>Ga0224531_1000383_pt1 | contig 23190 bp, 18 predicted proteins | sample CBST100metaG_FD_179876 | JGI IMG/M metagenome (GOLD analysis project Ga0224531, IMG submission 179876) | Peat soil microbial communities from Stordalen Mire, Sweden - C.B.S.T100 | ecosystem: Environmental > Terrestrial > Soil > Wetlands > Peat | place: Sweden: Norrbotten County, Stordalen Mire...
TCTTCCCCTGCGGAAAAAGAGTAAGCAGGAGAACAGGAGCGATTCCCATGAGTCTCTTCCGACGCGGTGAAATCTGGTGGTATGAATTCTGGTTCTCAGGGCGGCGCATTCGCGAGTCCTCGAAATCTCCCTCGAAAACCATCGCCAAAGGGGCTGAGCAGAAACGCAAGCGCGAGTTGGAAGAGGGCTTCAACAACTTCACCGACCAGCGCCACGAGCGAATCCGTACCTTCAGCGACTTGGCGGACGAGTTTCTTGCCGCTTACAAGTTGCGGTTGCCCCAGTCTGTGGTCTTTGCCGAGTATGCGGTCCATCACCTGAAGCAAATCCTGGGCAGCAAGATGCTTGTCGATTTCAACGAAGCGGCGGTCATTCATTACCAGAATGCCCGTCTCGACGAAGGCGCTTCTCCCAAGAGCGTCAATGAAGAAGTGGGCTTTCTGCTGCGCATTCTGGATGAACCGGGCGACCTGCTCCGCGTTCGCTTGCGCAAGAGAAAAATGCTCAAGCTCAAGGTCCATACAACAGTCGGGAAGGCCTTCACGCCAGAGGAAAAAGACCGGATGCTGGAAGAGGCCCGAAAGGCCCGGTCTCCGCACATCTTTCCGGCCTTATCGCTGGCGCTTAACGCCGGGATGCGCGACGCGGAGATCAAGACCCTGACTTGGGAACAAATCGACTTCAAGAAGAAATATCTGACCGTGGGCCACAGCAAGACTGAGGCGGGTGAGGGGCGCACGATTCCCTTGAACTCGACTCTCTTGGAGGTCTTCGCCGAGTATTCCGAGTGGTATCGGATGAAATTCGGAGCGCCCCAAGCCGAATGGTATGTCTTTCCCTTCGGGAAACCGAGTCCGAGCGACCCCACGCGCCCCGTCACCACCCTCAAGACGGCATGGAACAACGTGCGCAAGAAGGCCCAGGTGAAAGGCCGCTGGCACGACAACCGGCATACGCTGATCACCGACCTTGCCGAGAGCGGCGCGGGCGACCAGACCATCATGGACATCGCCGGGCACGTCTCGAAGCAGATGCTCAAGCACTATAGCCACATCCGCATGGAGGCGAAGCGCCGCGCCCTGGAGTCCATTGTCACGGGGCGACCTGTGGAGGAATCCAGCCAGGAAACGGGGCAGGCTGAGGGGTACCCACAAAAGTCCCCACATGGGTTGCAGAACGGGGTCAAACGGACAGGCAAGACGCAGGCAGCGGCAAAAGAAGAAAGTGCGCCCGCCACCGACAACACAGAGAAACAGTGCTCAGAAATACCCACAAATACGCAGGTTTTTGATGTGGGGTACCCACAAAAGTCCCCACAATCGGGTTTTTCAAGGGGTTGTCAGGGGGTTCGGAAGGTTCGTAAGTCTATGAAAATAATTGGCTCCTCAGGTAGGACTCGAACCTACAACCCTTCGGTTAACAGGCGCTCTCGTAACCATGGAGCACCTTTACTTTCAATGACTTAAACGGAGCTGAAAGTCGATTTTGGAGCACTTTCGGCACGCAACGGTCCCCAAAACGGTTCCCTGTTTGGTCGCGGCAGAGCCTTGTAAGTCATTGATTTTACGTTCAGACCTTTCGGTGAGTTGCCGAAGAGTTGAAGAAAATGCAACTACTTAAAAATAAACGACTTATTTGTCAAGGGATTGAAACGGTTCCCCAACGGTCCCTAGACGGTCCCCAAACGGTTCCCAAATAACCTGCTGGTGTGAACTCAATTCTCGGATTCCTGAGCTAAGGTGCCTCGTCAGCCATGAAAATAATCATTAGAGTTTGCAGTTGCAAGAAATATATGGTATTTTTTCTTGCAGATGGTGGCGATTCAATATGAGACAAACAATTGAAAATAGAATTATATATCGAATCAGAGGAACAGGTGGAGGGTGGGCGTTCTCGCCGCGCGACTTCCTGGACCTCGGAGGTCGCCCCACTGTCGATTCAGCACTTCACCGGCTGGAAAAGCGGAGCGAGATTCGCCGGGTCATTCGCGGCGTCTACGACTACCCGCGCTTCAGCAAGCTCCTCGATCAGCACCTTAGCCCAGATATTGACCAGGTTGCGCAGGCCTTGGCGCGGAAGTTTCGCTGGCGCATTCAACCCAGTGGCGCGACGGCGCTGAACTTCCTCGGGCTTTCAACACAAGTGCCGGCGCGCGCCGGCTATCTGTCGGATGGGCCGGACAAGACATACCAGATTGGCAACACCGCTCTGGTTTTCGAGCATACGGCCTTGAAGGAATCCGGGGTTAAGCTTAGGGAGAGCGGCCTGATCGTGCAGGCGCTCAAGTCGCTTGGCCAGGAGCGGATTACCCCAGAGGTCATCTCGAAGATTCGGGCATGGCTGCCGGAATCGTTGCGTGCCAAGGTGCTGGCTGACACAAAGACGGTGACGGGCTGGGTCTACAACGCAATTCAGCAAATCGCCGAAGAGGACCAACATGGATAGGATCGCCACCGGATCGGCAACAGACAGGCGGGATTTGTTTGGCGAGTCGGCCAGCCGACTCGCCATGAATCCCGCCATTGTCGAAAAGGATTTTTGGGTCTGCTGGATACTCAAACACCTCTTTGCGGAACCGGCGCTCAAGGACCAGATAGTCTTCAAGGGAGGCACGAGCCTTTCCAAGGTCTTCGGATTGATCGACCGTTTTTCGGAGGATATAGATCTGATCCTCGATTGGCGTCTGCTTGGGTACGGCCATGCCGAAGGCAACGATCCATACCAGACCATTCAGTCGAAGACGAAGCGGAGCCGTTATAACCAGGAAATGAATGCCAAGGCTGCGGAGTACATTCGCGGCACGCTGCTCGGTCAACTGAATCAGCTCCTCGCGCTGGTTCCCAGCATTGTTGCCAGCATCGACGAAACCGATCCGCACACGGTGAACGTGCGATACCCTGCGGCATTCACTGCCTCATACATCCGCCCCGAGATTCGGCTGGAGATTGGACCGCTCGCGTCCTGGGTTCCATCCCATGCCCAGACTATTCAACCATATGCGGCCATGTCTTTTCCGAAGGCGTTTGTCGAATCGGACTGCGCGGTTGTCGCCATCGATGCCGAACGCACCTTCTGGGAGAAGGCCACCATTCTTCATCAGGAGGCACATCGGCCTGGAACGATTCCCGCCCGGTACTCGCGCCACTATTACGACCTGTACAAGCTGGCGGAAAGCCCAGTCAAGGCGGCAGCTCTTTCCAATCGCGCCCTGCTCGACTCCGTGGTCCAGTTCAAAGAGCGGTTTTACTATTCCTCTTGGGCGCACTACGATTCGGCCCGTCCAGGTTCATTCCGGCTGAGTCCACCGGAGAGCCAACGACCGGCGCTGGAGCGAGACTACCGTGCGATGCGCGATATGTTCTACCGTGAGCCGCCTGAATTTGAGGAGGTGCTTCGGTCCTTGAATGTGCTAGAGAATGAGATCAACGCACTTGCGTAGGTCTGGATTGCGTACACTGGGCGACTTATCGGTATCAACGATTTGACCTTTACTGTTGCACGGCAGAGGTATTTGCCAAACTTCTAAGGTTTAATGCAATTGAGGGTGTTCAAGAGGGTGCTGAAAACCTCTCGCTGGCCAAAGAATTGATGGCGCTATGGCAACATTCGGTACAGATCTGCCGTTGACGAGTGATTTGGGGATTTTGCGCCATCCAAGAATCTTCCAGTCGACATGGGCGTTATGCGGTACCGATCCCGATCCACCTGCTTAGGGGATGGGTGTTTAGGGCTTCTTGGCTGAATTCCACAAACCCAATCTTAGTCCCACCGACGATTCACACGTCCGATATACTTTCACTGTCCGAACGACACGCTGCTGGGGGAAAAATGAGCTGGTTCTGCATTGGAAGGCACCTGCCTTTTCAAGACTACAAATGGAACCATGTTGAACAAGCTGCCATTCTTGTGTGTGTAGTTTGCGCGCTTCTAATCTTCAAGACGCTTTACTCAGGGCGCACTGGAAGAGGGAAGCGCCTTTCGCGCCTAGTCCGCCGCGAGCGCAATAGCCTGTATCGTCTTCGTTTATGGGATCGGCTGTGTGGGCTTCTACGTGATTGCTATTATCCTCCCAAAGCTCTGCAATTAGTGCTTCCTCTGCTTATTGCATGGTGGGTCGTGCTGTATTGGCTAAGAGTCTCGCCCACAAGCGAAGCACTGCAACTGATTACCAGACTTCAGCAACTAGAGGTCGGTATCGCAATGGTATTCGTCCCGTTAATGATTTTCGCCGTTGGACTCTCCGTGCGACGCAGCGTCAGTGGGCTGAACGTCGCCGAAGTGCTCTTGGCTGAGACTTATCTCTTCCCGATCGCTATATTCATTCTTGGTCTGCTTGGAGCCTTCATTTTTTTATCGAATCCGCTTGAAGCAAAGCTATCGATCGCTCTCACGCTCCTAGGTGCGTCCTTCGTTCTATATAGGTTATGCAATACGCTTCTAGATGATTACTACTTGCATTCTGCCGCTGTCCGCCTTCTTCAAGACAAGATCCGCCGCAGTATCGGGACCGCTGTAGATATTCGGATCGGGCATTCATTGTTGCTTGCAGAGCTTGCTGACACCAATATCGTATATGATCCCCTCCCACTTCTTGGATCTTCAGCCCAGCCAGTTTTCATTCCTAGTCTCCGAAAGGGAACGATAACCGATATCGATATTGAAAAGCTGATCTCGTTTTCGAACATTCTGGCGGTCGCGGCAGATGACGCGGGCATTTCCTTCGCGGCGCGGCAAGAACGGTTTCCGTTTCAGGGATCAAACGACAACGCCGTCTCGAATCCTCAATCCCGCCCTTTGACGAAGGAAAAGCCGCCCTGCATCATCCATATTTTCGGAGATGAGGTTACAGACCTGACGGATAACCTTATGGCGTTCCCCCGGAGGGCCGTGCAGGACGAGAAGATGCGGAGGCGGCTCGTAAAGCTCGCGCGCGGGGCAATTTCAATTAGGCCAAGGGGCTCCTATTCACAGCGTGTCCGCAAATATATGAGGGCGGTCAAGGATGAAGCGATTCTCGCGATCCGAGACCAACGTACTACCCAGTTGGAGGACTTGTTGAATGTGTACGTCTCTGCTGGCGACACCTTTCTACAGGAAATGCAGAAACTCGGTGGTTACAATCTCGAAGCGGCACAGCGGGAACGCCAGAATCTCTTCGGAAGTTGGGCCGAACTCGACTGGATCACGCGAGACCTGCGAGAACTGCATCGTCGGGGCTGCCTCAGCGAGGAAATCATCATTGTTCAACTTGTCGCTGAGATTCCAGAAAGAATTGCTCGTCTTGCTATCCGTTACGGAGATCATCTCGTCTTCGATGCGATGACGTGTTTTGCATTGTACGAATACTTTTTGCGGAACGAAGTATCTGACCTGAAGATCAAGGAGTTTCTTGCAGAGCATCCGCTGAGAAGCTTGCAAGAGCTTGCCGATTACGGAATTGTAATCGAGCTACGACGCCAAAATGCTCAGGTTGGAGCTATCGAATCGGTAGGATCATTAGTTACGATCTTGCTTCTACGCTTTCAAAGTCTTTTGAAGACTTCTCTTATGGCTGACCAGATTGAAATATTCTGTGATTGCAGACGGAGAGTTGGTGCCTTGCTTGGTACCCTTGATAGGGGAGTAGAGCAAGTTGCGAGCGGGAATCTCGATGGCTTGCTGGAAGAAGATAAGGAAAGCTTCCGGCAGGCATTAGCAAGAAAGAAAGCTATGCAGGAAGTAGTTCGGTCAGTTGTGGCGCAAAAGCAGCTGATGAGCTTCTCCGTGGGCAGCCTTGTACTTGACATGTTGATTAAGCCCGAGGCACAAGGCTTAGTGCGTTTCATGGCTGAAATTGACCTGCAAGTGGGTCCAGCAGACCTGACGCGCGTATTTCTCGAACTGTCAAATCCGGAGATGGAGGAACGCTGGGGCAATCAACTCCTAGATTATCCCCAGGGAGGTGGCGCAGTTGGAAGTGCCCACGAGATGTTTGCCAAGTACTATAGCTTCCTTCTGCTCAAATCAGTGCAAAACTTCAATGATGCAACGTTTAGAGAACTCCGTCTCCCCAGCACACCGGAGCTGGTTCTTGAATTGGATGTTCATGGACCGATCCGGAACAGTTTGTCATCGTTTGAGACGCACCGAGATATATGGGGGCCCATTGTTCCGAATGAGTGGCTCTCGAAACTACCGAAGCTGTACTCGCTCTTTGATACGCTGATTTCAGAGCAACGGCGCAAGGATGAAGATCAGCTCATCGGCACTGGAATTGATGCAATATACCTGAAGCAGTTTCAGCAACGATTTGTAAAGACATTCGCAGCGGAAGCCGGATTGCGGCAGCTATTCGTACAATTTAAGGCATATGTCCAACCATCTAGCGACGGGAACTTAGGGTCCCCAGTTCTGCGTTGGGGAGCGAACATACTGGATAGCAGGGAATCCTATATCGACGGGCTTCGTCGTTCCTCCGTGAAATGGCCTGAGGAGTATGCGCGGAATCTAGCACTCTCAGAGTCGGAAAAGGCCTTTCATGAGATATTAGGGCTCATTCCAGAGACCAAACAGGGACAAGATGGGGTTGTACTTAGCAAGCAGATTGCAAATCTTGAAGTGGAGCTAGAGAAGAGCGGAGCCGGACCTGATGTCATGCTCGTCGGTGGGGATTGTTCATTCTTTTATGCAGACGAATGGGCTCATCTATTTATTCCGGAATGGTCCACGAAAGCAACGAAATGGAGTCTTGTACCTGGGTTTCAAGGGGTTCTTAAGCTGAAGAATTCCGAAGTGCCGATTATCCAAGTGCGGACAAATCAGGATGGTGGCACCGCTTGCCTGCTGAGCTTCCGCGTTGGGATTTCGTGGCGGCAATATCTTCCTTTCGACAGCGAGGATGAACAGGAGTATCTGGAGAAGTTTTTCTTTTTCCGTATCATTGATCTCGCGGCAGAAAAGGGAATACTGGACCAAATCATTCGCGATAATCCTGCTTGGCTGCAAGATATTCAGGAGAAAGAGCGGTATCTGCAGCAACGTGTGTGGCTGCGAGTGTTTGAGCGTTTTGAAATCCAAACAAGTGGCAAGGTGCCGGGCCTGAAGTTTCGGCTGGTCTCGTAGCGAGTACTGGTAGCAGAAGACATTACGCATGACGATTTGGAGGGTTAGGATGGCCGGGATGGAGCCGCAAGTATATTCTGGTCTTTCAATTAGGGTGCATCAGAGAATCGGCACTGCCAAGGCTCCGCCGATCAGTTTCCGCGGAATTCTGGGCTGACGCAAACAGGCCAATGCGCTCGTTGACCTTGATTTGGCCGCATTTCGAGGATCGATTCCAATAAATGCCGTTGTTTTAAACAATTCGAACAGACCTCTGTCTTGTCGCGGCAGAGGTATTGCGCATGAACTTGGATATCAATGCGATTCAGGGTGTTCGTGTGGATGGTGAATCAGAAGTCGTTTGTACCAGCACTGATCGTGACTTTGTAATCCACATTAGACCCGTATCTTTTCCTTACCCAAGACCTTGCAGCTGAGCAGCAGTCACTCTAGACTCTGCCGAGCGACTGCTCTTGTTCTTCTGAGACAAGAAGCCGTCTCTGCTCAAGAGGTAGTGAAAGTAATACACGAAGTCCCGCGCCCCTCTTGAACTGTACAAGAACACTCACGACTTCTAGGATCATCTGGTAGGATAGCTGGTCTCCGAATAGCTCGCGCAATGCGTTTGCCCAGGTTTCCAGTTCTTCGATCTCCTCGTCCGATTCGGTATTTTCTGCAGCTAACCCAATAAACTCCGTCAATCCTCCTTGGAACGCTTCTATCCATGTCGGATCAGAGACCATCGATTCAACCGATTTCAGACGGTTTTGAAGTTCTCCCTGCTTCGGGTGATCATTGCGAATGCCAAGCAGAAGGTGGAAAATCCGATGTGCTACAATTTCGTTCGGTATCTCCTCCAAAGCCTTTTGGTATTGGCGCATCGCTAAAAGCGCAGCACAATATTGCGTCGCAATCCATCGATTCTGCGGATCCCCCGCAATACTTTTCCGAAGAGCGGCCAGACCGTCATCCTCTTTCCCAATCTTCAAAAGTGACAATCCAAGATTTGCCAGAACAAAATAGTTATCGGGGAAACTCTCAATCGCTTTTTGAAGGTATTCAACCGCATCCGAATGCCGATTCAGACCAGCTAACGCCCCGCCATACATCGCGAATACCCCCTCGATCGACTTGCCCGAACGGAGAAGCGGACGAAGGAGCTTGAGCACTTCCTCGTACCGATCAAGATACATAAGAGTGTTTGCTTTCATGACCGAAATATTCGCCGAAATTCGTGGCTTCAGGCGAAGCGCGGTATCAAATGAAATCAGTGCCTCTTCGCATTTCTTCATCCGAGACAACACATAGCCTTGCTCATACCACGCCACATAGTTTTTAGGATCAAGTTCAATCGCGTGTCGATATGCCTCTATCGCGTTCTCATACCGCCCCATGGTGCCATAAGCGTTTCCCATGGGTAGAAGAATATCGACGTTATCTGGTTGTTGAACTAGGGCTTTCTCAATCAACGGGACGACTTCCGCAACGCGCCCAAGCCTCGAAAGAGCGCGCGTGCAGTGCCCCCAGTCCTCCGCTATCTTGCTGACGCTCGCAAGCTCTTCCGCCAAAGCAGCTTCCTGCTCTGGCGATGCATTGCTGAGCGCGACACACAATCGCGCGATTTCGTCATTCAGATGGTAATGAGCATCCTTGGAGTCGTATTCTTTCAACGCGGCTAAGAGGTACGCTTTCATCTCGCCGGGTGCGTCACCGGACTTCAATTGATCTTCCAATTCGTCCCGATAGAACCAATACCGCAAGAATTCCACCAGAACGCGCAACGGTTCTCTATCATGCGACTTTGCCTCGATGCAAATTCTCATCAAGGGCTCAGCGAGTTCATAATAGGATTCTCGACCAAGCCTGTTCACACGCACATAGCGGTGTGAAAGCAACTGTTTGAGCTGACTTGCGATTGTCTGATGACTACTCAGACATTCGTTGGCAATCGAAGTCACAGTCACGGGAACACGCCTTTGACACAAGTAGAAGATGATCTTCTGCTGGAGGGGGGACAAGGACGTCATCTTTGATTGATAGTAGGGAGTGAGCGCGTCGATGGTTTTCTGAAGGGTTTCGAAAATGTTTTTGTCCAGTGGCATTGTTGCCGATCGCCGATACAACAGATCATAAAAGAGGACAAAGATTCGCGAATTACCCCCAGCGAGATGCTGAATGGCACGTACCCGAGCACGTCCAATTGGGCTGGCAATAAATGATTCTGTCTCGGCATCCCCACGTGACGACGCAAGTCTCCGCAGCAAAGTGGCAGCCCCGTTCACGGTGAGTTCTTCGATTCGAATCAAATCGAAGAAGCCGTATAACGGTGATAGCTGACTCGATAAATCCGATGGAATGGTCGTAGAAGTGGCAAGGATATTCCACACAGGATGGGTCTGGATAAGTGCGCGAAGGCGTGCCTGCCCGTCGATCCCAATGTTTCCGAGAATAGTATCTAGATTCTCGGCAATAACAAGCAAGGAACGTCCACTGAGGAGAGTTTGTATCGACTGCCATACGATCTGCTCAGAATCTTCGGGAGGCTTCCCCATAAGACCGGCCTTCAAAGGCGGAATGTTCGATGCTTCAGCGGGTTGGAGGGTCTCGTAGATCCTGATCAGCAGGTCGAGTACAGAGCTGAGGCCCCACTCGTCCTCTCTCAAGAACGCAATTGCGAGTTTATCCTTGAGCCCCTCTGTTGCTTTAAGCCGGTAGTAGATCAGGGTCGTGAGATGAGATTTTCCAATTCCGCGAGGTCCGACAAGGAGAACGTGGTGCTTGGATCGCGTCTCCGCGCCGATCTTCAGAAGGTCATACACGCGGCCGACAATCTTGCTACGATCGACAAGTGTCGCCTCAAGCTGTTGTTGCGTCATCAATGAGGGGTTGAAAGTCGAATGCATCTAGCGCCTCCCACGGGCGTAACGCCACCAGCGTTGGACAATACTGTAGCGGAATGAGTAGCGCCCATCTCGGTCGCGCTGAAGATAGTGGTCTTTTATCAGCACTTTCAGCACGTCGCGCATGTTGTCGTCGTCAACGGTGTCGACCTTGTACCGGACAAGGTTTGTCAATTCCTCGAAGGTCAACGGCGCGGACGCAGCACAAAGAACGTCCAACGCAAACTGGCCCAATCGGGCGTCGAGGGCAGAATAGTAGGTTTTCAAACGTTCTTCGTAGTATGAAAAGTGTGCAGGATCATTCGGATCCTGAATCATCGAATCCCGTTCGTATCGTATTTCTTCGACCGTAACGAAATCGCCTCGACTGCGCATTCGAGAAATCAGAACATGAATGTAGTACGGGATGTGTCCTACAGCATCTGCGACTTCAGAACCCAACTCGGAAAGATGTGTGGCAGAAGAAAGGTGTTCTCCGATAAGTAACTGTTCGGCTAGCGAGCGTCCATCGGATGGGCTCAACGGGGGAACTTCAATGATCGCCATATCGTTGGTCGGGTCATTTGCGTAGCCACTTTTCTTCAGGGTATTGATCACCTGGTGGATGCCCACAGAACCAGTAAACACCATTCGTAGCCGACGGTGTTGCTGGCGCAGCGATCGCAGGACATCAAGCAACTCCATTGCGGCATTTTCGCCCGAGGATCGAACAACATTGAAGATGAAGAGCGGCAATTCATCCCAAAAGAAGATGATTCGACGTTGCTCGGCTGCAAAGAGATCCTCGAACAACGCCGTAAGGAGCCCTTTCCAATGAACACGAATGGCGGGGAGCTTTACGTCGACAATTTGGCTACCCCCGAGCTTTTCCAATAGGCGCCACAGGCCGAGCTTGGCACGATCGACCTTGTTGAGCTGCTTCTCAACGTCGGCGTAGATTGCTTCCACGAATTCCTCTGGAGTCCTGAGCCCCTCTATATCTCTCAGAATCACAAGGGTTTCTGCCGAGGATACCTCATCTGCCATTTTCCGAATGACGCTTGTCTTTCCGATACGACGCTCGGAAGTCAACACAACGCTCTGCACTTCGAGAGCTCGCCATATGTCTGAAATCAACTGATCTCGACCAACAACTTCGTTTGAGGCTAGAACGCCACCTGGATTGGCTCGCATATTCGCATTTTACTCGTTTCCTATTCAAACGCACGTCAAAAATAATGTACGTCAAAAACAACGTACATTGTGGTATTATTTCCATCAGGGAAAGGAATGCTGTGCATGCGCAGCATATTGGGCTACTGCGAAGCTTAGTACAATATATGGTATGCGCGGCAAGTCAATGCACGATCTACGAGGTATACGAGGAGTCTTGTTGGGTTTCCCTTTCAACCCGCAAACGAAAGCCCCATCGGATTCTCCGATGGGGCTCCAAACGCTTTCCTGTGCGCCGAATTTCAACTGCGGCGTGCTCGTGTTCAACGTGGCTGCCACCAGTGTTGAACGTCTTTGTGCTGATGCACCCAGAAGCCGGGTGAACTCTCAATCGCAACCTGACTACTTGCCTTACCGCTGTTGGCAGCTTATTGGCCTGAAGCAGGCAAAGTCAAGTAATTTGAGCCACGGTTTGCTTTGATGAATGCTTCTCGGCTCTCTGGTCACATGACTAGGAGTCACTATGAAATGGGATTTTCAGAGAAGTAAAGATCGTCTTGCCCGTGAGCGGGTTCGTATCCAAGATGCGGGTTTGAATATTCAACGCCTGTCCCGAGAAATGAACCTTACTAACCTCTCTCCGACCGATGCCCGCATCGTGCATGGTTGCCACATCTATTGCCATATCAACAACTTCGCCGATGTCATTGATGCCCCCCTCATGCAAAAAGAGGACTTCAAACGACTTCATCGCCTTCTGCACATTCTGCGGATCGAACAACGTCTTACGCTTCAACAGGCTTTTGACGGCGACAAGATTCAGGTCCAGGGTCCCAAGTTTCACGGCCTACTATACAAACCATATGATGACGATCCTGACCTTGCTTGGAAATCAGTCCTGGCGGGAATTGCTCTGAATCTGATTCTGAGGGATGCGTTGCCGAAAGTTTTCCCAGACTATCCAACTCTCATGCCCTCTACCGGAATCTCGCTAGGCGACTGTTTGGTCGCCAACATCGGACCGCGCGGCGAACGCGAGTTGATCAGCGTGGGTGCCGCCGCAAATCACGCTGCAAAAATTTTGGAAAACAACAGCGCGTTGACCATTAGCTCTTCATTGTGGTCAAAACTCACCAAAGAACATCAAGACCTCTTCTTCCCAGATGACGATGCCTACGTACTCAATGAGGCTGCCATAGATAATCAGGAAGAATTGCTAGCCGATGAAGGCTACACTTGGACAGCTCAAAAATCCTCCGAACGTATGACTGCGACTCGTGATGACCTGCCCTTGAGTGATATCAGCAGCAGTGAAGCACAAGTCCTGATCAACTTTGGTCTGCTCGGACCGAAAACGATGAAGACCTGTTCCGGGGTCTCGCTCTTCGTTGACATCGACAAATATACAACCACAATTGATCAACTATTCGACGACGAAACCAAGCTCGGCCAAGCCTTGCAGTGGCTGCATCTGTTCCGGTACGAAATGCACAATGTGGCTGTCGATCAAAACGCAGTGCCGGTCCAGCACCAGGGAGACAGACTGCAAGCGCTGTCTCATCTTCCATACAATGACGCCACTGTGGCCATGCGAAAGGTTGTAGATCTCTGCATTGACTTCAACTCCTCTATGGAGGAAGTCTTGAATGAATTCCATGCAGACCTAGGCAAGCTGCACGTAGCCATTGGAGCCTCTTTTGGAAAAACTGTAGCTCTCCGCTCAGGCGTACGCGGCGACATGGATGCGGGATGTCTCTCAAAAGAGATCGCCCAAGCTGAGCATTGGCAAATTAAAAGCACCGGGGGCGAAATCGCAATTAGCCTATCCATGTACGAAGCGATCGAAGATGAAGTGATCCGCGATCAATTCAAATTAAGTGCAGATGAGACCTTCTATACTGCAAAAGACCTCACGTGGACAAAGATTGCGGACCTCCGCAAGGCCCGCAAATACGAGTCTAAAGAAGCAGTCGGATTTGATTCCAAAAGTTCTGGAATTGTCTTCGGAATCAGTGCCAGTCAGGCACCTGAAGTTATGCCTCTAAAGCAGACGCGACCGTGGGGTGTCGAATGAATCACGCCGATCCATTTCTTGTCAGCACTGTTCGCTGGACAACATGGTCTCCCGTTCGAATCGAACGGGAGATCGGCTTTCTCAAACGGTTGGATTTTTTTGAGATTCTTGGCCACTCCCTATCGAGTGGTTCTCTTCATGTTCTGGGAACCCTTAGCTTTCAGCAACCAGAAACGGGGAGGACCTATTCGCTGAAAGTCCGGCTAATATACCCTCCCGAATATCCTTTGGAAGTTCCATCAGTCATTGACGAAGATAAGCAATTCCAACCGTCAGCAAATGGCCACCAGTTTTCGGATCATATGCTCTGCTTGTCGTTCCCTGAACGGAGAGAGTTCGATCTCGGATCGGAGCAATTGTCATCCGATGTCATGAAAGCCGCGCTCATTTGGCTTGATAAGCGATACATCTTTGAGCGCAATGGGAATTGGCCCGGCGAGGCGGAGGAACATGGCTGGGTTCGTCCCTTGCGTCGGCTTCTTAAAGAAGAGGCCGCACGTTCTCACAACGGCAGTATCAGTGCCTGGTCCGAATGGGTCATTGCCGGACTCATCACGCCTCATTATGAAAAAGGCTGTCCATGCTGCAGTGGCAGAGCTTTTGTGGCGTGTCATCGGCGACTTGCTATGTTGTCAGCGCAATACTTGTTTTGCGCCCAATACGAAAAGGGGCATGATGAATATCGATCAACTCTGGAAGCTGCTTGATTCAATTCAAGCGCAAATACGGACTTTCGATACGAAAGCCCAAGTCTCTCTGGGGCTCGACAGCCTCTTGGCAGGTTTGCTTGGTGCACAACTTGCCAAGGGATTTGAATTCGCTAAGTGGCATTTTGACTATATTTTGGCAGGCCTGCTTGCAATCTCCCTACTTTCTATCGGAAGTCTGCTTGCCTCCGCACTCTTCGCGATCTTTACCATCGTTCCTCGGTTGCACCTCGATCAACCAAAATCCCACTTCTTTTTTTGTCACTTGGTCGAGTTGTATGGTCGAAGATTCCATGCTGCGGAGAATTCCTTGATCGCGTTGAACGATGAGCAAATGCTGCACCAATTGGCCAGCCAGATACAAACGACAGCTATTATCTGCGATGTGAAAGCATCGCGATCTCTTCGATCCTTACAGTTCATGGCGGCGTCGCTCATCTTATATGTAATCACTTTCTGGCCATTTAGCACTCTGGCGTATCAGGTCGAAACAACCCCAAAGGGCGTATCGATTCCCTGTGCTCAACAGGCGCCACCCAGTCCAGTCCGCGGCAAGTAGAGTATCAGGGAATTCTGGATGGCCTCTGCCGCGGCACGGCAGAGGTTTGGAACAAAAAAGCAGAGGTCGGCGAGGGTGCTGGCGAGGGTGCTGAGAGTTTGCCTACCGATTTTTATAAGGACTTAGAGTGCTTTTGTTTGCCATCAGTGCCCATGGTTTCAATGGGTTACGATCAAAAGCACTTCTGTCACGGCAGAGGTCGTCCGGATTACTCCCTGAAACGGAGCAGGCTTCTTCCTCCGGTAGGCTGTGTGCCCTTGTCAACCTGAGAGCACGCCGCCAGCCGTCTCACGCATCGAATGCGGCCAGCATGGCGGCCAACTCGTGCAAGCTAATCGCGGTGATCCGGTCGTCGATGGGGTAACTGCCGCTTCCCGCATTCACCACGAAACGGTGGTCCGGCTTCAGGTCCTCACAGGCGATATAAAAAACCTTCGTCGGCCGCCCGGCAAGGCTGAGCTTGATTCGATGGCCCACAAGCCATGGCCGGGAATCCCCAGCAGCAGGTCGATCTCCGCTCCGGCCGCGGTGCGGAAGAAGCTGGCCACGGTGGCACCTTCGCTTCGTGAGCGTGTCCAGCCACTCTTGAAGTATTTCGGCACGCGACGGTCCCCAAAACTGTTCCCTGTTTGAGGGAAACACCTCGTAAGTGACTGATTTATAGCAGAATTCCCTTCGGTCAATCGCCGAAGGATTGTCTCCCTATTTTTTGAAAATCAGCTTATCCAGTTCAGACAAACGTCGTCACTTATTCAATTCATAAATAACTGACTCTGGACAACGTATTGGACGCGCGATTACGCGCTGCTTACGGTAAGCGCATATCACAACCGCCAGCCGGTTGTTCGAGGTGTCCAATGCAGATCAAATTCCCCGCCGTTTTTACACGCGTACCCCTGTTTGCCAACCGGCAGACGGAGTTCACCCTCAAAACCTCGTTGCGCTCGACCATCCGCACAATGGCCCCTAGTCTTCTTGCGCTTTCGTGTGTTGGCGTTGCTCATGCCCAGGGCACGATGGATTTCTCGGGCGCGACGACATTGATGTCCACCTTTAAGACGTTCGCCATCTACGCCGGAGCTGTTATTTGCTTCGGCGGCTTGATTTTCGCCGGAATCCGCATGATGTCGGGACGGTTCGCGGATGCGATTCCGGGACTCTTCGGCGCGCTGTTCGGAGCCGGAGTGCTGGGTTGGGGCGCGGGCTGGATCGGCTCACTGACAGGCCAGTCCATGTAGGAGGCGTCTCATGACCAAGCGAGGAGAACCGTTACCAATTAACCAAGCGCTGAATCGACCGAGGACCAAGCTGGGCCTCGACCTCACAGCATGGATGGCGATCGTATTCGTCTGCGTAACGGTTTTCCTCGTTGGGTTCCGCGTCGTGGCCATGATCGCCTTTCCGTCACTTGCCGTGAGCGCCTGGCTGATCGTCCGTAAACACCCCAAGATGTTCGAGATTTGGGGCTTGAGTTTAAACCAGAGGTCCTACTATGACCCGCGTAAACACTGAGCAGTTGAGATACACGCAGTGGTTCGCCAAGGCTGGAGCCGCGTGCAGCATCGTTCCGATTGCACGCTTCATCAATGACCGGATCTTCACGCTCAAGGGTGGCGGCTACGGCTGCCTGTTCTCTTTGGTCGGCGTCGACGAAGAAGGCCTGACCGACCAGGAACTTGAAGCCGAGATGCGCTCGATTGAAGGCGCACTGCGTGGCCTGCCCGAAGGAGCATGTTTGTACCAGTACACGCGCGTCATGTCCGGCTTCGATCTACCCCGAAAAGAGCATTACACCAATACGGTCACGCAGGTCCTCGTAGACGACCGTCTCGCCTTCCTCACAAAGACGGCAGCCTTTCGCCGCATTGATCTTCACTGGTGCCTGACGCTGGAGCCGCCAAAGGCTAACGCCTTTGCGCACCAACCCAAGGAACACGCCGCCGATACCACGCGGATGCTCGCCAACCTTGAGAAGACGGCCACGCTGCTCGAAGGGCACCTTGGTGCTTCCTTGGGTCTCAAGCTGCTTGCAAAAAGCGATACCTACCAGTTTTTCAGCTACATCTTCAATCTCGAAGAGTGGGCAAGCATGGACACATTGCGCACCGACGACGGTGTGGACCAACAGATCGTAAAGAACCCAGTGGCATGGCACAGTGACCATCTCACCATCGGTCGCAGATACGTGCAGATGTTCTCGCTGAAGACGACGCCGGAAGCATCCAGGCCCTGCCTGTTCTCCGGCCTCATGGCGCTTGACTGCGACAGCATCCTGTGCTCGACCTGGCAGCCGAAGTCCACCACTGCGGCGCGTAGCGAGATAGACGCGCAGGAAAAGTTTATTTCATTTTTCAAAGTCGGCGTTCTAACGCGCGTCATGAGTGGGCACGACACAGCGTCGCTCGAAACCGGCGCTGGTGCCAGAGCCGCCAACACGCAGGTCGATGATCTTGGCGAAGTCATCCGCTCACTCGACAAGAAAGCGCAGGGCGAATACTCGCTTCGCTTCCTTGTGGCCGCGCGCAGCGTGGACGAGCTGCGCGGCATTGCGCCCGCTGTGCATCGCGTCTTCGTCGATGCGCGGGCGCAGGTGATGGAAGAAACCCTTGGAAACCTGTCGGCTTTCTACGCCATGTTTCCGGGCAACGGAAAGTTCAATGTATTTCCGATGTGGCTGGCGGAGGACCAGCACGCCCGTCTGTCCTCGATCTTCGCACCCAATTTCGGCCATCCGTATTCGGAAGACCTCGACAACGAATACCTGAACATCTTCGAGACGCGCACGCGGACGCCGTTCTTTCAAGATGTGTACGTGGATGGTGTGCGTGTCATGTTGATCCTCGGGCCAACGGGCACGGGAAAAAGCGTGCATGGCAATCTGGCGATTGCTCATGAACAGAAGTACGGCGGGTTTACCTACATCTTCGACATTGGCGGCAGCTATGAAAGCATCGTTGAACTTTACGGTGGCCGCGTGGACCGCATCGGCAAGGACGGCCCGCGCGTCAATCCTTTCGTTCTCGAACCCACCGAGAGCAACGTCACGTTTCTGTATAGCTTCGTCAAGCTGCTGCTTGTGAACGGCGGCGCGGAGCTTGAACCAGAAGATGACGACGTGATCCACAAGGCCGTGCGGGATATGTACCTGCTCGATGCAGAAAATCGTCGCTTGTCCAATCTCTTCTTACCCAAGAAACTCGATAGGTATCTGTCAAAGTGGGTCGGCAACGGCGTCTATCATGCGGTTTTCGACAACGTGGAAGACAGCCTTTCTCTGTCCCGTCTGCAGTGCTTCGATTTTCAGGGTGTCAACAACGAACAGTACGCCGACCTGATCGAACCTGTCATGGTGTGGCTGCTCAGGCGGATCAATGACGTTCTCTACAACCCGGCCAATCTCGGCGTACCGAAGCACATCCTGATCGAAGAGATTTTCTCTTCGATGAAGAATAAGCAGCTATTAGATGGCGCGCTCGCCTCCATCAAGACGGTGCGCAAGAACCTCGGCGGGGTAACAATGATCGGCCAGTCTGCGGAGGACCTGGGCGCAAACGCCGACAGCATAGTGAACTCCTGCACATCGTTTCTATTTCTCAAGGACGCTACCTTCAACCGGAAGCGGTACGCAGAACTCTTCAAGATGAACGAGCAACAGCTCGCTCTCTTCGAGAGCTTGCAGGATCGCGAAGGTCTCTACATGCGCCGCGACGGGTTGACCAAAGTCATCAAGCTCAATCTCGACAGCCGCAGCTATGCGATCTTCTCGACCAAACCGAAAGACCGCGTGCGCCGCAGCAAGCTCATTGCCAAGTACGGACTTACCGCGGGCATTGCAAGGTTTGCCCAGGGCGAGACCGAATAAGCCAAATCTCACCGCAGAAAGGACTCAAACATTATGCGCCCCACCCTTGTTGTCTCTTTATCCCTGTGCATGATACTGGCCACAAGCCAACTTTATGCTGCAACCGACCCACATCCCCTTCAACCGGCTGCGCCGCGCACGGTCATCGTGTCGGAGGCGGAGACCCCGCCTCAGGTTCGCGCCGGGTTACTGCGATCGACGCTCATCGTGCTGCCCACCGAAGAGAAGGTTGCCAATGTCTTCGCCGGCGACACGGTGAATTGGGTCTTCGACGGTGGTCATGTGGCCTCGCGCTTTATCAGCGTCAAGCCCAAGACCGCAAACGCAGCCACGGACATCCATATCGTCTCCGATCACGGCAACGAGTACACCCTTCAGTTGCGCGAGGTATCGAATGACACCGATTCGCACTTCGACTCCAAGGTCTTTATCAACCCTGGCGACCAAGCCGCAAAGGACCGCTTGGCTCAGCTTCCCGTGTTCGTGCCAGCGGTCGAACTGGATAAAGCAAAACAGGAAGCTGCTGCCGCGAAAGCCGCTCAAGCAGCCGAACTCAAGTCCGAACAAACCAAGGCCGAGCAGTACCGCTCGGAGTACCCAGGTTCACTCCACTTTGATTATGTCTGGGACGAGCGAAAAGGCAAAGAACTTGGACTTCAGCAAATCTGGCACGACGACAAGTTTACCTATCTGCGCGGCCAGTTCCAGGAAACACCGGCGCTCTACGAAGTGAAAGACAAGAAGCCTTCGCTCATCAACTTCGATTTCAACGGCGGGCTCTACACCGTGCCCAAGCTACTGGACAACGGGTATCTCGCCATCGGCAAGCAGAAGGTTGAATTCCATCGCGTGGGAGGTACGAAGTAGCCATGACCGACCAAAGCCCCAACACACCCGCAACCATTCCCGAACAGCCGGAAGCAAAACCGCCGCTCAAGAAGGGTATGCCGGTGGTGATTGCTCTTGTGGCGATCCTCGCCATCCTCGGTATCGCCAACGTGTCGAGCCTGCTGCGCGGTAACAAAAAAACAGCCGCTCAGAGCGCCCTCACCATGCGCCCAGTGTCACCGAATGCGCAGCAGGTGTCGAGCTTCGAGACCCAGCAACAACTTCAGGCGCAGCATGATGCCGAGGAAAAGCAGAAGCAGCAGGAGTTGGTTGCAGCGATGCAACAGCTCCAGACTGCCGAAACGCCAGGCCCTGAGTCGGCGAACGCCGCACCAATGACTACAGCACAGCGCGACGCGATCTATGGCGGGAGTCCGAATGCACCGCAACGTACCTCCAATGTCTCGGAGGCTCATGCCGAGGCGAAACAAAGAGCCTTGGCACGCCAAAAGCAGAAGCAAGACGCCATCAACAGCGGCACCGTAGCGATTGACTTCGCACATACTGGCGAAGCCGCCGCTCCTTCCGCTGCAATTCCGATAACAACAGCCGTGCCGCCAAATTCAGCCGTCGCAGACAGGTCCGTCCAGGCCGTTACTGCTGAAACGAAAGCAGCCCCCAAGGCTGACGCTATGGGGTCGTATGAGTTCGATCAATATCAAGGTCGTCTCTATCGAATCTTTGAGGGGACGGTCTTTGAGGGCGTCGTCACCAACCACATTGACGGTGGCTTCAACGGTCCGATCCTGGTCATGCTCACCACGGACTACTACTCGCATGACCACCAACAGTTGCTCATGCCCCAGGGCACGCGCCTGATCGGCACCGTGCAGAGCGTGGGCAATGCCCAGCAGCGCAAGATGTTCGTTACCTTCCATCGCGCCGTCTGCCCCGATGGCTTCTCACTTGATTTCGACAAGTACATCGGTCTTGACCCAATCGGAACGACGGGCTTCGCCACCAAGGTCGATCACGGATATTTGATGGCCTTCGGCGCGGCCGCGGCCATTGGCGGCTTGGGTGGTCTCGCCCAGATCGGCAACAACAGCAGCGTACTCGATTCCTCGACACAGATTCGCAATGGTATCTCTGAGCAGACGGCGGCGGAAGGCGAGCAGGTGTTGAATCACTTTCTCAATCGTTTGCCCATCATCACGCTCAAAGAGGGCTCGCGCGCCCGCGTCTACGTGGGCCGCGACATCCTGATTCCGTCCTATGCGGAACATCGCATGGACCCAACACTCTGACCGGAGGATTCAATGGCTCGCCGCAGGCTCGTTACCGGAATCTCCGTCTGCGCGCTGGCGACTGCTACGTTCGCCACGCCTACTGGGTGTGCCGTAGTCGTTGTCTTACTTGTGCGTGTCGCCGAGGCCGGCATAAGGGTTCTGCGGTTGCCGTATTGGAACGTGGACCGCAGCAAGTGTTTTTCCCTGGACAGGATGGACCCAACCTGTCCTCCATACCTGTAACCGTTCAACAGCACCCAAGGAGGCAATATGCCGCTTCAACTCAAGAAACATCGCAAATGGTTCATCGTCGGCACCGCAGTGGTCCTGACCGCGACGCCCAGCTTCGCCCTGTTTGGTATGGGCGACATCGTTTTTGACCCCACCAGCTACGCCAGTCTTGTCTCCCAACTCACCACTCTGGAGACGCAGTACAAGATGCTCAAAAACAATATTACCCATTTCTCGCTCAAGCAGCAGTGGAAGACGACGCTTCACGCTCTTGAGAATGTGAATGTCGCCAATATGTTCGGCGAGACAGCGGGCATCAAAATTGCGCTCAATTCCAACTCCCCCTCCACTTCGGCCACGGCATGGAAGACGGCCACGGTTTCGATGAACAGCAGCACGAGCAGCTACCTACAGGGGCAGTCTCTCGGCAGTGCGCGCATATCGCAACTCGCCATGGTCGAGACTTCGGACTCGATCTCTCCCGACTGCCTCACCGCTGTGGGCCAGTACCGGACCAATCGGACCGAGAATACCACGGCCAATACTTCGCTGCTTTCAGATCAATTTGACAGCACGGACAGCACCAACAGCGAAGTCCAACAGCTCAACCTTTTAAATGCGGCCGAGGCACAGAAGCTGAGCGAGATGCAGGCCCAGGGAACGCTTCATACCTGCCTCGCCGGGCAGATGACCATCGCCAACATGGAACGGCGCAATGCCGCTGTTGAAGACCTCAATACCGCAGTCTTTGTCCAGCAGCAGCGCGCTACGAATGACGTAAGCGCCGCCAGTGAAAGCAATACCTGGCAGACCTACCTTCCGTGAGTTGAAACCATGCGGCGCTGGCCGCTCCGGCCAGTGCCGCACCTGATCCCAGTTGAGAGGTAACAGTCATGATTTCACCAACCCTGTTGGCCCAGGCATTACCGAGCGCAAGCTCCGGTGTGGACTGGCTCTATCAGTTCACCAACAATCTGACCAATCTTACGACGCAGAACGGCGGTGCATTGACCCAACTTGGGCTCACCGAACTGAGCTGCATCGCCATGTTCACACTCATCAGCATGGTCATCAACTGGAATACGTCGGAGATGACAGTATTGCGTTTCCATGCGCACCCGGTCCGCGCCGGCGATCTGACCCACTTTCTGCTGCGTTTGATTGTCTGCTGCCTGCTCATCAATTACTGGGCCAATCCGCTTCCCGGTGCAAGTTTCGGTCTCAACCATTTCTTCAGCTACATCGCCCAGGCAATGGTTGCTGCTTTCGACCAGAGTTCGCTTGACACTCTGCTCCAGCTTCTGAAGACAGCCGGAGACAACACTGCCATGCCTTCGCTGACTGCTCCGGTCCAGATCCTTTGCTACTTCTTTGTGCAGGCATTGCTCGGGCTGGCGTCCGCGATTCTCTTCTTCATCAATTGCAGTTCGTTCATCCTCTACGGCGTCACGGCACTCTTTGGGCCAGTTTTCATTCCGCTGCTGATGACCAGGACATTCCGAGGGAAGTTCTTTCACTTCCTCGATGTACTACTCAGCTTCGCAATGATTCGTGCCGTGGCCGCCGCCTTCATCTTCGTATGGGCTGGTTTCCTCAACACGTTTATCCAGCAAACCTTCAATGGAACCTACTCGATGGAGATGTGGCTGGCCAATCTGATCCCCTGCACGATGGTCTTCATTGCCTTCATCATCAACCTGCTCTTTATCCCCAGCATGACGCAGGCAATCTTCGGCGGTACGGCGGGAATGGCAGATAGCGTGTCCAAAGTCGGCGGAGCCGTGGCATCGCTCGCCATGATGGCCGGATGAGGAGCGCGAAATGTGGACCTTTCTTTTCAGCTTTCTGTTCCTTCATCGGATGGGTCTTTCAAAGCCCATCCGCTATGCGTTCGCGGTGCTCATGATCGGTCTCATCATTGTGGCTCTCATTTACGCGGTGGACCTGTTTCTTACCGTTGAGGAAAGGACGATTCCATACCATGTCTATGCGTGAAGCCTTCACTCAAATATCTATGACACCGGCCCAATCTCTGCTCGTTGACCGTATCGGCAACGAGGTCTATTCGTCCCACTACGCTGAGCGGAAGGCCTACCGCTTCATCATCGCCTGTGGCACGGTTGTACTGCTTGGATCGCTGTGGATGAATCTGTCTCTGGCTCGCCGTCCGATTGCCAATCGCTACATCCGCATCGACGAGATGGGCCGCGCACAGGCTATCCAGTACAGCGACCTGAACTACAGCCCGCGCGAGGGTGAAGTGCGCACCTATCTGACCGACTGGGTCAACTACCGCTATACGGTCAACCGGGACGTAATCGCCAAGAAGTATCCGCTCAATTACTACTTTCTGTCGCAGGCACTCGCCTCCAAGTTGATGACCGACGACAACCAGAATCATCTCGTCTCTCAGGTCACAGCCGGACAGATCGAATCGAGCGATGTAGCGGTTCAGAACGTGACCATCACCTCGATGTCCGAAGAGATGGTCCAGGGCACGCGCATCGC
>Ga0224531_1000386_pt1 | contig 22979 bp, 28 predicted proteins | sample CBST100metaG_FD_179876 | JGI IMG/M metagenome (GOLD analysis project Ga0224531, IMG submission 179876) | Peat soil microbial communities from Stordalen Mire, Sweden - C.B.S.T100 | ecosystem: Environmental > Terrestrial > Soil > Wetlands > Peat | place: Sweden: Norrbotten County, Stordalen Mire...
CTAGCGCGTGCCCCGTTTCAACTGAACTGCGCGAGTGCAGGACTACGGCATATCCCTCGTTGGACAATCGGCGGGCGATCGCAGCACCGATGCCAGAAGTGGAGCCGGTCACAAGGGCAACGGGCGAGGAACTATTAGCAGTTTGGTTCAAAAAATATTCTCCATTGCTTAGCGTACGACTTTTGACGTTTGGTGTAGTGACCCTTGATAACGCTCGCGGAAAGACTGAGCCGGGATGTCACGAAAGCATCGGTCTAAGTCTACTGGCGAACGTGGGAGTAGAACAGGCAGCAATAATGAAGACGCCAATCGATGGACCATGGTTGGCTCTTTGAAATCTGCGAGGGCGTCTCGTTACGTCATTCATCGTGAACAAGGAATGACGTAACGAGATTCATCTATATCGCCCAATCGAACCGGCACGCTCGAATCGAAATAGCGTCTGTCCGTTGCCAACGGTCAATTTTGAAAAGACATTTCCAGTTCCACCCCGGAGTAATTGACGTGCGGCACAAGCTGACGGTTTGGGCCTTGCTCAAAATGCACCAGGCCGTATCGCTCCATCGTCCGCAAGGTCCGGGACAGATTGGATGTCGCTCTTCCCGATCTCTCCGCCAATTCGTTGAGAGATTGAGGGCTGGTCTCCAGGATGAGCTTGAGCAAATCCCGATTCTGGTCGGAAAGCACCTGGGACAGCGTACCTAGCGATTCAAACCAAATTTTAGGCTCACCTCTTGCCGGGACATATTCTCCCTTTGCGATTGCCAGCGTCTTCTTTTTGTAGGCTTCTCGCGAGGCAATTCCAACTTTCAGAGTCTTCATGGCGCTGTGCTCCTTTCCTTCAAGATCGACTCAACTTCTTTCCAAAAGTCCGCCAGCAGCGACATTGCATCCTTGTAGTCGTAAAAGCGGACTCGCTTGCCCTTGTGCTTGTGGTCGTATTCGATGCGGGTCCGGGTGCCGGGTCCCGTGCCCTCTCGGATGGGATGAGCGTTGTCAAAACCCAACAAACGCTCGCCGTCACCATCGTGCAACGTCGGCGAGTAGTCCAAACCATGGGGTTTCTCCGCTGTAGCGGGAATCCGTTTTACCTCGAACTTGACCCAGAAATCTCCCTCCACCACGAATGTCTCGCCATCCAGCAGAAGAAGCGTATCGAGACTGGGATCATGGTCCATCGATCTGCATATTATCATCGGGTGATAACGAACTAAAGAACCACATGGAATACGAGCTTATTCACTCATTCCACAGCGACTTGTTGCCATGCTGAGACAGATAATACCGGGAATGTACCAGTTTTTTAGGGAATAACACTCCGCGAATATACCAAACGCAGATTCGTGAATTTTCTGGTGGGAAGGCTGCTCCCGCCCTTCCCTCGCTGCAACCGCCGATCTTGCCGGCGTTTTCCGCTCCCCATCCAAGCGGGGCCTGTATCCTGCCCCGCAACGCCCGTCCCTGAAAAACAAGATGGTGCAGCCTTCGGCTGGTCTTCGTTTTCGACATTCGTTTCCAGGCGAACTTTAGGCTTCGTTCGGCTCCTTCTGTCAACCCCGCTTGTGCAGCTCCGCGCGGCATAAAAACCGCCGTGCTCGCTTCCGCGCCCCTGACGGGCTTCGGGGATTGACAGCGCCTCTCTGCGCCCAATTCGCCGCTATGAAACGAATGTCTTTTTTTAGCCTACCCAGGCTCAAAAAACGGCAAATCTCAACCCGAAGGAGCGAACACCATGCCTTACGCCAACAGCACCACCACCGCGCCGCACAGCAACAATGCGGCGCTTCCGAGCCAGTCCCCCTACCAGCAGCGCACCACGCAGCGCGACAACCCCACGCAGCAACTTATCAAGCAGGCCGTGGACTATCTCATGCAGCAGCTTGAGGCGGGCAAGAGCGAAACCTTGACCGCGTATCTGGCCGCGATGGCCCGGTTCCATTCGTACAGCTTTGGGAACATTTTGAGCATTGCGAGACAACGCCCAACAGCCACGAGAGTCGCGGGGTTCTACACATGGAAAGAGCTTGGCCGCTTCGTCAAGAAAGGAGAAAAAGGCATTCAGATTCTTGCGCCCATGATCGCCAAACGGCGCAGGAAGGACACGGCGGAGCAGAAGCAAAACGAAAATCAGGAAGCGAGGCCCGCGCCCACATTGATTGGTTTTCGCGCCGTTTATGTCTTTGACGTTGCCCAGACCGAAGGCACGGAGTTGCCGAAGTTTGAGCACAACGTTTCCGGCGAAGTCGGCGCATACCGGGATCGGCTGATTGCATTTCTGAAACAACAGAACATCGCACTCGAATACAACGAACGCATCGCACCCGCGCTTGGCGTCAGCTACGGCGGCAAGATTGCCATTCTGCCCGGTCAGTCGAAAGCCGAGGAACTGGTAACGCTGGTTCACGAACTGGCGCACGAGCAACTTCATAAAAGCGAACGACGCACCAAAACTACAGCCACCGTACGCGAGACCGAAGCCGAAGCAGTCGCTTTTATTGTCGGCCAGGCCATCGGCCTTGAAATGGGAAGCGTTTCCTCTGACTACATCCAGATGTACGCCGGAAACGCGGCGCTACTGGCCGAAAGCCTCGAAGTCATCCAGCGCACCTCTGCCGTGATTCTCGGAGCCATTCAGGCCGAGGACGCAAGCGAAGCGAAGAACACTCTTGCGGAGGTGGCGTAATGCAGACCATTCTCCGCATCTTGGAGCGGGCCGGTGGTTACCGGCCCACGCTCTACCTCAAGATCGAAAACCCGCCCTACATGGCTTTGGTGATCGAAGCCACGCCGGAGGCGGGACCGCTCGGAGCGCCGTCAATCTCCGTCGCGCATTACGGCGAGCAGAACGGCGACCTGATGCGCGACCCGGAGATGTGTTTCGAGTTGTCGCAGCCGCCGCTATGCAGCATTGCACTATCGGCTTGGTATTTCCGAAACGATTACCTTGGCGTCGAGCAGTATTCGCGCTATCGGGACGGGGAGAACTACGTTTGTCTGCCCGGTCTCTACGAGCAGCACGAGCAATTCGCGCGGCAGTGGGACCGCAATCTCCACGCACAGGGGTTTCTCGAAGCCTTCACGGACAAGTCGATTCGCGGCTAGTCCGCTCCCTGCGGAGCGGACTAGCCCGATGTGTCTCCGCTCCGTGCGCCTTCACCCTTCAACCGCTCGAAAGGAGCTTGTTCAAATGGAAACGACTGTTATCAATGCAACCGAATACCGCGACCTTCCACTGTCTCAACTCAACGAATCGAAGACCAACCCGCGCCGCGTGTTTGACGGGACGGCGCTCAATGAGCTTGCCGCCAGCATACGCAGTCAGGGCGTGCTTTCGCCCTTGCTCGTTCGGCCACTCACCGAGAACGGCTTCGAGATCGTAGCCGGAGCGCGTCGTTACCGCGCTGCGCAGATGGCCGAATCTGCCACCGTGCCGGTGCGCATCGTCCATCTATCCGACGCAGAAGTGATCGAGGCGCAGTTAGTCGAGAACCTGATTCGCGCCGAAATTCACCCGATGGAAGAGGCCGAAGGGTTCGCGCGGCTTTTGGCGTTGGCTGAACCGAAATACAGCATCGAACAAATCAGCGCACGGGTGGGCAAATCGCCCGTGTTCGTGGCTTCGAGGATGAAATTGATTGACCTTGTTCCCGCAGCGGTCGAAGCCTTCTATGCCAACGAAATCGGCGTAGGCCATGCTTTGCTCTTGGCAAAGCTGCCCGCCGACCAGCAGCAACAGGCGCTTTCGGCCTGTTTCAAAGAGGCGTACAACAACGGAGCAAAACCGGCGCGGATTCTGCTGCCCGTCCGCAATCTGCAATTCTGGATTGAATCGAACGTGTTGCTTGTATTGAAAGACGCGCCCTTTGACAAGCGCGATGCGCAGCTTGTTCCCACGGCGGGCAGTTGCGCCGATTGCCCGAAACGCACCGGGCACAACAAGCTGCTTTTCGGCGACGACCTCGGCAGGCAGGGCGACCGTTGCACCGATCCCGGCTGCTATCAATCGAAGGTCTCGGCACATGTGGCGAAAACCGTCGCCGCCAAACCCGAGCTTGTCCAGATCAGCACGGCCTACGGTACGCAGCGGGAAGGCAGCCCGGTTTTGCCGCGCAACAAATACACCGCGATTCGTGACGATAAGCCGAAGTCCAACGACGAGGCGAAGCGCCCCGAGTTCAAGGTGTGCAAGTTCACCACCGACGCCATCGTTACCGAGGGCAGCGAGATTGGAACCACGCACAAAATCTGCGCGAATCCCGCTTGCCCCGTGCATCACCCGAAGAAGGCCAACGGCGCAAGCGCGAACGATGCGCAGTTCAAAACCGAACAGGAGAAGCGCCGCAGGGAGGAAGCCATCGCCAACGCAACCGGCCTTCGCGTTCTCTCTGCAATCGGCGCGGCGGTCCCGGTACGGCTGATGAAACGCGACCTGCTGTTTGTGGCCGAGCGCATGGTCAACCTGCTGGACGAGAACCGCGCCGCGATCCTTGCCAAACAGCATGGTTTCAAGAAAACAAAAGAGAACGAATCGGTCGGCAAGCTGTTTGTGGCCTTTCTTCGCCGCGCCGACGAAAGCACCTTGGGCCGCACCGTGGTCGAGGCGGTCGTCTTGCTCACAGCTTCGCGCGGGAATGCTGCGCACGTTCTACGCGAAGCCGCCGAGGTTTACAAGGTGGACGTGGCCGCAATCACGGCCACGGTCAAACAGGAGTTCGCCGCCAAGGAAAAAGCGAAAACGGCGAAGAAAGTCGCACCCAAGCCGCCCGCCAAAGCGCAGCCGAAGACGGCCAAAAAGTCGGCAGCGGCATAACCATCGATCAACAAGAACACTATGCGGAGCCAGCCAGACCGGCTCCGCATTCTTGTGTCTGCCCGTCCTTCCCGCCCTCTTGCGTGGCATCTGCATTTTGTAGATGCGTCATCCTGTCCCGCCCGACGGGCAGCGCCGCCCAAGCATGGGCGGCGATAGGCGCGGCATCCGCTTCTCCAAGGCGCGTTTGCCGGGGGGATTTCCCCATGACTCCAGTTCGGAAGCCTTCTCGAATAACTCCAGTTCGACTGGCTTGATGAGGTCTTTGACCTTTGAGTTACCGGGAGCACGGCCCCCGCAATCAAAGACTCTGAAGGTTGACTTCACATTGCCGATCTCCAAGGTGGTAACCTTTCGACCCGAAGCCTCAACCATTCTTGATGGATGGGGTTTCGGATCGCCACGCCATTGTCAATGGCCTGCCATTGCTGTGTTGAAATTCTCGAAGAAGCCATAGAATTTGTCGCTGTTGAAGTCCCCCGCAAAGCGCAGCGGATAAACGCTCTTGACGAGAATTTCCTTCGCTTCTGGTTGAGTCGAGAGTATATCCATGATCTCGGAGATGAAATCAGCCAGCGGCATTGCTCTTGGGTCCTTTGCCTGGCGCTCACCCATAAGCTCAGTTTGAACGTACGGAGGCGCCAGTTCCAGAATCTCGACCGAGGTGTCACGAAGTTGATGGCGCAGAGAAATTGACCATGAGTGGATGGCAGCCTTGGTTGCGCAGTAAGTCGGCGTAAGCGCCAGCGGCGTGAACGCCAGACCGGACGATACATTGATCACCGTGGCCTGTGCCTGCTGCTTCAGGTGAGGCAGCAAAGCGGCCGTCAGTTGCAGCGGCGCGGTGAAGTTGGTCGCGATTGTGGCGTCGATCACAGACGGATCGGGGGCGTTGACAAGGTCTTCCATCTGCATGATGCCTGCCATGTTGACCAGAACATTCAGAGAGGGATACTTCGACGTGATTTCCGTAGCGAAGCTCTTCAGCTTGGCCGGGTCTTGTACGTCGAGAGTCTCGTAGGATATGCCAGAGTTTGCCACAACTACGGCTTCCAGTACATCCTTGCGGCGTCCTGCGATGATCACCTTGTTCCCGAGTTTGTGGAACGCTTCGGCAAGGCCGCGACCGATGCCAGATCCCCCGCCCGTAATCAGGATGGTGTTGTTTCCCTTTGGATCCATTGCTGTTGACTCCTTCTTTGGTTACTCTAGGAGAGTTGTGCCCCAAAGCGAAGTAGGCACCCAGGAGTTTGATACACACCTTATGGTTAGAAATGCGAAAAAACCCGTCAAAGCCGCTGCAAATAATTCCGGATCGCTTCGTTTCCAATCCGTCCACGGTGTCGCGGCTTCTCCCGAGATCGACAAGTTGGTCGAGGAGATTATCGGCCGGATCGCGGACAAGTGGACGATGCTCCTGCTGGAAGCGCTGGCGCAAAATGGTGTCGTTCGCTTCAGTCGGTTGGCGAAACTGGTCAGCGGCATCAGCCAGAAGATGTTAACTCAAACGCTGCGACAGATGGAGGCGGACGGATTCGTCACACGCACGGTTTACGCTGTTGTCCCACCTCGCGTGGAGTACACATTGACTCCCCTGGGGGAGAGTCTGGGCGAGGCCTTCTGTGGTGTGTGGCATTGGGCGGAGGCAAACTACGCAGAGTTGGAGCGGCAGCGGGCAGCGTACCGGATACGGATGGGGATAGACAGTTGACTCCGCCCTCCATCCTGTCACAATTCAATGTCAACCTCAGAAACAAGCGCTGCTACCTTTTCGAAGCTCCCGCAACTCGCGAATCGTTACATGTTGTACTGAATCGAATCTAGCGAGGCTGCTACTGATGAGTGGATTAAAGGGACGGAAGATTGTGGTGATGGGCGGAACTTCTGGAATCGGGTTGGCAGCAGCGCGGCAGTTAAGTGAGGATGGAGCGTCTGTATTCGTTACCGGTCGAAATCCAGACAAAATTGCGCGTGTTCGACAGGACAATCCTACTCTGAAGGTGGAGAGTGTGGACGCCTGCTCTGCGCAAGCCCTGTCTTCGTTCTACCAATCTCTGGGCTCCTTCGACGACCTGGTGCTTTGCGTAAGCGGTGGGAGGGGATCTGGTCCATTCAAGACTCTTGATGCAGCAGAGGTGCTGGGTGGACTTCAAGAAAAGTTCTTCGCACAATTTCACGCCGCTCAGGCTGCGCTGCCATTCCTTCGGAAAGATGGCTCTTTAACTTTCATTAGTGGCATCTCTGCGCGGACGGCGAACCCTGGAACTGCTGGTCTCGCTGCGATAAACGGAGCGATTGAAGCGATGGTGAAACCTTTAGCCAAGGAGTTGCGGCCACTGCGCGTGAACGCTATCTCGCCCGGTACTGTGGAAACGCCTTGGTGGGATAGGCTACCTCGCGAAATAAGGGAGTCGTTGCTTGCGCAGACAGCTGCTGCTTCGATGGTCGGGAGAAATGGAACTGCGGAGGAGTTGGGTAGCGCTGTGGCCTTTATAGTTACCAACGACTTTGTCAGCGGGACGGTACTGGAAGTGGATGGAGGAATACATCTCGCCTGAGGCTATTTCAGTCGTCGGGACGCGTTCAGTGCGCCTGATGACTTGCACTCAAACTCGGCTGGAAGCCGAAGCGTGCAAGTTAGTAGAATGGGTTTGCCCCTAGGCTGCTATCGATGCTGCAGCACCTCGTGTTCACTTTGCTTCTACTACGGCTGTATAGCCCGCTGCCCCCCTCCCCCACAAAGATTGACCGGTCGTAATCGTTCAGACTTGCTTCTCTATACCTTTCCAAATGCGCGGTGCAGACCATTCTCAATGAGCGCTTTAGCCCTACTGAAGTCATCAATTGAGATTAGAAAATGGCGGGGTGGCTGCAGGGGGTATCTACCATCCCAAAATCCTGTTCGTCCGAGTCCAATACCCGCGGCCCGCAACTTCGATCCTGAAAAACGTTCCGCAGGATTGGAAAGGTCCGGTACTGTCCGCAAAATCAACCCTGGGATTCGCCGGGGCGGGTGATCCAGGCCGAAAGGGCATTTTGAACGGCCTCCGTCGCGTGTTCGTCTTCACACATGACGATGCGCCACTCGTCCTCATGTCTCGCAAACGCCAGCCCGTGAAGCGCCATCATCTCGCAGATCAGATCGTAGATCGGCGTAAAGATTTCGATGGATTGCCACGCATATTCCCTCAGCCACAATTCATGTAGCACCCGACGTAGACGTACGATCAGAGGATGAATGTGCGGATGCTTCTGGAACAGCTCTGAGACGCGGGGAGCATCGGCTTCGAGCGTCAGTTCTAGGCCATCCAGATGGCCCAGAAAGTAGCCAGCGTGAATAAATACGTCTCCGAAGAGCTGCTGGATTTCCACGAAAACGTCCTTGGCGTTTTGATCGCGCCGAAAGGCTGCAATCTGCGCTGTCGAAGCGGCAAGGCTCTCTTCGAGCGCACGGCAGAAGATTCTTTCAAACTCCTCCACTGCTTCCGGGCGGAACATGGCGGAGGACCGGCACGCGGCATATTCGCTCCACACATCCATCGCTTTCAGGAACGTCTGCCGGGAACGGTCGCCGCACTCCAGAGGGCAGCCATAGATACCAGGGATGGTGCGGTATAAATGGCCTTCGTGTTCCACATGCGCAGCTTCGTGGGCAATGCAGGCATGGGCCAGCGCTTGCGAATCCTTCTCCGGGGAAAGCGCCATCAGGCCAACGCCTGCCCGGAGCACAATATGAAATCGCAACTCCTTTTCCCGCCACACCGCGACCGTCCGTGCCATCTCCATCGTGTCAGGCTGATCGCTCATTTCCAACGGAATCTTCCCCTCCGGCATTTTCTGCAAAGCTGTCGCATCTGCCCGGCAATCACGGGACAGGGTAATCCCGTCCAGAGCGCGAAGATCCATGCCGACAAGTGCAAGTGCATAAAGGATTTGCTCCATCGCGGCGGAGACGGCTTGACGCGCTTCCTCCGTTTCATAGCAGGAAGCCACAATTCCGCACCGCTCAGGAAGCATCACCCTGCCTTCTTTGTCGGGATGGAAGCGCAATTCACTCATTCGGCTGTTCCCTCACAATCATCGATACGGTACGCGGAAGGTTGGAGAGGTTCGCAGGATGGGTGTTCTTGGCCGGAAGAGTAGGGGGTCGCACCCATATGGGCTGTTTATCACATGCCGCAGGGGGGCGATGCAGATTTTGTCTCAGGAGGGATCAACAACAGCTCCTCAACCAGGTAGAAGTGAGAAACGTCTGCGGTGCGCCCCCGCAAACAGCCCTAGTAACCCGAGGTCGGGGAGTTCGAAAGCCGATAGACAGGCTCCTATGGCCTTTAGCTTTAGGGGCCTGGACATACGCCACAGGCTCCCCGACGCCAGAAGGTCTAGGGAGTATTCGGTGCGCTCAAAAAGCGCCCATACGTCTATCGGTCGAGTAGGCCAGGAGTTTCCTCCCAGCCTCTCACAGAACCGTACGTGAGACTCTCGCCTCATACGGCTCTTCCGACTCCGGCCATTACACGATAACAAAGCCAGCCTGCCAGTGAGCAAAGAGTTCAGGTGTAAGCCGTGTCTGCTCTTTCACCCAAGCCCGTGCAAGTTCACCGTTGTACCGAAAGCGCTTGTGCTTCTTCTGAGCCCATCTTACCAATCGGAGATTCAGTATTTGGAACAGCTTAGCCATGTCGAACCGGCGAAACTTCCCATAGTACTGAATCCAACCCCGTATGACAGGATTGATCCGATCGGCGATCTGGGAGAGATCGACAGACACCCATAAGTGCAGGCGCCACGCTCTCATGACGTCGCACAGTCGCTTCGTTGCTTTCTTGGCAATGCCTGGCGTGAAGTTACTGAACGTGCGGCCACCCGGTTTTGCACTCCTGTGGGCACGAAAATCGTAACCCAGAAATGTAAAGCCCTGCCGCTCATAGCAGCGCTGTCGGGTTCCATCCTTGCAATAGACGATCTTCGTCTTTTCAGGATGTGCCGTTAGTCCACACTGCTGAAAGCGTTCTGTCAGCGCGTGCTTGACGCGCTCTGCCGTCTCTTCGCTATGACAGTGAATCACGATGTCGTCCGCATAGCGTTCAAAGGGGCAGGCCGCGTGCTCCCTTCTCATCCATAAATCGAACGTATAGTGCAGATATAGATTCGCCAGCAGCGGACTGATGACGCCACCCTGCGGTACGCCAGCATGCCTTTCTTCGATGCGTCCGTCCGGATACGCAACTCGCGCATCCAGCCAACGCTCTATGTAAAGCAACACCCATCGCTCCTTGATGTGATGGCGCACAGCCTTCATCAGCAGTTCGTGATCGAGTGTATCGAAGAAACTTTTGATATCTACATCCACCACCCAGTCGTACCGCCAGCACCGCTGCCTTGCTTTCGCAAGGGCATCGTGTGCCGAGCGTGAGGGGCGATAGCCATACGAGTCCTCATGGAAGATCGGTTCCAGCACTGCTTCCAGTTCCGCTGCGACAACTGCTTGCGCCACTCGGTCCGATACAGTGGGTATGCCGAGAGGACGTGTTCCACCCGTTGCTTTCGGTATCTCCACCATCCGTACCGGCGGTGGCATGTAACTCCCGGAGGTCATCCGGTTCCACAGCTTATACAAATGCTTCGATATCTTGGCATCAAAGGCTTCCCACGTCTGGTTGTCTACGCCAGTACCTTCGCCTTTGCGACGAACCTTGTTATAGGCTCGCCACACTTGCTCTTTTGTTATGGTGAATGGCTTCGTCTTATCCACGTCACTCATCCTGCTGCCAGTTGGTAATGTGTAAGACTTGAATCGAGCAACCCCTTCGCTCCACGGCCATTACAGCCGCTTCATCGCTACTACGGGTCACTCCGTCCCTGTGCCTTGCCAGAAGCAAAACGACAGGTTCCCAAGTTCCGTAAACAAGCCGAGATCATGCTCACGCTGCCTCTATGCCGGATGCCGTCTGGCCAATCTGCACACTCTCGCCAGACTCCTCCCGCACTAAAAACCCGAAGTGCGGTTTTGACATCGCTTGGGTTTAACGACACCTCAATAGCAGTTCACTTGCGTTCGTCTTCATGATCCATACCTCCTGACAACGCTCACTACCGCGACTCTTAATCGCAGCAGCTTGCCAGGGGTTTGGGATGTGGTCGTGCAACCCCATCCCGGAGGGTCTGCCTCCATCTCGCTTACAGCAGAATAGGCCCATTGGTGAAGCCTGTTCATCTTGGCACACAGGTTTCGACACCCCAGAACGGTGCGTACCCGTTCCAGTTCCATCATCGGACATTGACCCGGACTTGGCAATCTCTGGATGCCGTATGGTTAAAGGTTCCATCAAAGGCCTCTCCTTTCGGGAGGCGGCCTCCTCCCACGCTCCGGCCGCACATCGCGTCTTCCGCTTCCCACCTCAGCGGCCTGTTTCTGCCGCAACGCGACCCTGAGAATTCATGCGAGCCTGACGCATGCTGATAAGGAAGACAAGCCTACTAAGGGGTGAGTGTACCGGGACATACGTTACGCCGTGGACCCAAGACATCCGTTACAAGCTCCTTGCGGTGGCGATGATTCGAGTTGAGGGGTACGACAAGACATATATCTCGCCGTCGAGGCCGTGGGAATGTGGGAATTCCGAAGGGATTTCCAAAGAGTGTGGGAAGGGTGGGAAGCCGGCCTCATGGCTTTCCATGCTTTCCACACTCCGTCATTTCCATGGCCTGCTTTTCGCGCGGCAAATGCTGGATAAACCGATATGCCGCCACCCAATGCAATGTGCCGCACCCGCCAAAGGATGCTTATCGGTACTCATTGGTTCTCAATGAGTGCATTGTCGATTTCGCATTAACCCAGAAGCATCCCTGGCAAGAATCGCCTCGGCGTTACTTATCGCCAGACGAACTCAACGCGCCGTCGATCCACATCTGAAGGCTAAATTTGAGGCTAGTGGAAGCTTGCGCTGTAGTGAGGACACCGGCCTCGCGCAGTACAGCCAGTCCGTGGAGGGTGGACCACAGTGCGTGTGAGGCTTCACAAGCATGTTTCTCCCCATAGACACGAGTCACTTGCTCAAGGAAATATTTGGTATTCCGGGTGCATTGCGGGATGTCCGAATCAGTACCTGACGTCTTCAGATAGAGTGCAAATACTCGCGGCTGTTCATGGGCCAAGCGGAGATATGCCTCAGAGATTGCCCGAATCGACTCCGCAGGGCCTTTACGGCCAGCAGCCTTCTGCATGACCTCGAGCATCTGCAGACGGGCCTCTTCGGCCACGGCTGCCTTCAACGCACCGAGACTCTCGAAATAGTGATACAGCGCGTTGGGTGCTAACCCAAGCGTAGAAGCCACGGACCGGATGGCGAGTTTCTCGACGCCCTCTTTTTCAACCTGCTGCATTGCAGCAGCCAGGATCGTGGCTCGATCAGTCTTCGCCGGATATGCCATGAGACTCACTGTACATCTTGACAGGGTTCATAAGATTCTGTACGTTGTACAGAATTGTGATGGACGCTGTACACCTAGAGCGGGATCGTCTATCAATCAGCGCCGCTGCGAGGAGAATTCATGGCAAAGGTTGTTTTGGTAACGGGAGCAAACAAGGGCATCGGTTTCGAGGTGTCTCGCGAGTTGGGACGCGCCGGCTTTACGGTCTTGCTGGGAGCGCGCGACACAGCACGAGGTGAAGAGGCGGCCAACAAACTGCGTGGCGAGGGTCTAGATGTTCGTTTCGTTAAGGCTGACCTGAATCAAGCGGCCGAGAGTGGCGCGGCACTGGCCAAGCAGATTGGCGAGGAGTTCGGGCATCTGGACGTGCTGGTGAACAACGCGGGCGTCTTTGACCGGGAGGATGGGCCGGCCAGCAGCGTCGCAATCGAGACACTGAGGCGCACCTTTGAAACGAATTTCTTCGGCACTGTGGCCTTCACCCAGCCGCTGCTGCCGCTGCTACGCGCGGCGGAAAGTGCACGCATCGTGAACGTCTCCAGCGGACTCGGCTCCCTAGCCATCAATGGCGATCCCAGCACGCCGTTCTACCACACGAAGGTCCTCGCCTATAATGCGTCAAAGGCGGCGCTGAATATGTTCACCGTGGGCCTTGCCTACGACCTGCGCGAGACCAAGATCAAGGTCAACTCCGCCTGCCCCGGCTATACCGCTACCGATTTGAACAACCATAGCGGGCCACAAACGGTGGAGGAGGGTGCGATCGCTATCGTGCGCCTCGCGCAACTGCCCGAGGATGGACCAACCGGGAGCTTTACTCATAAGGACGGTATCTATCCCTGGTAGTACGAAACCTCAGCTGCTGTAGCCGGAAAAGAAACGCACCAGCTTGCAAAGGTATCCAGAATTAGATGGCACAAGGGCGATCACATCTTCCTTCCTTGCGTCTCTCACTCCTAGACGGCGTTTACGCCACCATCGACAGACAGTTCCACTCCCGCCACAAAGCTGGAATCATCTGAAGCGAGAAATACAGCAGCCTTGCCAATGTCAATGCCCTCGCCGATACGACCGCGCGGCACCATATTGGTTACATACTCGAGAACCGGCTGATTGCCAGCGAGCGTTGCGGCATTGCCCGCTGTATGGATCGGCCCTGGACTGATGACGTTTATGCGGGGACCTACTCCCTTCAATTCCGCAGTGAAGCTACGCGCGAAGTTCCGCACAGCTGCCTTTGTGGCTCCATATACAGTCATTCCTGGATAGCCTCCGCTGCCGATAAACGAACCATTGAGGATGATGGAGCCATTCGTGTCCATCAGCGGGATCGCCTTTTGGATCGTGAAGAACACGCCTTTTGTATTGATGTCAGCGCACCTGTCGTAGAAATCCTCGGTCACCTTGTCATAGGTCATCTGCTCATAGATGCCTGCATTGGCAAAGACAACGTCTAGTTTGCCCTTCTTCTCCTTGATCTCCGCGTACATTCGGTCCAGGTCGTCGAGTTTCCCGGAGTCCGCTTGGATTCCTGCCGCGCTCACGCCCAAAGTCTCAACCGCTTTGTCGAGAACCGGCTTCCTGCGTCCCGTGATAAAGACGAACACTCCCTCGCGGATGAACTCTTTCGCCGTGTCGAAGCCCATTCCTTCGCTTCCGCCGGTAATCAGTGCGATCTTTCCTTCCAGCTTTCCCATTCTTTACTCTCCTTGGTGATGCTCACCTAGTGTATTGGATGATTGGGATTCCTCGGCGAATTGAACGATCCGACGGAAGAATTGCCTGATCCTACAAATCCCTGGAACGCAAGTCGCTCTTTAGCGTCCAATGAGAGAGTGCAGATGAGGAGCAAAATGCCAAGGATGGAGCAACTTGCAGTCATGATTCAAAAACTGTGTCCGCGCGACGGCTCACTCGGCACAGACATCGAGGGTCTCTTTCTTACCCGATACTCCACGACCGAAGTGCCACGACATCGTTGCATCAGGCAGTATTCTGCGTGGTCGCGCAAGGCGCAAAGTCCACGCTGCTGGACGAACAGCGCTTCATCTATGCCTGTTCGACGACGGCTCTACCACTCTTGCCAGCGGCTCCCACGACTAAGATCTTCATATTGTCAGCCTCATGTTTGACACTACTCTGTCATTTTGACAATAGTATTCCATATTGGCTACAAGAGGGAACCGTGAGCTGTACTGTGTGTTCATGGCCGGCGAGGCCTTCTTTCCAGACTGATCCGCCCCAGAGTTTTGCAGCGGCCTCCGCCTCCCATTGGAGGCTGCTGTGCACTATTCGGTCAGTGACCATCCAATAATCATATTGACATAGATAGGTCAACATGACAATGTATAGTCATACTTTCGGAGCCGTCTATCGAATACTTGTCGATGTCTACTAAAACATCGACGAATGTATTCGCCATGGCAGGAGAATTGGCGCATGACACAAAGCTTGAAAATACTCGCAGTAGGTGCGGCTGGCCAATTCGCTGGGCTTGTTGTGCCTGAGCTGGCAAAGCGCGGAGCCACGGTTCGCGCTCTCATACGACACTCAACCCAGGAGAATGGAGTTCGTGGACAGGGTGCGACAGAAGTCGCGATCGGTGACCTTACAAACCGATCCAGTTTGGCCGCGGCGTTGGTTGGGATTGACCGTGTGTTCTACATCGCACCCGTCTTCCTGCATGATGAGGCCAACATCGGAAAGCAGATGGTCGAAGCTGCAGCAGCAGCGTGCGTGCGTCGTTTTGTCTTTTCGTCTGTATTCCAACCCTGCCTGAGCGTGCTTGAACATCATCGAGCGAAGGGCCCGGTGGAAGAGGCTGTGCTAGCTTCTGGGATGGAATTCACATTCCTGCATCCAGCATTGTTCTTTCAAAACTACAATCGGCCGTGGGACGCAATTGTGAAGAGTGGCGTTGTAGCCGAGCCCTTCTCTGCCGAGTCGCGGTTTGCGCGAGTCGACTATCGCGACGTGGCTGAGGCTGCGGCCATCGCTTTGACCGATGATCGTCTTCTTTTCGGCACATTCGACCTATGCGCAGAGGGCAACCTGAACCGTCTGGAGGTGGCCGCGCTCATTGCTGAAGTCCTCGGTCGATCCATTAAGACGGCCTCGCCAAGGTTCGAGGATTGGAGCCGTCAAGCCAATATTTCAAGCAACCAGCTTGCACCGATGAAGGCGATGTTCGACTGGTACGATACACACGAGTTGCTTGGAAACGCACTTTCGCTTCGCACTATTCTGGACCGCGAACCGCGGACGCTGCGAAGCTATTTTCAAGAGCTCGCAAGCCGGACCCTCTAGCCGCGGGCCACGCTGGTTGACGACTGAGGGAAGAGGATTGCAAAGGGTGAAACTGTACGAGAGAGCAAGAATCTTGAAGCGAACACCTGCGGGCGCAGCCATCGATGCGCTCACAGTGTCTATTTTTCGGGCCCATGGGCGCCTTCTGAAAGCAGGCGATGTATTTACACGCGACCTTGGCCTTACGTCAGCGCGTTGGCAGGTGCTCGGCGCCATAGCAACGACTCCGAAGACCGTTGCGCAGATCGCGCGTGATTTCGAACTTTCTCGGCAAGGTGTTCTTTGGGTGGTGAATTCAATGGTGGCCGATGGACTGGTGGAACTCATCCATAATCCTGACCATCGACGAGCCAAGCTGGTCCGTCACACGCCCAAGGGCGCTGAGGCGTTCGATGAAGTGATGAAGCGCCAGACCAAATGGTTCAATGAGCTTGGTCAATCTTTCAGCGTAAAGCAGCTTGAAGCTTGCCGGGAAATTATTGTCAAGTTGAGCGAGGCGATCAAAGCCCATGGAGAAGAAGCGGAAGAGTGACGCCCGTTCGATCGAGTCAGCACCATTGGGAATCGACTGAGAAGAGATCGGCCAACTGAGGTCGATTCTTGACAAGATGAACGCCGCTAATGAGCCGTCCGGAATCAAAACCGGAGAATTGAAGGAGGCTGGATCATGACCATGACTCTCACAACGTTCTGTGAAGCAACAGAAATTACAACATCTCCCGTCGGGGTCTATGACGTTCCAGACTCAGTTCATGTCGCTCAGCTGGTTTCGCTTAAGCGATGCATCTTTGACCATTACCAGGATTTCCAGTCTGGCGTCACTGTAGTGCTGAATCAAACCTCCAAAGGATGCCCTGGATGCGGTCACTGGATGTTGGGCAAAGGACGTTTTGCGAACAGAGATGCAATGGTTACATTCTGACTCGCAACGAGGGGTTTCGTGAAAATGCGCAACTCACCGAGGCGTGGTTGGACGCTCATCCAACGTTCGCACCACAAAATGGAAACATCTTCATTGGTCCCGTCCGAGATGAGTTAAGCAAGTATCTCAGGACAATCACGTTCTTCGTTAATCCCGATCAACTCAGTGTTCTTGTTTATGCGGCTTACTACCACGCCCATCCCGATGATCCAGAGCCAGTCCTTGCGCCGTTTGGCTCAGGGTGTGGACTCATGTTCAGTATGTTTCCTGATCTTTCACATGCACAGGCGATGATTGGGGCGACTGACATCGCCATGCGGCAACATGTGCCGCCAAACATTCTTGCATTTACAGTCACAGTTCCCATGCTCAATCGACTGCTGCGCTTGGACGACGGACACAGCTTCTTGGACAAGCCCTTTCTGACGCGACTCAAAATCGCCCGAGCCCAATGACCTCGCCTTCTAGAGCGGTTCCTAAGTAGTTATATCCAGAGAAGAGGGATTGGAGTAAGTTGCAGTTGGCGATTTCTCCGTGAAGACACAAAGCGATGCCACGAGCATATTCGAATGATTTGCGGTGCAAGCTTCTGCAGGCATACGAAAGGGCCGGGATCGGCCTGGAGCGGTTGGCGGAGCAGTTTGGTGTCAGCTACGGTTTTACAAAGAAGATTCGACGGCAACAGCTGAGGTCGGGACAAACGGAGCGGCCTCTGCAACGGGTACATGGGCCGGTGAGCCGGGTGACCGACGCAGTGAAGCAGCATCTGCGGCAGCAGTTGCAGGATCAACCGGATCTCACGCTGGCCGAGTTGGGGCAACGGCTGGAGCAACATCTGCAGGTGAAGCTCCGCAAAACGCGACTCTGTCTGGAACTCCAGCGGCTGGGGTTGCGGCGTAAAAAAAACGCTGCACGCCAGTGAGCAGGACACGGAAGAAGGTCGGCAGCGACGGCAATCGTGGCGGGAGTTGATCGCTCGAATCGATCCGCAACGCTTGGTGTTTCTGGACGAAAGCGGCGTGACCACCGAGATGACCCGTCGCTACGGGCGCGGCGAACGCGGTGATCGTGTGTGCGAGGGTGCTCCGGGCGGGCATTGGCATACCGTGACTCTGTTGGGAGCGATCACGATGAACGGCCTGCTGGCCACCATGACGATCCCGGAACCCACCGACGGTGACGTCTTTCTGGCTTATCTGGAACAGGTCTTATGTCCGCGACTGCGCCCTGGACAGGTTGTGATCATGGACAATCTGTCGGCACATAAGCATCGCCAGGTTCGCATGTTGATTGAGCAAGCCGGAGCCGAACTGCTCTATCTACCGCCTTACTCACCGGACTTCAATCCCATCGAGAAGTGCTGGTCCAAGATCAAACAACACCTGCGAGCAAGCAAAGCTCGAATCCTCGAAACCCTCGACCTCGCCATCACCGCCGCCATGGCAGCTATCACCGCCCAAGATTCCGCTGCTTGGTTTCAATACTGCGGGTATCGGATACAGACACCATGAAACCGCTCTAAGCGCCGCGCGGACTATGGACTTCTCAGTCCGGACTTGGCGACCGGCATTAGGAGAGTGAAGGGCGCGAAGAGACGTGAGCAAGGTCGGAAAGGTGTGGGTAGCTGCTTAATAATCCCGAAGTCATCTGGTCTATTGTTCGGCAAGCGGCCTCCGATTGAGGGTTCAGCGGAGTCGCTCCGCATGATCTCGGTAGGACGTGTGCCCGCCTAGGCCACTAGGCAGTTTCCTCCTCTTATGTGGCGCAGCCCGTTATGTGGCGTTCAGCCAAGCAAACAGCCATATTCGCTCCGTTTCAGTATTTGAACGCCACATAATCAGACTACAGCGATTGAAGTAACTGGAGGAATCCGGGGTCCGCCCTCCAGTGTTGTTGTTTCCTCCCCGTCTTGATTTCACAGGTGGCAAGCGCTTTGGCCTTCGTTTCCAGATCGATCTCGGCATAGACGTTCGTGGTGTTGAGGGAGATGTGGCCGAGCCACGGGCGGATTGTATTGATGTCAACACCGGCTCGTAGGAGATGTGTTGCCGTGGTGTGACGGACCGTACCTGCATGCCCTTCAGGTCATGTCATCGCTAAACGTGGGTTGTACGTGAATTCCTGGTTTCTGAGCCAATGAAAAACTGCCTCGCGATTCGGGCACATGAAGCGCTCACCCGCTATTTTTCCGCGTTCGTCGCTTTCTGGTTCAGGCATTTCACCCCTTGACGATAAGTTCGTTTCACGAGCCATCGTCGGTTCATAGGGGCGGTGAGTGCCTTTTTTAGATTTGAACGTTCAGAGGCCACGAACCGGCGTTCAGCATGGTTGAAGAAGCTATCGGCTCTCTATAGCTATGACATGTGAGCGGTACAGACCTACACCCAATCTCTTGGCCGTAGGACCTTTCGAGGTGATCTACGCAACGCGTCAAAGGAGCAATTCATGTTTGGATCTCGGAAGTTGCTACACACCTTTCTACTCGCCCTCGTTTCGGTCGTATCGGTTTCCGCATACGCTCAGACCACAACATCAACTCCGTCCGGTGGGACCGCAGCAACTGCGGCAGATTCCCAGCTGGCCGTATTCCTCGCAGGTCCTGGAGACGTCAAACCCGGAACACGGGGGACGCTGCGGCTCACTGCCAAGGACCTGTATTTTGAGAGTGCAACTGCACACACGTCTGTTCCGATCAATCAGATCGCCTCTGTTTCTAAAGGTGATGAGCACGCTGAAAAGGGAGGCACCGCGGGAATAGTAGTGCGATTGTACGACTATCAAGGGACCAAGGAGGTTCTCGGTCTCGCCATGCAGAAGAAGGTAGACCTGCTGAGTCTTGAGTATCACGATGAGTCGGGTGGCCTGCACGGAGCCGTCTTCGTTCTGCCCAGTGATAGAGCGGGCGCTCTTCAGGAGCGGCTAAGTGCCAAAGTCTTGTCGGCTGCTTTGCCTCCGGCGGTTCCGTGTTCTGTCGATCAGGTAAAACCAAATTCCATCCTGCTCGACCCCATCGAAGCCAAAGGAATCGACGTACCAGCGGAGTACCGCCTCCTGCTTTACGAACGTCTCCTCGCAGAACTGAGGCCACGACTGTCAGGATATAAGCTCTATCGCGCGGGCGATGTCGCAGCAGGTCCTGGCTGCATGTCCCTCTCCTTAGAGATTGGCATCACGGGCTTCAAGAAGGGGAATCAAGCCCTGCGGGCATCCACTAACCTGATAGGACTGTTTGTAGGACTCACCTCGATTTCTTACCAGGTTCGTCTCAGGGACAGCAACGGAGTAGAAGTAGGAACTCTGGACAAAACGTTGAAGCAAAGCACCCGTGGTGATCAGGAGAGTCTGGGTCTAACTCATTCCATCGCAAAGAATGTTGTAAATCGAATCAGTAAGACCATCAGCCCGGTCCCCAGCAAGAACGGCCAACTGGCAGGCAATGCTGGTCTCTGAACAACCCGGAATCGTCGCACCCCTGAACGCATCGAATTAAAGAGGTTTTCACGTTGTCCTAGGAGAGAATTGTGATGGAACAGAGACCGCTCGGTCAACATGGACCACAGGTATCCGCGATAGGTTTGGGTTGCATGAGTATCGGTATCGCCGATGTATACAGCAGCAGCGTGCGAGACGATAGCAAAGCGATCGAATTGATCCATCATGCACTCGATTTGGGCGTCAATTTTCTGGATACGGCTAACATCTATGGCGATTCCGAGATCAAGGTAGGCAAGGCATTGGCCGGACGGCGAGATAGTGTCGTGCTGGCGACGAAATTTGGCATCGTGGCGACCTCTGACATTCAGAACCGCGGTGTCGATGGGACTCCGGAGAACGCACGCCGTGCCTGCGACAGCTCACTGCAACGTCTTGGAGTGGAGCAGATCGACCTCTACTATCTGCATCGTGTCGACCCGAAGGTGCCGATCGAAGAGACCGTCGGCGCGATGGCAGAACTGGTGCATGCCGGGAAGGTTCGACACCTCGGACTTTCCGAGGCTTCTTCGGAGACGGTGCGGCGAGCGCATAAGATTCATCCCATTGCTGCGATTCAGACCGAGTACTCCTTGTTCAGCCGCGAGCCGGAGGATGGTCTGTTGCCCGTGCTACATGAACTTGGCATAGCTCTGGTGGCGTACAGCCCGTTGGGCAGGGGATTTCTTGGCGGGCGGTTTCGCAGCATAGATGATCTTGCGCCGGACGACTGGAGGCGAACCAATCCGCGCTTTCAAGGAGAACAGTTTGCTACGAATCTTGCCATTGCCGATCGCCTGCGAGAGGTTGCGGGGGAGAAGGGCTGTACGCCGGCGCAACTTGCCCTGGCATGGCTTCTCCACCGCTCGAACGACGTGATCCCCATCCCTGGCACGAGCAGCATGGCTCGTCTTGAAGAGAATATTCACGCTGCCTCTATTCAGTTGAGCGACGAAGAGGCTCAGAAGATCGAGAAAGTATTGCCCAGAGGCTTGGTGGCCGGCGAGCGTTATGCGCCCGCGCTAATGAAAATCATCAATGGCTAGCTGATCTACATGATGATAAGCTTCGGAACTGGCATCTCGAATGGGGCACCCTTCACCTGCTTATTCGACGAAGACCGGCATGTTCAATCAACTCTGCGTAGCAATCAACGGCCTTGAGACCTTGTCGGTGGACGTTGTCGAAACGGATCGAGAGAACCGGTATTCGGACAAGCCTGACACGAGATTTCTGTCGGCCTTGTGTGCCCAATAATCAGCACAGGACTTCGCTCGCATAATGAGCAAAGCAACAATCCAAGGCCAGCGCGCTTTCTCGGAGACGTGGAACCGTAACCTTGACCATCAAGGTTCCTATAAGATATGCCTATGCCCCGTTGGGAACAAGGCAGCGAAGAGCGGCTAAAGAAGGCCGCGATAGAGTTGTTCGATGAGCACGGGTTCGAGAACACGAGCGTCATCGAGATCTCGGAGCGCGCTGGTGTCACGACCCGCACGTTTTTTCGGTACTTTTCGGACAAGCGAGAGGTTCTGTTCGCTGGATCAGACGAACTGCGAGCAGTGCTCGTCGAGAAAATTCTCCAGGCACCCGACGTTGGGGAACCGCTCCAGGTGGTCATTAGCGTCTTGTCGGAGTTCGACTGGGAAAGCTTGGGATCACGGAACTCCCAGCGCCAACGTCAAGCAGTGATCGCAGCAAATCCGGAACTACTTGAGCGCGATCTGATCAAGAACCACAGCATTGCGGTCGGGTTTATTGATGCTCTCCGGCGACGCGGGGTTGACGCTGATATCGCGCAACTTGCTGCCGACGTGGGGGTTCAATTGTTCTTTACGGCTTACGTACATTGGCTTGAGGCAGGTACCAAAGCAGATCTGGCATCGATGAGCGAGAGTGTGATGTCGCTGCTGGCATCGATCGTGCGTACCAACGCTACGCCCCCCTTCTTCGCGTCAGAAGAGGGCTCGGGTCCCGGCCAATCAGGCAAAACCATCGCCTCGCCGGGGTCGGGGGCCTCACGATCCAGGCGTGGCCATCAAAGGTAAGTCCACCGGTCGCCCGCGTTAGCGAGGTGGGCTCCATTCAATAAAGTGTGTGCTGCGCCGAGATAACCCGGCGGCTTGCTGTTGTGTCCTGTTCGTTGGTCAAAGCGCGCGCGTAGCCGATGAGCATGGTTGCGGAAAGGTATTGCCAATCACTTTACCACTGCAAGGGGCCTGGACCTCTCTGTAGATTGTTGCGCAAACCTTCGTTTGCGCAAGGCTGTTTTAGGAGCTTTCGCTGAGTCCATTTGCGATTTTTCGTGATTCCGGCGTCACTATTGGCGTGATTGCGTTTGTTGGTACTTTCTCCGGCAGTGAGAACGGGTGCGTCCAAAGCTGCGACGCACCCAGTAGGCCTCTAAATCTGACCCGCTCCGCCGTCGACGCAAATCTCCGCACCGGCGATGAAGCTGGCATCCTCGGAGGCAAGGAAGGCGACAGTCTTGGCAATCTCCTCAGCTTCGCCCAGCCGACCCAGGGGAACCTGGGACGCAAGATGGCTGTGCAGTCCCTCCTTTTGATCCTCGGGCACGAGAGCGTTCAAGGCGGGTGTCTCGACTGGGCCAGGGCTCACCGCGTTCACGCGGATTTTGCGGTCTTTCAGATCCGATGTCCAACTGCGGGCAAACGAGCGCACAGCGGCCTTTGTTGCGGAGTATACGCTGAAGGCAGCGGCGCCCTTGAACGAATTGATGGAGGCGTTGAGGATGATTGCACCACCTTCAGGAATCAACGGAAGCGCCTTCTGGACTGAGAAGAGGAGGCCCTTTACGTTGGTGTCGAAAATGCCGTCGAAGTGCTCTTCCGTGATTGATCCCAGAGGAGCAAGGGCAGCGATGCCTGCATTGGCGAAGACGATATCAAGTGAGCGCTACGCGAAGCACATCTTGTGCCGGGAGAACTGGCGCGTCATTCTTGAGTCATGGGACAGTACAAGGAAGAAGATCTGGCACGGTGGCGTGGTCTTGTATCGGAGCAGGTAGCAAGCGGC
>Ga0224531_1000390_pt1 | contig 22853 bp, 14 predicted proteins | sample CBST100metaG_FD_179876 | JGI IMG/M metagenome (GOLD analysis project Ga0224531, IMG submission 179876) | Peat soil microbial communities from Stordalen Mire, Sweden - C.B.S.T100 | ecosystem: Environmental > Terrestrial > Soil > Wetlands > Peat | place: Sweden: Norrbotten County, Stordalen Mire...
GAAGTGCTCAAATCGTGGCTGCTGTAAATCGACATCGTCGGTCATAAGCGAGTTTCCGTTCTTGTTGTCTCGGGGGTTCGTACAAATTCGCATCCGCGGGGAAGTCGCTTTCGATTTGCAACGGATATTGTTGGCCCTTTTGACGGAGGGTGGGAGAAGAGTGTGAGATTATTGGTGAAATGACCGGGGTTCAAGGGTTTGATCGGCCAGCTTTGACAGGGCCGACAAGTGAATTCAGCCATTCATCTAGCTTTCCACTCTGCCGAAGCAGGTGAACCTTCGCCTCGTGAAGCTGCTCTATCGCTTCAATCATATCCAGGTATCTCTGACGCTCCTCAATCCGCGCGTTTTGACCTTCTTTTGGTGTCACAGGAGGTGAAGTGCTCGTGATGACTCCTTGTTCCTGCTGTAAGAGAGCTACTTTCAGTTGAGTGGCTGCAATTTCCTGATCAAGCTCCGTCAGCTCAGCTCGTGTCGCGAGTTGAGAGGAGGAATGCTGCAGTTGCAGGCAGTCTTCACGTTGCTGGCTGCGCAGTGATGCTACTTGATGTTCAGCGTGAGCCGCCTCGATCATAGACGCCCTTGCCTTCGCCTTGCGACCTAGATCCAAAACTGGGAACTGAAATTGGACGCCCACCGCAAGAGTATTGTAGTTGCCGTTCAGGTTGTAGTAGGTTGAGGCGCTATTGAAGGGACTAATGCGACCGTATTTTGCTTCGAATGCCACCTGTGGCATCCACATGTATCTCGAATCCCCGAAGGCTCGTTCAAGCTTCGCTTTTGCATCCACTTCCGCGGAGAGCGTGTTTGGCGAATCCGGACACATTGACGCTGACTCAAGGAGTATGACGGATGAGAGTCCATCACGGGGAATACTCTCTGGAACAATAAGTTCTGATTCATTCGTCAATCCGGTTAGCCCCCTTAGGTGTTCGGTCAGTGTCGCTATCCGATCCTCCACCTGGGACTTCTGCAGCTTGATCTGCAGTGCTGTCCGTCGTGCCTTTTTCAGCTCAAGCTCGTTCTCATAACCAGCTTCAAATCGCTCTTGAACAATTGATACGAGGCGGAGCGCATATTCATATTGTGACGCGAGTACCGCCAGACATTGATACGCGCTGTCGAGCGACAAATAGGTGACAATGGCATCCTCTTCAACCTGTTCTCGGGTTCCGCGGAGCGATAAGTCGGCGGCCTGAACTCCAAGGCGGCCCGCACGGACATTGCCTAGCTGTGAGTAGTCAAAGAGCAGTGATTCGGCGCTGATCGTGAATATCGTCGGGACACTCAGAGTAATCCCTGAAGATGCGCCAAGACCGCTACTACCGGTGACACGCGGGATGAATACATCCTTCATCTCTGCGAGAGATACTGCTGCTCGTTTTGCATCGTCCTCCGCCATTTTCACTCGTGGACTATTCTTCAGAGCCAGATCAATGGCAGTGGAAAAGGAGATTTGCGCATAAGTCAGTGACGGCATGCTCGCAATAATGAAGAGCCATAGTCCCCTCTGAAACAAGGACAAGAGTTGGACGCCTAAATGCTTGTAGTCAGCACACCGTATTGTCCTGTAGAACATCGATGAGCGCCCTTTCTTTGCGTATACGTCTTTAGTCCGTTCCGTTACGTCACGAAGAGCCGCGAAGGACCGGCCACTCCATTTTGACTAAGGGTGTTGCGGTTGTTCTGGCACCCACCAAGCGGGCACTATTTTCGGTATATGGAGATTGCGAACGATTGGAGCCAGTTGAGGCGCAAATTCCCCCGCCAAATTTGCAATTCCAATCATCATGAATTCTGAAAGAGCGCGCTGTCCTGCGTGTGTGGGGTCATTGAATCCATCTGGTAGATAGGCCATACCGACAAAACCTCCAGAAGCAGCACCTGCGAAGTTGGAGAAAGCAATCGTGCGCGCGCCCGAATCGGTTCTGTCGACAAAGGTGTAGGAAATAGCATGGAAGACTCTTCCGCCTATATTGGAGCCTGGGCGAGCAGGCAGATACCGCGGATCTTCGTGCAGTACTGCTTCAGTGAGGAACTGAGCAGTCCGCTTGGATGTCTGCGTTGCGATGGCACTTCCGTAAAGTCTTCCAAAAGCACCCCCTCCGTCGGTCCAGTCGTGGGGGTAGTTGTTCGGTGGGTTGGACATGCGAAGAGCGGCTCCCAGGACAGGAAAGACGAATGCTGGAGGCCCAAATGTCTGGCGCGTGTAGATTCTGAACTTATCGTCCAGAGTCAACCGCGCATTCGTCATCGGCGGAGGTACGGGACCTATAGGGCCCAGAGTGTTCGGATCTTTTGGGGGAGCCTGGGCCTCGTCTTTTTGAGGTGCAGTATTCTGTGTACCAAGAAATGACGGTGCATCTGGCAGTGTAGCGGCAAGTGAAGCCTCTGTTGAGGATGAATCCGCTATCTGTTGCGCCACCGCGGAGGCGCTAAGGATAAGGAACGCTACAGGAATGAAGTTGATTTTCATATGTCTCCTGATTTCACGCGAACTGGTCCGTAAGAGCTTTTGTATCAGTTGGATTGCAGAATGAATCATTACGATTTCGGAGCATGGAATCTTACGGCGATCATTCCAGGGAATGACGTCTGCCTGCTGTATGCATTTTCCCTTCGCAGTGAACTTACTGTGCGCCGCCCGCCAACACCTTGTAGAGCGTCACCAGGTTACTTAGACGAGAGAGTCGTGTGTCGATTAGCGACTGCTGTCCGCTGTAGAGCGACCGTTGTGTGACCAGCACACTCAGGTAGTTATCGATGCCGGCTTTATAGCGTGCGTCGGTGAGGCGGTAAGTCTCGGCCAGAGTCTTCACTTCGGCCTGCTGTGCCTCTTCTTGTTCTAGCAGGCGCTCGCGTCCATTGAGCGCATCGCTGACCTCTTGAAAAGCGGACTGGATCGCCTTCTCGTAGTTGGCGATGTAAGTATCACGCTCAACCTGCGCGGTTTTGTATTTGGCATTACGTGAACCTGCATCGAAGATAGGCAGACTAATCTGAGGAGCAAATTCCCAGGTGCCCGGTCCGCCCTTGAACAGGTCAGCCAACGCGCCGCTCGTTACGCCAGCGCCCGCAGTCAGAGTGATGGTCGGAAAATAGGCCGCCCTGGCTGCTGCCAGATTGGCATAGGACGATTTCAAGTTGTGTTCGGCCTCGAGAATATCTGGCCGACGCAGCAGAACATCCGAGGGCACACCAGCCGAAATGCCTTTGAGCGCCTCATCCGACAAGAGCCCGTTGGGCAGGATCTCCGCCGGCACAGGAGCACCGACCAATACTTCCAGTTCATTCTCATCGACATTCAGTTGGCGCGTATATTTCACTATGTCCACCTGCGCTGCCTGCACCTGGCTCAGTGATTCGCTTACATCGAGGTCCGAATCCACTCCGTGGTCGCGGCTTTGCCGAGCAAGCTCGTAGGAGGTTTTCTGCGACTCCAGTGTCGCCTGGGCCAGACGCAGGTTCTCCTGATCGCTGCCCACAGTCAAGTATTGGCTTGCCACTGAGGCGATAAGAGAAATCTGCGTGCTGATGCGCCCTTGATCGCTCGCCAGGTACAGCTCCATTTGCTGACGAGATAGATTTTTCAAGCGGCCAAAAAAATCCAATTCCCAGGAGGATACCTGCACGCCGATTTTGTTGGTCTCCGAAACGTAGCCGCCCTTGCCCGCCTGATTCATCGTGCCTGGCACACGGTAAGCATCACCGCTGCCGGTCGCATCCAACTCTGGGAACTGACTTGCGCGTTGCTGCCGGTACTGCGCCATTGCCTTTTCCACGTTGAGGACGGCAACCCGCAGGTCGCGATTGTTCTTGAGCGCCAGGCCAATCACCTGACGCAACTTATCGTCGGTATAGTAGTCCCGCCACTTAACCTCGATAGCCGCGGGAGCCGAAGCCGGTTCAGCAGCCGAAGCAGGCGTTTGTTGTGGTGGTTGAGACAAGCCAGAATGCCAAGCGGGCGCAGTGGGCATCTGCGGCTGTTGGTATATCTGTTTGTGCGGCGCACATCCAGTTAGACAAAGTGCTGTACCGATTGAGGCACAAAGTGCGGCTTGAATCTTTTTCATCATATCGCCTCCGGCGTGCTGACTGAGGCAGAACCACTGGAAGGCAGCTCTGGCACTTTCTTTTTCTTGGCAAACCACTGCGTGACCGCAACAAAGAACAGCGGGATAAAGATCAGGTCGATAAATGTGGCGGAAATCATGCCACCGGTTACCGCTGTGCCAATTGCCTTCATTGCACCGGCTCCAGCTCCACCGGCCAATGCCAAGGGCAAGGTACCGAAGAAGAAGGCCAGTGAGGTCATGATGACCGGACGGAAGCGGATGCGAACCGCGGCTAGGGTAGCCTCGGTCAGCCCTTTTCCTAGCGCTAGCTGTTGCTTGATGAACTGAATGATCAGGATTGCATTCTTGGTGGAGAGACCGAGCGTGGTCAGGAATCCGATCTGGAAGTAGACGTTATTCGGCATGTCACGCAATGTTGTCGCCAGCAGAGCGCCAAAGACTCCGAGCGGTAGCATCAGCAGGTTCACGAAAGGAATCGTCCAGCTTTCATAGAGTGCGGCCACACAGAGAAAGATCACAAGAATCGAGAACGCGTAGAGCATCGGTCCTTGATTGGTCGCCATCCGCTCCTGGTACGAGAGCGCGTTCCAATCCAGTCGCAGACCCTTTGGTAACTTTCCGACCAGGTCTTCCATGGCTTGCATCGCCTGACCCGAGCTTTGTCCCGGTCCCGGCTCGCCCGTGATGTTGAGTGAAGGAAAGCCATTGAACCGCTCCAGACGCGGCGATCCATATGCCCACCGGGTCGAAGCAAAGGCGGAGAAAGGAACCATCTGGCCGGAACTGCTCCTTACGTAGATACGGTTAAGATCCTCCGGCAGCATGCGATATTGCGCATCCGCCTGCGCATACACGCGCTTCGCGCGTCCGCCCTTCACGAAGTTGTCCACATAAGCTCCGCCGAACGCTGTCGAGATTGCATCGTGGATGTCGGAGATCGGAACGCCCAAAGCGCCTGCTTTATCCCAATCCACGTCGACGCGAAACTGGGATACATCGTCAAGCCCGTTATGCCGTACTCGTACCAGCCGCGGGTCCTTGTTGGCTAAGGCAAGCAGTTGGTCGCGCGCCGACATCAGGTCGCTGTGGCTCAGGCTACCGAAGTTCACTAGTTCGGAGTCAAAGCCCGTTGCGGTTCCCAGTTCGATCACAGCGGGCGGCGGAAATGCGAGGACACGTGCATTCCTCAGTCCCATGAACCGCATAATGATGCGGGTAGACAGAGACTGCGCTGACAGTGTGGGGCCCTTGCGTTCGGCCCAATCCTTCATGCGTATGTAGATCATGGCCTGGTTCTGGGCCTGTCCTCCCATGCCGTTGCCGATGATCGACATGGCGGCCTCGACGCATGAGCTTTCGTTCTCTTGGATATACTTCGCCACCTGATCGGCGACGGCTCGTGTTTGTTCCTGCGTTGATCCTGCAGGCAGAGTGATCGAGGCAATCGCCGACCCCTGGTCCTCCTCGGGAAGAAAGCCGGTCGGCATCCGGTAATACAGAAAGACTACCAGGCACAGGATCAATCCGTAGCCAATAGCATAGAACAGCTTTCTCCGAAGTGAATGTTGCACGACCCGCAGATAAAAATCGCGAATCTTCTCGAAGATGCGGTTGAACCAGTTCAGGAAGGTGTGCAGTGGCGACCACCGTCCCGCACGTACGGGCTCACCTTTTTCCACCGGCTTCAGAAACGTAGCGCACAACACGGGCGTCAGGATCAAAGCCACGGTGACCGACAGCAGCATGGCGGCAATGATGGTAACGGAAAATTGCCGATAGATGATGCCCGTGGAGCCGGAGAAGAAAGCCATCGGCCCGAACACTGCCGACAACACCAGCGCAATGCCAACCAGCGCGCTGGTTATCTGCTCCATCGATTTGGCCGTTGCCTCGCGCGGCGATAAGCCTTCTTCGCTCATCACGCGTTCGACATTTTCGACCACGACAATAGCGTCATCGACAAGTAGACCAATGGCCAGCACCATGGCGAACATGGTGAGCATGTTGATGGAATAGCCAAATGCGCTTAACACGGCGAAAGTGCCCAGCAGCACCACCGGCACGGCGATGGTGGGAATCAATGTGGCCCGGATGTTGCCCATGAACAGCCACATGATCAGGAAGACCAGGACAATCGCTTCAAGAAGCGTCTTCACCACTTCTCGAATAGCCGCCCGCGTGAATGGCGTAGTATCGACCGGATAGACCGCCTTCATGCCATGCGGAAAATAGCGGCTCATCTCGTCGACCTGGGCCCGGATCCCTTTGACCGTGTCGAGCGCATTGGCGCCGGTAACCTGGCGAATGGCCAGCACCGCGGTTGGCTTTCCGTTGTAGAAGGCGTCCATGTCATACGATTCGGTACCCATCTCCGTCCGCGCAATATCGCGGATGCGAACAATGGAGCCATTAGTACTCGTACGCACAGGAATGGCGCCGAATTCATCCGGCGTTTTGAGCATATTCTGTACGATAATGGCGGAGTTCAGCCGCTGCCCTGGCACGGATGGCGTTCCACCCAACTGGCCAGCCGACACTTCCACGTTGTAGTTCTTCAGCGCCGTCGTCACGTCACCGATGGTCAGCTGGTATTGGTTCAGCTTATCGGGATTCAGCCAGATGCGCATCGCGTACTGGCTTCCCATAGTAGTTACTTCGCCCACACCCGGTACACGCGCGAGCACCTGTTCCAGATTCGATTGCGCGTAGTCGCGCAGGTCGGCACCGTCCATGCTGCCGTCTTCCGAAATAAGGGAGACAAAGATCAGATAATTGCGCGTGGATTTGCTGACTGTGATGCCATAGCTCTGCACGGTCGTAGGCAAGCTGGCGTTCGCCAACTGCAGTTTATTTTGCACCTGCGCCCAGGCCAGATCGGGATCCGTTCCAGGCCGGAAGGTCAACTCGATACGGGCCTGTCCTGACGAATCGCTTGTCGAAGACATGTACAGCAGGTTGTCGAACCCTGTCATCTTTTGCTCGATGATCTGGGTAACGGTGTTCTCTACTGTCTCCGCCGAAGCGCCCGCATAGGACGCGGTAATGGAGATCGATGGCGGTGCGATAGGCGGATACTGCGAAATGGGCAGGGTGTAAATAGCCAGGCAGCCTATGACCATAATGCCGATGGCGATGACCCACGCAAAAACTGGACGTTCCAAAAAGAATTTTGACATCGCCGCCCTACTTCCCTAACGACGCTTGCGGCGTCGTTGCTGTTCCTGCCGCTGTTACGTCGCCCTTGTAGGGAGCGGCCTGCACTTGCATGCCGGCTTTCAACTGATCGCCGCCTTCCATCACTACCTGCTCGGAAGCCGACACGCCGCTGCTCACCAGCCACTGATTGCCGATGGCGCGATCCACCTCGATCATGCGTCGTTCAGCCTTGCCGTCCGTCCCGATGACCCAAATGAATGGCAAACCCTTGGGGTCGCGGCTCACCGCCTGCTGTGGCAACAGCAGCGCATTTGGTCGGATGCCTTCGTCTACAACTGCGCGCACGTACATGCCCGGCAGAAGAGTCTGCTTCGGGTTCGCAAACGTCATGCGCACGGTCACCGAACCGGTGGTCGTATCCACGGTCACGTCGCGGAATTCCAGTTTGCCTATGACCGGATAGAGCGAGCCATCCTCCAGGTAAAGTTTCACTTTGTTGCCTTGGGCTCCGGAAGATTTCAACTGGCCGTTCGCCAGGCGCGCGCGCAACCGCAGCAGGTCGGCATTCGCCTGCACCACATCCACATACACCGGCTCAAGCTGCTGCACCGTCGCCAGCACGGTGGTCTGGTAAGAACTGACCAGCCCGCCTACCGTCACACTCGATTTGCCAATACGCCCGGTAATCGGCGAAGTGATTGGCGTGTAGGCCAGATTGATGCGAGCGCTTTCTACGGCCGCCTTGTCGGACTCCACCGTTGCCTGCGCCTGCTTGAGCGCGGCAACCGCGTCGTCGTAATCTTGCTGGCCGACGGCATGGATCGCTGCCAAGTCGTGGTAGCGATCTGCCTTGGCCTGCAGCGAGGGGAGATTTGCCTCGGCGGAAGCGAGATTTGCCTTAGCCTGTGCTAGGGACGCCTGATACGATGCAGGGTCGATCTGGTATAGGACCTGCCCCGCATGGACCATCGCGCCTTCTTGAAATAGGCGCTTCTTGATGATGCCATTCACTTGCGGCCGGATTTCCGCCGTCAGATATGCCGTTATCCTTCCCGGCAACTCAGTAGTCAATTGCAGCGACTGGGGTTGCAGTTTGATCACCGATACCTGCACAGGCCCCATGGGCGGCCCCGCGGGTTTTGATTTGCAACCTGAGGTGAACAAACAAGCCAATGCAAGACTGGCTGCCGTGGACATCTGAGACCATTTTCGGATGGATATCACGCTAAATTACTCCTTTGACCTGGCGATAAATCGAGACGGGACGCTCCGGGTTGTCGGTGCCGAGTGAGTCTCGGAACCAAATAGATTTTGAAGCTCCAGAACCTGGAGCTTGAACTTCATGAGGCGCAATGCGCTGACTCCGTGATCACTCATGTCTCAAAGCCTCAATGGGATCGAGCCGGGCAGCTTTCTGCGCGGGGAAGAAGCCGAAAACGACGCCGACCAAGGCAGAAAAGACGAATGCAATAACTGCGATCATCAAGTCGGGCAAAAAAGTGAGTTTCATCAGGAGACAGCCAACAAACGATGCTGCAAGACCGAGGCCAATTCCAATGATACCGCCCAGAGAAGCAAGTACGACCGCCTCGACGAGAAATTGAACCATGACGTCGTTGTCAAACGCGCCGATAGCGAGCCGAATACCGATCTCCCGCGTTCGTTCGGTGACAGATACGAGCATGATGTTCATGATACCGATGCCACCTACGAGCAGGCTGATGGCGGCAATCGCGCCGAGCAGTGCAGTCAGAATCTGCATCGTCGAAGTCAAGGTGGTGAGGAACTCTTGTGAATTCATCACCGTAAAGTCGTCTTCATGGCCGAGCTGGATACTACGGCGCTGCCGCATCAGAGTCACGACTTCGTTCTGAACAAGTTTAGTGTCGGACCCATCGCGAACCCCAATCTGGATGTTGGAAGCCTTGCGATCCCCGGAGATTCTGCGTTGGTAGGTATGCAGCGGCACCAGCACCAGATCGTCCTGATCCACGCCCATCCCACCCTGGCCTTTGGACGCGAGTAACCCGATAACCTGACAGGAGATGGCCTGCAAGCGGATATTGACGCCGATCGGGTCCTGATCGGCAAAGAGTTGCTTGCGAACCTTGGCGCCGATGATGCAGACGGCCCCACCGTTACGGATCTCCGCGTCAGTAAACTCGCGGCCAGACTGAACTGCCCAATTGCGAACATCGAAGTAGGCGTTATTGACGCCGTAGACGGTCGTCGACCAGTTGGCGTTGCCGTAGATGGCCTGCATGGATTTCGAGGCCGTTGGCGCCACGGCGCGCACGCCGGTGACTTCGGTGTTGAGCGCCTCCACGTCGGACTCTTCGAAGAGCTTAGCCTGTTCGCGCAGTCCGCTCGTCGGCCCACTCAGCTGGCCGGGCATCAGTGTGAGGACGTTCTCCCCCAGGTTGTTGATCTGCGTGGCAACGCTCGCAGTTGCTCCGTTGCCAATTGTGACCATCGCGATGACCGCGGCGACACCGATAATGACACCCAGCACGGTCAGCACCGAACGCATGACATTGCGGCGAATAGCCGAGAGTGCGAGCAGGATTGCGTTCCAGATCATGCGTCTCTCCCTGCTTCCGCCAGTACGGATTCAGTGGGCGTTATCCCGACAGGTGAATCGGTGTGATTGTTCGAATCGGAATGAACGTGGCCGTCGCGGAAGTGAATTGTCCGGCTTGCATAGGCTGCCATGTCGGGCTCGTGCGTAACCATGGCGACAGTGAGGTGGCGCTCTTGGTTGAGGCGGCAAAGCAGTCCCATGACCTCCTCGCTTCGCGCACTATCTAGGTTGCCGGTGGGCTCATCGGCAAGCAGAACCGAGGGCTCCGTGACCATGGCGCGCGCGATGGCCACGCGCTGCTGCTGGCCTCCTGAAAGCTCAGCGGGAGTATGATCCCACCACTTGGACAAGCCCACGGTCTCCAAAGCCTGAAACGCGCGCTCCCGCCGCTCTGCGCGTTTTGTGCCCCGATAGATGAGTGGCAGTTCAACATTCTCGAGGGCATTGGTGCGAGCCAGCAGATTGAATCCCTGGAAGACAAAACCCAGGTAGTAGCGGCGCAGGCGGGCTCTCTGCTTTCGGCTGAGCGCCCCAACGTCGACGCCACGGTAGAGATACATGCCACTGGAAGGCGTATCGAGGCACCCAAGCATATTCATAGTGGTTGATTTGCCCGAACCGCTAGGACCCATCATGGCAACGAACTCGCCGGGACGAATCTGGAAGCTCACGCCAGCCAGCGCGCGGACCTCTCCTTCCCCAGCGCCGTAGATCTTCATCACGTTGCGAAACTCAAGCAGTGGTTCGGTGGTGGAATCTATCGTCGGTGTCTGGATCGGCGTACTCATTTGCCTTCCTTCAATACTTCGACAATCAAGGGCATTCCCGGTTTAACCTGACCGGAGCGAATCTCGGTGAGCTTGCCATCTGTGGATCCGGCGGTTACGGAGATAGGCGATGGCTTTCCATTGCGCACGATCCAGACTCGCGGGTTGTTCAGGGCAGCGGAGGATTCCGCGCTCGCATTTTGATTCATGCTGGATGGCGCCGGAAGGAATGAGGTGGAACTGCTGGCATTATCGTTCGCCGAGGGCAAGAACCGAAGCGCATGGTTTGAGACCAGCAGTGCGTGCGGGATGGACTGGACGGTGATGGTTGCCGTCGCGGTCATGCCGGGGCGAAGAAGCAACTCGTCATTGTTGACGGAGATCTCCGCAAGGTAGGTAACCACGTTGTTGGTGGTAGTGGAGCTGTATCGAATGATCGTGATGGTGCCAGGAAATTGCCGGCCAGGATAGGCATCCACGGTGAAGAGCACTCGTTGACCGACCTTGACCTTTCCCACATCGGCCTCATCGATATTGACCTGCAGGATCATCTTCCGCAGATCCTCAGCAATTTCGAACAATGTGGTGACCGAAAAAGATGCCGCGATGGTCTGGCCGGGCTCGACACTCCGCGAAAGCACAATGCCATCCACGGGTGACTTGATAACGGCGAAGTTGACATTTGCCACGTCGATCCTGAGATTGGCCTCGGCCTGGGTTACCGCGGCCTCGGCTGTCGTAACAGCGACCACTGCCCTGTCGTAGGAGGCCTTGGCGGTATCAACATCATGCTGGGAGACGATCTGCAACTTCGATCGCTGGCGAGTGTCGAGCATCCGCTTGTACTCTGCCTCGGTCTCCGTCACGGTGACTTTCGCGTCGTTCACCTTGGCGTGTGCGCTCTGCAACGACGCCTTGTCCTGCAGCACCTGGGCGTCGAGTTTTTCCGTATTAATCTTCGCCAGCACCTGGCCAGCCTTTACGTGGTGGTTGTAGTCGACGAGAACCGAGTCCACGATTCCCGAAACCTGGCTGCCCACATCAACAGTGTGGGTCGGCTTCAGCTGACCAGTGGCGGTGACGGTGACCGTCAGGTCTCCGGTCCGAGCCTCTTCAGTACGGAACTGCTGCGCGTTTTTAGCTGCGGCTTTATTGTGTTGGACGCCCCATATCGCTACGCAGCCAACTAACAGAACTGCAGGCACGATCCAGTAGGCGCGCCGCTTCCATTTTCCATTTTCCGCAGTGATTCCGAGAGTCTGATACAGATCGGCATCCTTGGTCATGAATCGAGTCCTTTCACGTTCTGCACTTTGGCTGCTGCCCGGTTAATTCCACCCGCCGCCCAGCGCCTTGTAGAGCTGAATCAGATCGGTATCTACGGTTGCGTCGGATTGCACCAGATTGTTTTGCACACTGAGCAAGGTGCGTTCGGAATCAAGCACGGTGAGAAAATCCTTCAGTCCGGAACGGTACAGCTCGCGCGACATCTCCGCTGCCTGCTCTGCAGACTGGGATGCGGACGCAAGTGACTTTCGTCTCACCTGGTCCTTACCGAATGACAGAAGGGAATTCTCAACATCTTTGACCGCGCCAAGCAGCGTGTTGTCGTAAGCGATCTCGTATTGGTCCAGCAGCGCGTTCTGCAACTTGACCTGTCCCTTGAGGCTTCGCCGGTTCAGGATCGTTTGACTGACGGAACCGGCAACCGTGGAAGCAAGAGACGCTGGCGTGAGTACGTTGAGGACGTTCTGCGCGCTGAAGAGGAATGTTCCCGACAGCTTAAAGGTCGGATAGAGGTTCGCCTTCGCAACACCGACGCGAAGCGATTGCGCCACAACCTGGCGCTCGGCGCTTCTCACGTCAGGACGCCGCCGAACGAGGTCTCCAGGAATACCCATGGCAACCTCGGCTGGGATGACGGGGATGGGTTTTACTTCGGATAGTTCCGAATCGAGCGAGCCGGGCCTTTGGGCAAGGAGTATCGCGAGAGCATTCTTCGTTTGCTGCGCGCTGATTTCGAGAGTTGGGATTGTTGCCTCGGTGGACTGTACAGTCTCGAGAGCCTGCGCCACATCGAGATCTGTACTCAGTCCACTCTCCCGCTTGGCTAGCGTCATTTCATACGTCTCGCGGTACTTTGCAAGGTTTGACTGCGTGACAGAAATCTGCGACTGGTAGGAACGAAGATTCACATAATCGACCGCCACCTCGGCTGTCAGGGTGACCATGGTGTTGTGAAGATTCTCCTGGGCAGTTTGAATGTCGGCGTCGTAAGCGGCAACATTCTTGCGCACACTGTGAAAGAAGTCGGGCTCCCAGCTGGCGTCGAACTCGACCGAGTTGTTGCTTGCCTGGGTAGCCTGTCCGCCGGAGCGGGTGCTTGCCCGGGCGCCGGTCGAGGTTCCCGTGACGGTAACGCTTGGCAGGAGGGAGCCGCTGGCGGAGAAGCGATTGGCGCGCGCCTGTTCAATGCTCGATAGCGCGGTGCGGAGGTCGAGATTCGACTTCAGCGCGCGCTCTACGAGTGAAGTGAGAACTGGATCGTTGAAGACAGTCCACCAGTGCGCAAAAGACGCCTCATCCGCGGGCCGGGCTACTTCGCCTCCCGCAGGAACGGTCTTCCAGTTCTGCTCGGCGGCCAATTGCGGCTGAATGGACTGGCAGTCTGCCACCGTGGCAATGAAGGCAAGCCCCAGGATCGCGCCAAGAACAATGGCTGTTGGGCGATAGTTCGTTCTTTGCTGCATCGGCTAGCCTCTCTGAGTTGGTTCCCAGCCCACTTATCAACTCACTAACCTGATTGAACAGCAGATACCACCGCGCGAACCTCAAGATTTGTAAAATCAGACAAGTCACGTAGCACGAGCGCCACGAAGAGTCAAGAATTGTTAAGGTTACGGCACCGGCCGATCAGCACTCGCGGAAGTGTGATAAAAGAGGATGCAGCATGGAGAATGAGAACCACAGGGCGGGCAACATCCTGATTATTGATGATGACGTGCGCCTGTGCCAGCTGATTGACGAATTCTTCTCCGAGTCGGACTACGTAATCCAGGCCGTCCATAATGGTGCAGCCGGCCTAGCACGTGCACTCGATGAGAGGTTTGATCTCATCCTTCTCGACATAATGCTGCCAGGACTGGACGGGTTTGAAGTGCTCACGCAATTGCGGCGGCGCTCTTCAGTGCCCGTGATCATGCTGACGGCGCGCGGCGCGAGAGAAGACTGCGTGCAAGGGCTGAATACAGGCGCCGACGATTATCTGGCCAAGCCGTTCGGTCCCGAGGAGTTGGCAGCGCGCATTGCGGCGGTGCTACGCAGGACGCGGAACACCCATACTGCGAAAGTCGAGACAATATCCGTCGGACGGATGCGGCTGAGTGCGGCATCCCGTTGCGCGTGGATTGGAGATGAGCAGATCGAGATTACGTCGACCGAATTTGACATTCTCGATGTTCTGGCACGGGCCGGAGGCAGGGTGGTTACTCGTGACCAAGTGTGTGGCATTCTGTACCAGCGGCAGGCCACGCCATTCGAACGAGCCGTTGATGTGCACATCAGCCGCCTGCGCAGGAAGATCGAGGGCGCTGGTATTACGATCCGCTCGATCCGCGGCGTCGGATATGTTCTGGCGGAAGATGAGTCATGAAATCAATATCAATTAAAGTCACCATTTGGTCGGTCGCGGCGCTGGCGATCTCTCTAGCCGTATTTCTCTTGATTGGAGCCAGCGTAATCGGCAAGTCCACAACCGAGAACTTGACTCAGGCAAATCAGCAACTGTTTCGTATTGCGCTAGCTGTCTACCATGCGGATGGAAAAGCAGGGCTGGTGCGCTACATGCGGGAGTTGAACCAGTCTGGAAGCATGCAGTACAGTATTTGCGATACTTCCGGGTACGATCTTGAAAGCGGGGAGGACCATTCTAAGCTGATCCGAGTTTCCGTTGGGAAAGAGCGCCTGTACCGCGGTGAACACAACCAGCTCACCATGGGACTGCGCTCCGACGATGGGGGCTATATCTGGCTTGCGACCTTCGTTGGACCATCCACCATTCTGTTTGCCCCCTTCTATATCCTGCTGCTGGTGACGGTCGTAGTGTTGTACTGGCTGGTGACGATGTACATTACGCGCCCGGTTCGGCAACTTGCCAATGTGGTGGACCGCTTCGGAGCCGGCGAGCTGACAGCACGCGCGAATCCGCGCTCAAACGACGAAATAGGCAATCTGGGCAGATCGTTCAACGCGATGGCCGAACGCATTCATACTCTGCTGACGACCGAGCGGCAATTGCTGCAGGATGTATCGCACGAACTCCGTTCTCCTCTGGCCCGGTTGACCTTCGAGGCTGAGATGGTCCGCAGGACGACGGATCGCGATGCGGCAGCAACAAGGCTGCGCCATGAGATCGAGCGGCTCTCGGAACTGGTGGGAACGCTAATCGATATGGCTCGGGCCGAGGGCGATCCCGGAGAAGTCGAGATCGAGACGCTTTGTCTGAACGATCTTTTGCTGGATATGGCAGAGGACTGCCAGGTTGAAGCACAGGCAGCCGGTTGCAGCATCGATGTAAATGCCCCAGTGGAGACGAACCTTCAGGGCAATGCCGAACTACTGCGCCGGGCAATCGAAAACGTATTGCGCAACGCAATCCGTTATGCACCGCCTGAATCGACTGTTGAGGTGAGGCTCGAACGCGAGGAAAACTGGGCGCGGATTACCGTGCGCGACTACGGGTCCGGAATCTCCGAGAAGTTGAGAGAGCGGATTTTCGATCCATTCTTCCGTGCGGATGCTTCACGTGACGAGCGTACTGGTGGATTGGGCCTTGGGCTGGCGATTGCGCGAAGAGCCGTGCGCGTTCACCACGGAGAAATCACCGCGGCAAACGCGTCTCCGGGAGCCGTTCTGACAATTACGTTGCCGTTGCATCCTGAGGTTCAATAGGCGCAGAAATCAAATGCTGCCTTTTTGGGAATTACATACCTAAATCCATGGCTGGTTGTTAAGCGGTGGGCGGTTAGCCTCATCTTGCAATTTCTGGCATTTCATAAAAGCGAGACGCTCCAATTCCTCAAGACATTCATCACAAACATAGAGATCGAATTCTTCAATGGCCTCGCCTTGCCGCTGACAGTCCTTAAAGCAGCACTTCATCGTCGATTAACTTCCAAGGGACTTAACTACGAAACTTCCTAACCTTTGAATCTGAATACGCCTCTAGAACAACGCCGGGCACGTGCGCACCAGAGTACGCACATGCCCGACCTAGGGAAACGACCATCCAGTCTCCCAGGGGAGACTGGATGGTCAAAACGGCGATACTGGGTATCGCCACCCTCCAGCGTTAATGCGTATCCCCCGATACGCCGCGCTGGAACTCGAGCTACCACCATTTGCCAGTCCGTTCTGTATTGCTTCGCGCATAAGGAAGGGCGGGCTGACTCGCTGAATGCACCAGCCCTTTCCTCGCTAACGGGCCTAACAGATTAGTCGACAACAAGTGTCATCGAAGTGGTAGCGGTAAGGCTTGAATTCGAACTGTCTTGGCCATCGATCGTAAGCGAGTAACTCCCCGTTGGAATACCTGATGTCCCCGCAGAAACGGTGACAGTTGAAGGCGAGACAGACAAGGAAAATCCTTTGGAAGACGAACTGGAGCTTGATCCGCCGCAGCCGGACAGAACAAAACCCAGCGCCACGAGAGCCATCATGCACGAGAGGGCACGAATCCGGCGGAAGCGCCAGCCAACGATGCTCGCCAGGAGTAGCCCGAGGGAACCAGAAGCAGCTGCAGTGATGGGAAGCGTTGAGTTGGAGGAGATCTTGCTGGTTTTGGCGCGGTGGAAGGCGTGGACTTTCCCGCTTTGGACCGAAGCACTGGAGCAGTTCGTTGTGCCGGTGTAAAGGGTCAGCGTTTCGCTCACCGCACTGGTGCCGCTGATCGTAGCGTTCGAGACATCATAGCAGGCGTAATTCTGGATATACGTGCTGGAAGTGGACAGAGATAAGTCCACAGTTCCGGTGTAGCCGCCCGAGGGAGTTACAGTCACGGTTGCAGATCCGGAACCGCCGGAACCGGAACTCGACGATGAACCGATCGTTACGGTAACACTGCCTGTGGAACTTGCGAATGTTGAATTTCCCGAGTACGTGGCATTAATGACGTGCGATCCAGACGTAGTGGAAGAGAAGGTGTATGTGGCCGAGCCGCCCGAAAGCGCAAGGGACGATGTTTCGGTGGTGCCATCAACCGTGACGGTTAGGGTGCCCGTCGGGGTTGTCGTGATAGAACTCGATCCTGAAGCCACAGTGATGGTAATAACATCGCTCGCACCGGAAGAGGGTGTGCTGCTTGCCGCAGTGAGAGAGGTTGTGGTGGCCTCCAGGGATGAGGCGGAACTTGAAGGCCACGCGGTGAGCAGGTTGTAGAGATCGACCGACCCAAGGCCGCTGGCCTCGTCATATCCCGTGGTCGCATAGTATTTCGACTCACCAGCTGAGGAGCAGTAGCTCGATCCGGCACTGCATTCGTTCCCGCCGCTGGTGATGTCGTGAAACGCAGATGCGTACGTGGTGGAATTAGCCGCCAGCGTATACAGGGATGAGTTGATCAAGCCCTGCCCAGTCGAATTCTGCTTCTGATTGATGAGGGCGAGCATTCCCGCAAATATGGGCGCAGCGAAGCTGGTGCCTCCAGCAACGGTCAAGTAGTTGTCGCTGGAATCACGGAAGCCGTTAGAACAACTGCCGGTGATACCGGTAGAGGTGGAATCGCTGGAGCAATAGAGATAGCCAGCGTTGTCCGCTGAGGAATCAAGAGAAATGTCCGGCACCAGCCGGTAGCTGCCCGAAGAAATGCCTGTCACTCCGCTTTGCCAACTGGGCCTGCCAGTCAAGGTGCTCGTGCCTCCGCCGCCCGACGCGAGCGCGTATTGGGCGCCATATGTTGAGGCCGTTGAGGAGCTATCGTCGTTCCAAACCTGTTCCGGAATATACGATTTCGCGGAGCTGATAACATCGCTGCCACTTGCCGACTCCCAGTAGGTTGTATTGGAGGAAGACACATCCGCCGATGAGAACTCGGTTCCACCCAGACCAGTTACATACGCGCTGCTGGCGGGATAGTCGACCGCCAGTGCCTTCTCTGCCGACGTCGGTGTGGAGTTGCTGGTCAGATCCTGGTAGCAGCCGGTCGAGCCACTGTCGCCTGAGGACACGATAATGCTCTGTCCCTGGCTGGCTCCCTGTTCCATGATGGATTCAAGCGTTGAGTAATCGCTCGAGCTGAGATCCGGCTCGCAGGCGCCGTAGCTGACGGTGATGATGGGAGCGATGTTAGTATCAACGGCATATTGAATGGAGTCCCATACACTGTAGTTGGAATTATTTCCGACGTACACCAGGTAGATGGTCGCGCCTTTGGCGATTGCGCCGGAATACTCAAGATCGAGATCCGACTCGGCCTCGTCTCCAGAAGAAACCGTTGCAGTTCCGGAATTGGGTACCAGAACCAGCGTCGGGTCTTTGACCGTAAGCCCAGCCGCGCTCTGGAAGCTTTCAATGTCCGATACTGCGATCTTTGACTGACCTACTACTGCGATCGACTGCCCGGTTCCGGTGTAGCCCGCACTATAGGCTGTATTGATGTCGTAGATCGTCGCGACATCTTTGGGCGTGAGGTAGTGGTTGCCGGATTGGCTGGACGTGAAATTCGGACTCACCTTGCTGGACTGCGCTGTCCGAAACCGTGCATGTGGCTTCGGCCGGAAATCATCAAGATTGCGCACAGATTGGACAACGCCCGAGAGCGCCGCCGGAACCACTATCTGTGTCGCATTGGCAAAATGAGTTTGGTTGTCGATTTTGTAGTTGTGGATCTCAGTCTGAAAGGCTGACTCGACCTGCCCGGCCGTGCCCGAGAAACTGATTGCGTTACGACTATCGGCCACACGATCGACAGAAAATCCTTGCTGCTCAAGCCAACTCTTAACTTTTGCGAGGTCATTATCGCTCAGGCCAAAACGACTGGCGTACTCCGCTGGAGTAATCCACTTGTGGTAGGACGCAGAACCCGGCGTTTGTTGCGCTTTTACCAGTGCATCGAGTTCCGACTTCTGGTCAGCGGACGGCTTGAAATACAAAGTCATGCCGTTAATCTTTGTGCCTGTGTTCACGCCTCCAATATCGTATTTCGCGGCAGCACGCGGGTTCACACTTCCCGCAAGAGAAACAACAGATTGTGAATCGATATCCCGGGTGACGCGATCTGGGGCTGTCTGCGCTAGCACGAGAGCGCAACCGGGCAACAGGAAAATCAGAGCAACCGTAGCCAAAGGGGGGATCATCCGTCTACGCACTGTGTCTCACTTCCTTCTTCGCAGATTTGATTACGAACACACAATTCAGACGAAGTTCTTTCAAGTTCTGCTTACAAGGAAACGTAACGATTTGTAACGGAATGCGGCGGTGGCTTCTGCTAACCCGGCTGACCGGTGTGAGCGCACACGATTCTTTTCAGATGTGGTCTCTGCTGAACATCTGGTAGTGACTCTTTAATGCAAACGAAATACCTGCAGGCCATAGAGGAATTATTGAAGTGCGACATTGAAAAATGTTGCGTTCTGAGCTCGGCCGTGCATTTTCTGCATCGGCGACCAGGAATTTCTTTGCCTGCCATTTCATTTCCAGGTGCTCCAATTCCGGCATGATGAAAGCCCAGTACCCGGCGGAAGCTCAGGATCTCGCACCTCCTCGATCACGTCCCGGAAGTACAAGTGGTCGGCAATCAGTTGCTGAATCTTCTGCTCCTGCGCGGCGGTCAACTGCCGCCCCGAACCCGTTGGACGACCAACGATCGGAACCGCCACGGCCTTCCTGCCGTCGCTCTCGTAAGCCTGCATGGCTCGGATCACCGCCGTTCGCCCTAGTTCACACTGCGAAACGGTTTCGGCAATTGTCGCCCCGCTCAAACACAACTTCACGGCACGACGACGACGTTCATTCAACACAACTCGCGGAAGGCGATGTGCCTCAGTCTGAGCCATACTTGTGAGATGATTCAGATATACAAATCGTCTCACTCATATGGGCCGGATCAGTAAGTCAAACCAGATAGCAGCGATATGGATTCATATTTCATCTTGCTTATGTGCGGTGGATCAATCCGAAACTCGTAGGCTCGATGCTCCTCCTGCCATAAAAATGACTACGCGGACCCTCACTTTTCCATACTTTCTAACCAATAGCCAGACAGTGCATGCACACAGGAAAAGGCGGAGGAAGTACTATGGATTCAGGGTACAAACGAAGTGTATCCGATGCAATAAAGTCATTGGCTTTTACCAATTTCGCACGAAGAGGTGACAGAGTTGAGACTCGGCGCGATAGCAGCACTTGCAGCTATGATCTACAGCATTCCGGCAGTGGCACTGCAGCAGTTCCAGAACAACCTTATGCCGCAGCCCGCGCAGATAACAGTTGACTCCGGCAGACTGGCGCTCGATTCCACTTTCGCCGTCGAAGTTCCCGGGGTCTCCGACGCCCGCCTCAACGCGGCCATTGACCGCGCGGTGCGGCGCATCGAGATGGCCGCGGGACTGCGGCATGCTGGCCGCGGCGTGGCCAGTGCAACCAGACTCATCGTCAAGGTGGACCGTCCCGCCGGGCTTGTGCAATCCATCGACGAGGACGAGAGCTACTCGCTCACTGTGACTCCCTCGGGCGCAGAGATTCACGCCCCGACCGAGGTGGGGGCTATGCATGGCCTGGAGACCCTCATTCAATTGGTGCAGCCGGGCACCAGCGGCTACGTGATTCCCGCCGTCACTATCCACGACACGCCTCGCTTCCGCTGGCGTGGCCTCATGGTCGATTGCGGACGGCATTTTGAGCCGATCGCGGTTTTGGAGCGCACGCTCGACGGCATGGCCGCCGTGAAGCTCAACGTCTTCCACTGGCACCTGACAGAAGACCAAGGCTTTCGCATGCAGAGTCTTGCCTACCCCGCGCTCACCGCCAAAGGCTCAGACGGACTCTTCTACACCCAGCAGGAAGCACGCGATCTCGTAACCTACGCACGAGCGCGCGGCATCCGCGTGGTGCCCGAGTTCGAGATGCCAGGGCACAGTGCGGCTTGGCTCGTCGCTTATCCCGACTTGGCTAGCGGAACTCGCCCCGAGGGGATCCGCCGCGAGTTCGGCATCAGCGATACCGCGATCGATCCGACCCGCGAGGCGACTTACATATTCATCGATAGATTCCTGACAGAAATGGCCGGCATCTTTCCCGATGCCTACATCCACATTGGCGGAGATGAGACACCTGCCCCGGACTGGAAGACGAATCCGCGCATCCTGGCCTTCATGAAGACACACGATCTCAAAGACAACGACGCCCTGCAGGCCTACTTCAACACCAGCGTACTCAAGACCATCGCGCGGCTGCACCGGCACATGATCGGCTGGGACGAGGTTCTGACCCCCGGCCTTCCCAAGGATGTTGTGGTGCAATCCTGGCGCGGCGAGGCCTCGCTCTTCAAAGGCGCGAAGCTGGGATATGCAGGTGTTCTCTCTGCTCCTTATTATCTGGATGCCATGAAGACCGCGGGCGAGCACTATCTGGCTGACCCGCTTCCCTCCTCTTCCGATCTGACGCCAGAGGAGCGAAAGCTCATTCTCGGCGGTGAGATCTGCATGTGGGCCGAACACATCGACGAGCGCACCATCGACTCGCGCATCTGGCCTCGCACCGCGGCAATTGCAGAGCGCCTCTGGTCCCCTGAAGGAGTGCGCGATGTGGACGACATGTATCGGCGGCTCAGCCCTGTATCTATCGAACTCGAAAGCCTGGGGCTTACACATCTTCGGCAGCGGGACGCCGCGCTGCGAGAACTGGCCGGGACGGAGAACATAGAAGAGCTCCGTACTCTGGCTTCGGTGCTGGAGCCGGTCAGCTTCAGTAATCGGTCGCAGGCGCAACACACCGATCAACTGACGCCGTTGAGTGGTTTTGTCGATGCTGTACGTCCCGATCCAGTCGAACGGCATTGGTTTGAAGCAGCCGTCAAGCGCTTTCTGACCGCCCCTAAGGGCGATACAGCGGATCGCGGCGCACTAGCCGCCTGGTTTGCGGCGCTCTCTGCTGCTGTTGCTCCCGCACAGCAGCAGCTGGCCACCTCGCCGCGGCTGGCCGAAGTGCAAGTGCGCGCCAATCAGCTTCCGGCACTCATTGCTATGGGACAACAGGCAATGCAGTCTCTCGTCGAAGACCGCAAGGTAGAAGTTGGATGGAAAGGGAGGCAGAGTCAGATTCTTGAGGAGATCAGAAAACCGAGCGCCCTCGTTCGCTTCAGCATTCTGGCGGGGATGAGCGACCTTGTACAGGCGGTCTCCGAGTAACTGCTCTGATCGCAGCTCCTACCGGGCGCCATTCGACTGCTAAGCTTTGTCGCACTCGCGGGGCATTCTCGATTGGCGAAACGGACGCGTGAAGCATGGTCGCATCGATGAGCGCGGAGCAATGATGCGAATTGCAGTTGCGAAGCGTTCCGGCGGCAAGTGAGAATCACATCGGAGATCAATGTGAATCGAATTCCAATCTGCAGGCGGACTCTCTGGCTAGCGTTGATCGTGGCTGGCTGTGGTTCGCCTGCGTTTTCGCAAAGCGATCCGCGGCAGACGGCGATTTCTCTGGAACAACAAGGAAAGTATTCGGAAGCTGAAGCTGCCTGGCGCGCACTGTCGAAGGCACGCCCATCGAACCCCGAACCCTTTGCCCATCTGGGGCTGCTTGAAGCCCGCCAGGAGCACTACACAGAGGCTGTTGTTTTCTACCGCAAAGCCATGGCGCTGAACCCAGCCATGCCTGGTTTGCGATTGAATATGGGGCTTGCGCTTTTCAAGAATGGCGAATACACGTTGGCTATTCAGGCATTTGATCCCTTGTTCAATGGGCAGTCGCCATCTTCACCTGAGGCACAGCGACTGGCGATTCTTCTGGGGATGTCCCACTATGGACTGAGCGAACACGCGGCAGCCGTTCCTTACCTGCAACAGGCCGCCGAACACGATGCGCAGAATCTTCCTCTTCTGCTGGCTTTGGCCCACAGTTGTCTGCTATCCAAACAATTCCCCTGTGTGCTGGATGCGTTTCACCAGATCGTAGCGTTGAATGCGGAGTCTGCAGAGGCCGACATGCTGGTGGGCGAAGCGTTAGACGAGATGAAAGACACGATTGGTGCAATACGAGAGTTTCGTGCCGCGGTCCAGG
>Ga0224531_1000397_pt1 | contig 22633 bp, 25 predicted proteins | sample CBST100metaG_FD_179876 | JGI IMG/M metagenome (GOLD analysis project Ga0224531, IMG submission 179876) | Peat soil microbial communities from Stordalen Mire, Sweden - C.B.S.T100 | ecosystem: Environmental > Terrestrial > Soil > Wetlands > Peat | place: Sweden: Norrbotten County, Stordalen Mire...
GAAGACCACTTCAATGTCTTTGTATTTGTAGATCTTGTTCGTTCCCTGCATCTTGACCGAAGCGGGCTTGCCCAGCGCGGCCACGACTTGCGCCGTTGTCAGTCCCGGACCGACATCGATTTGCGCGGAAGCGGTGCTGGCGGCCGGCGCGGCATCGAGCGTAACGTGCGCATCCTGCGCCGCTTCACTGTCAACCTGATCGGCCAGCGTCAGTTGCTGGCTTACCGCCGAGTCGACGCCGGTTTCCGGTGGAGGCGCGGCCTTGGCCACGACCGCCTGAACAGGAGATCCCACCGCCGAATGCGGCGCTGCCGGCAGTCCCTTCTTTCCCTGATTCGCCTGCAGGTCCGACATTCCCTGATCGACTGTAGCGCGCAGATTATTTTCCATCTCTTGCAGGTCGGTGATGGCTACCTGCACGTTGGCCGCTGGCGCGCATTCCTTGTCGCCCTTGGAAACGGAGACTTCGAGCGTCGCGGCTGTCGCACCGGCCGCCGGAGCCGCTGTCGTGCGCAATACATCGCCGTCGCTTAACAGGCACTCGTTGCCGCCGTTATCAACCACGTCCAGCGAATTGGAAACGACGAAAACGTGCGGCTTGCCGTCGGAGAACAATCCGTCGATGCTGCTCACCGCCGGATCAGGCGTCTGGCCCAGGGAGTTTTTCTGCGCATCGGCATTTTCAATGGCGATCTGCGTCCGCACCTCGTCGGCGATTTGCTGCTTGATCTCCGGCGTCAGTTCCGGTTGCCCGGTGGCGGTTGGTTGCGGCGGAGCCGGCATGCCGGCCTGCTGCTGCGCGGCGTAGGCATTGGCCAAATTCGTCGAGATTACGTAGTCGGTCAGCCAATCGGCCGGCGTGACATAAACCGGAGCCGGGGCAAAATAAAATCCATAGTAGCCGTACCATGGATTGGCGGCGAAGCCCCAGCTATACGCCACCGGACCGCCCCAGGGATTGTCTACCCATCCGTAGAAACCCGGCGAGTAGTAGGCGGGCGAGGTATAAACATTGATCTCTACGCCGTGGTATTCGTAACCTGCATAGAAACGATCGACCCTATGCCCATTCCAGTCATAGGCGCGGCGAGAAAAATCGTGATCGTGAAAGTGATATGGCCGCTCGACGAAGCCTGGACGGCCGCGCTCGGCGAAAACCCGCGAGTGATCGGGCCGCTCGGCAAATACCCGCCGGCTTCCGTCTAGTCCATGATGGATGTCCATGCCGCGGCCTGCGTCGTGAATGTCGCTCAGCTTTCCGCCCGGCCGCTGCATCACCGCGCCGTGCGGCGTATTCATCATGTGCGCGCCATTCGGTGACGGATGGTTAAAGGCGGAGGACATGTGATTCTGCCCTGACTGCTGCCGCATGTCGCGATTCATCGGCGAATCGTGCCTTATCGAGGGAGCGTTCATGCCCGCGCCTCGATTCGGCATTTCGGACTTCATCGCGCCCCCGCCCTCGCCCCTGTTCGGCATCTCGGATTTCATCGAGGGGCCGTTCATGCCGCCTCTGTTCGGCATTTCTGGCTTCATCTGGCCGCCGCCAAAGCTGTTGCCTCTATTTGGCATCTCCGGTTTCATCGCGCCCGCGCCGCCGCCAATCGATTTGTGAGTGCCACCGCCTGCGCCACCGCCAATCGATGAGCCGTGATTATCACCTGCGCCGCCGCCAATCGATCGATGAGAACTTCCTCCGCCGCCACCGGAAACGCCGCCGCCAGAAGGATGAGAGTTTGATCCGCCGCCAGACGATCCTGAAGATTTTGCTGGAGGTGAAGACTTTGCTGGGGGCGAAGATTTTGCCGGAGCAGGTTTATTTCCCGCCGAAGCGGCTACGGGCGCCAACATCGCCGCGGCAAACAAAACGGAGATGACGACCGACTCTGCGCGATAGAAACGCCGATACATGAAAGCTCCTCTTCCGGCCGGTTCGGTCGGATTGAAATCCGTTGCATGCCAGAGAAATTTCTTTCGCCAATTCACATGACCGGCGAAGACGATTTAACCGAAAAGGCGCGCGAAATAACCGCTGCTCCATTACTCGATATTGGTAACCTTGCCGTTGATCAGCGTGATTTTTATGTGATTGGAATAACCGAGAATTTCTTTGTTGGTTCCCACCTTATACGCATGTTCCGGCTGCCCCATGATGGCGATGACCACCGCCCGGTTCTGGCCTAATGCGATGTTTTTAGGCTGCGTCGGCGCGGCATCGGGCGGCGGCGGCAAGGGGGGCAGCGTTACTTTTTTCTCTTCCACCGGCGTGGCGGCCTGGGTTCCGTCGCCTTCCACGGTTACCACTTCGGCGATCGTTTTCAGAAACTGGTCGGCCGGCGGAATCTCATGCCTTCCCGGATAAGAGAATTTGATCTGTCCGCGATAACGGGCGTCGCCGATCACGTCGCTCAACACGAACAACGTTACCGCATCCTGTTTTACTTGGATATCGTTGATCCAGAGCCGTTCTCCTGGCCCGAAGGTGCGCACCGGCGTTCCGTTTTTCTTCGCGGAGTAGATAATTCCCTGAGAAACGAAGCTCGCCGTCAAGCGGCCATCTTTATAAGAAAAAGTAGGTACATCGGAATTGCCAATATCAACCATGGTCAGCCCGCCCTTGTGCAATACAAGAATGCTGCCCGGCGTGACCACCTGGATCATGTCCGATGACATCTGGACCAGTTTGAATTGGTTGTACAAACTATCCTTAAGCGCGGAAAGTTCGCCTTGCGCCTGCGACGAAACAGATGCAGTGAGGAAACAGACCGCCATGGACAGCAACAGCTTACCGACTCGCTTCATGATTGCTCCTTGCAGGATGAAAGCTAAGGGCGGCGTCTAATTCTCACTACGCCTTCCCACTCACTCTCCATTGCGAGAAATGAAGCGGTAAACCGTCAGTTGATTTTTATTTAATTCGCGATATGGGACAATGGCTTCCGCGGCGACGGCTGGAGATTGGCGCCGATGATGGCTTGCCGGAGCAACGCCATCTCCTGTCGCCCCTTACGAAACCATTCCTGATTTTTGTCCGACTCGACGCCGATCAGTTTCATCCCTTTTCCTAACTCCGCTTCCGCCTCGATATAGCGTTTTTCCAGGCGGAGTGTTTTTCCCAGGCGAATATGCTCGATGCCGGCCAGCAGTGGGTCCATTGTTGAATTGCGGTCGCAGCGCTGCAGCACGTCGCCGAGCAGCCGTTCGGCTAGTTTGTATCGGCCCGAATCGATGTACACCGAAGCCTGATTGCCTAGCGCGGTAATTGTCAGCCAACTATTTTCGCCGTTTACCTGGCCATAGAGTTCAGCGGCGCGCCGGTAGTCGTTTTCCGCCTCCGCCCAGCGCGCCATACGCTGATTGATTTTGCCCTGCGCGTTGAAGGCAATCGCCAACATGCGGCGCGGCGCGTTGTCGCCTGCCGCTTCCAAAATGCCAATTGCGTTGCTGATGGCCGCCTGCGCTTCGGTGTATTTCTGTTCCCTGGTCAGCGTCTGCGCTAGATAGACCTCGGCTTCGGCCGCGTCCGGATGGCTGGCGCCGTACCAGTCGCGAAGAATCTCGAATGCCTGGCGGTAGTCGCGCTCCGCTTCTGGCAACTGCGCCCGTGATTCCTCGATGTTCGCCAGGTTGATCAGATCTTCGGCGACATTCGGATGGCGGTCGCCGTGCAGCCGGCGATCAAGCTCCAGTCCCTGCCGGTTCAATTGCTCGGAGCGCGCATAGTCGCCCATATAAAAATAGTCGTTGGCCAACAGCGTTATGCTGTCGCCCTTGCTTTCAAGCGTCTCGGCCCGGTTGCCGGCCAGCGCCATTGCCTGATTCAAGGTGTCGATCGACTCCCGGTAATTGCCCCTGCGTTGCAGGTTGAGCGCCAGCGCGTTCAGCGTGCGAATGGTGCTTCCGACGTCTTCGCCCGGATGCGCTTTCTCGACGGCCAATGCGCGGCGCAACAGTTCATTGGACGCGTCTAACTGGTCCTGCCCTTGCTTCCAATAGCCGAGATACATCAGACTTTCGGCGGTCTTCACGCTTTGATCCCCGTAAAGGGCATGACGGATGCGATAGGCCTGTTCCAGTAGCGAATCGGCGAGATCAGCCTTGCCCCAAGCCTGATAGATCGAGCCCAGCGTCTGGTAAAGATCGGATTGAATCGCCGGGTCGCGATCGAGCGAACGCGCCTCTTTCAGTCCGCGCTCGGCCAGCGACGCCAAACTCGTTTGTTCGGCCGGCCCGGATTCGTTCTCGTTGTCGGTCATCAAACCGAGCATGAAGCTTTCTACCCGTTCGGTACGCGCCGTTTCAGCTCTGGCGGCGTCGCGCGCCTGTTTCAGACGAATGGTATAGAAGGCCGTCATCGCAATCACCGCCGCCAAGGCCGCGGATGTGATCGCGAGCGGTCGCCAATTGCGGCGCGCGAACTTCGACGCCCGATAAAAAAAACCATCCGGCCGCGCTTCAAGAGGACGCGAGCCGAGATAATTTTCCACGTCGTGCAGCAACGCTTCAACCGACGTGTAGCGCCGCTGTTCCTCCTTATGCATGGCCTTCATGCAGAGCGCATCCAGGTCTCGCCATTGCGCCGCCGTCGCGCGCCGGCTCAACCCGGCCTGACGCGCGGCCTGGGATGGCTTCAACGGCGTGGATTCAATAATCTTTCGTTCGGCCTCGGCGGTCGTGCATCCGCCGAGTTCGAAAGGATGACGGGTTGTCAGCAGCGTATAAAGGATTACGCCCAGAGCGTAGATGTCGCCCGAAGGCAACGCCTGATTGCCGCGAATCTGCTCTGGCGCGGCGTAGGCCAGCGTCATCAGCCGCAATCCAGGCAACGTCAGTTCGACATCCCCGCCCGCCTCCGTCAGTTCTTTGCCGATGCCAAAGTCAATCAGCTTTGGTTTTCCCTCTTCGGTCACCAAAATGTTCGAGGGCTTCAAATCACGATGCACCAGCATTTTGCTGTGCACGTGCTGCACCGCCGCGCATACCTGAGCGAAGAGCCGCAGCCGCGTCTCGATCGTCGCGTGATGGCGCTCGCAGTACTGATCGATGGGCAGCGCGCCGGAGGTGTTCTTGTCGCGTCCCACATACTCCAGGGCGAACCACGGCGTGCCATTTTCAAGCAGATCGGCGTGATACAGGCGGGCGATATTCGGGTGATCGAGCGCGGCCAGCATTGTTTGCTCGTGGGCAAACCGCTCCCGCCGCGCCGGCGAAAGGCGCGCATCGATCAGGATCTTGATCGCCACCAACATGCCGTTGTTTTTATGCTCGGCCAGATAGACAACGCCCATGCCGCCTTCGCCCAACACGCGCAGCAGCCGGTAAGGGCCGAAGTTCATGGTCTCGAATTTTTGCCGGGAAGATTCCAGCATGTCGGCCGCGATGGCGGGCAGCCCCACATCGATGATCGGCAACTGCTCCCGCTCTTGCGCCAACATGCGCAACGTCAGATCAGCCAGATCGGCGCGCTCTCCACAGAGTTGGCGTACGGCCACCTCCTGCTTTTCCGCGGGCAGATTAACGGTCGCCTCAAACGTGGCGGAAACTATCTTCCACTCCTCCGGTGTCAACGCGGGGTTCTCGCTCTTTGGCATCTGTTATCCCTGTTGTTCTGGATTGCACTTCGAGTGCTCGGCCAGCGCCGCTTTTAACCATGCCTTGGCCAGCCGCCACCCGCGCTCCACTGTTGAAAGGCTTATATTCAGTTCCGTGGCAATCTCCGCATTGGTTAATTCAGAAAAAACGCGCAGCTCCGCCAACTGAGCCAAACGCGGATTCGTTCCTTCCATCTGGTGCAGCAGCTCATCCACGCATAGCAGGTTCAGCGCTGGCTCTTCGCTGCCTAACAGCGACTCGTCCATCGTGATGCGGATAGCGCCGGGGCCACCGCGCTTTCCTGCCGCACGACTACGCGCGGCGTCGATCAATACTTGGCGGATTACACGCGCCGCAATCCTCTTGAAATGCAGTGGCGTCGTCTCGGCCAATTGCGGACTGTCCTTGAGCCGGATCCAGGCCTCGTGCACCAGTTCTGTCGCGCATCGTGTCGAATGCGCTTCGTTTCTGCACATGGCCGCGGCCAGCCGCCGCAGCTCCTCGTAGACGATGCTGAACAGTTCATCCAGCTCTCGCCGATTTTCTTCGACAGAATTGTTGACGGATGCTTTATCAGCAACGTCATGAACAGATTCCATTTTGTCTCCTGCGTCAAACGTAAACGTGGCGCTGCAGCAGATCGCCGCGCAGGTTGCAAATTGTGGGGGAAAACAGCCGCTAAAATATCGAAAAGCCACTATAGCACGCGGCTCGCATTCATTTCCCGTTAACTATGCACGCATCCCCAAGGAAGATGCTCTCGCCTCAGCCGCAGGATACTTACCGGCGCACGACCCGCATCCCACATGATGAATAGGCGTGTCTCATTTGAGGGCACGCCTATATTTCCGCAATTCTGTACGCGCATTTGAGGAATAACTCTCCGATGCTTGCTGCTTGAGCCTGGGCGTAAATGGAAGTGGTACGCGTGTCCTTCAGCGGCGCATGAAAACAGAGGGAAGCTGGATCGCCTCCCTCCGCTTTTTGCTTTGACCGCCCGGTTTTTATCTAGATCGGTCGAATAAGTGATCGCTGCAACAATCCGCGAGGCTATGCCGCGCTTGCTTTGAGAACCAGATACCTCTTAAGCCCGTCTCCGGCCAGATACAAAGCCGCAAGGCTCGATAGGTAAAATCCGAGATCGAGACTGAACTTTTCGGATTTCTTGGCCTGCTCTATTTCCATATTTACTTGAGCCTGAATCTGTGCCGAGAGGCGCGGATCGGTTGGCTGGCTGGCGCTTCCCGTTCCCATCAGACCTTCTAAGTTGCCCGTGGCTAAGCTCGAATAAGCTTTCGTAATTGCGGTGCGGACGGATTGCTCGATGGAGTGCGTGTAATGGAGATACTGCAACGTAACGCCAAGCGTAAAAATCAATGGCAACAGCGCTCCCAATACCGCCCGCTTGTCTTTCCAAACCAAGGGCAATAACGGCGCCGCAAGAGCCAGAATGCAAATGAAGCCATAGATACCGGCAGACGGCTTTTCGCCATGTTTGTCGCTGTATTTCGACAGGTCGGCCATAAGTTGAGGCAGATTATCCAGGTCGTCACCAACAATGTTCAAAGCCCCCATGCCTTGCCAAAATGTGATGTGGGTTTCAACAGAGAATACGGTGGAGGTGGCTTTAACAGAACAGTAGTTTAGAAAAAAGCAGCTTACGATAAGCAGAGCAACGGCAATCAGCGCTGGTTTGCCAACCCTGACGACGGCAAAGGACAAAAGTTGTTTGCCCTTCTCTCCCGCCGCGTTTACGGCCTGCTTCGCTTGCTCCTGGGCAAGATCGGAATCGGTGACCGGACGAATGGCGGTGACTGCGCCACCATCGTCCAACTCCACGTCAACCGTCATACCCGTTGCCGGCGCCACGGTGGACGACTGCCATACGCCATTAATCTCGAATGACTTCTGCTGGCCGTTAACAAACAGCAGCCCAGGAGTCATGTCTGGAACCTTAAGTATTTTTCCGCGAATGCTTCCCATCGAATCTCCCTTCAAGGAACGGCTTTCCTCATGCTTTTGTGGAGCAGGATTGGAAACGACCCATTCACTTTCTTATTGCGTAGAACGCGCGGAAAACACGTCACGCATACCCAGAAAAGTTGAGATACCGGCAAAGGAAGAGAAGAACGCAGAAAACGGCAAAAGCAGAGGCTCTGGTGTTTATCTACGACGATGAACGTCTACGAGCGGGCGATGACGGAAATCAAACGCCAGGCAAATGCCAGCAAACGCGGCTTCTGCGACCGTTCAGTAAATTGCGGCTGTTTTTATTGGAAGATACCTGGGGAATTCCCGGAGGCGCCTAAAATTTATGAGTTGTTGAAGGATTGGTTGCGGGGGCTGGATTTGCTCACAGAACCCCGTTTCGAATCAGCGTTAAGAGATGAATGTTGGACTCTAAAATTAGTCCAAAATGGCGCTAAACTGTCCTGATTTAAGCGTTCCTGTGTGAATGGCAATGGTTAATTGAACATAGGCGCTCTTCCCGCGTCCTTGATGCGGCCGAGTAGGGACGCGGTGCGCGCTGGGCATTTTCGCTCCGACCTACGATATTCAGAGATTTCAGCAATCGAGCACGGAAGTGGCGAAATTGCCGCACCCAGAATAGGAATGGCATGCAAGCAGTTGCAACCAATGCAGGTTCTGCTGCCAGCAAACAGCATTGATGGCAGACAGTAATGTGCCTATGAAGCTGGGCGCTCATGTCCCCGTGGCCCTAGTCGATGTACTGACTGAACCCATTGCAACCCGTTCAATTGCTCCGCAATGGCAAGTACCTCGGAACGGTTGCAATTCAGGGTCACTCCTGTTGGGCGCATTGTCGCGCTCATTGCGTCCGTCTCCGCTTTGAAGTAAAGGAGATACACAATGAGACATGTGATTGGCAGACTTTTAGCTGGTGGAACGCTCACCGTTCTATTGCTTGCGTCGGTCTTGCATGCGCAAGAGTTCAAAATAGGATCAAAAGTGGTTCAGGTCCATGGTTTTGGAACCCAAGGGTTCATCCATACCAACGGCAACAACTGGCTGACCATGAATACAAGCGGCGTTGGCAGCGGCGCTATTACCGACTTTGGCTTGAACATGGGAATGCAGATCAGTCCCAATCTACGCATTGCCGGACAGTTTTACGACCGCAAGCTCGGCAAGCTGGGGAATTGGGAACCGCTGATGGATTGGGCGATGCTTGACTATCACCCCAAGTCCTGGCTGGGATTCCGCGTGGGCAAGGTAAAGACCGTATTGGGACTCTTTACCGACACGCAGGATATGGACTTCGCCAACACCTTCGCGCTGATGCCGCAGAGCGTCTATCCGATCGATCTGCGCGACGCGACGATTGCGCATGAGGGCGGCGACATCTACGGGAAAGAAAGGCTGCCGCACAAACTCGGCGCCATCGCTTATACCGCGTACGGCGGACGCCGCTCCGATAGTATGCACAGCGGCTATCCTTATCTGCTGAGCAGCTTCGGAATTCAGCTGACTAGCCTGAGCGGGCCGGTCTTTGGCGGCGATTTCCGCTGGAAGACGCCCGTGCGCGGCCTTCTTGTTGGGGTTTCACGGCTGAACGAGCGGATCACGGGCATTGGAATGTCAAACGTAGGTGCGGGCGGCGTGGCCATTCCTATGAGCAGCTACAACGAACACTCCAAACACGACTGGACTAACCAGTATTACGGACAATACACGGCGAATCGGTGGCACGCAGAGTCGGAGTATCGCCGGTACGTTCGCGACCAGATGATCGCCAACGGAACGGTAGAGAGCCTCGTCGATGTGCGCGGCTGGTATATGAGCGGTGGCTTTCGCGTGTGCAAGTGGTTTGAGGCAGGATCGTACTACTCGCATTACAGAAATGTTAATGCTTTGAACGTAAGCCCTAATGGCACAGTATCGAGCGATTATGCGGCGCGCGATTTCGATAAGGTGGTGGCGGGGAAAGTTACGGTCAATCAGTACATGACGGTCAAGGTGGAAGGCCACTTCATGTCTGGATACGCGAACCAGCCCTATCCAAACGGCTATTACACCACGGTAAACCCCAACGGTTTTGCAAACAACACCAACGCTCTCGTAGTTCGTACCGGCTTCAGTTTCTAACCTGGGCGAAAGGAGAATGTCGAAATGAAAAAGCTAGTGTATGCATTTTTGATTGCAGTATCCGCGTCGATCTTTATCGCCCAGGCCCAGGCCCAGGTGATCGTGATCGCCAATCCCGGCGTGAAGGCGACCGAAATCAGCAAGAGTGACCTGCGCGATGTCTTCACGGGTAGCGCGACCTCGCTCAAAGACGGCAGCCGTGTGGTTCCCATCCTGCTCAAGGCGGGCACGACTAACGAGGAGTTCCTTCAGGCCTACATCGGCAAGTCGGACTCGGCCTATCGTGCCAGCTGGCGAAGCCTGGTCTTCTCCGGTCAAGCTTCCATGCCCAAGAGCCTCGACACCGAAGTTGCCGTTGTCGATTTCGTCGCACACAACACAGGCGCGATCGGTTACATCAGCAAGGCGACTCCGCATGCAGGTGTAAAGGTGCTGGCTGTACGGTGAAGTTTTAGCTGAACAATGAGTTGCAAACAAGGCAACAATAACGCTCGTCTCATCCCGCCAAGAGAGTGCGTAATGCAGCGGTCATGTTGCTGGTACGGATAGACATCGGCAACATGAGTTCATCAAGAATTTGGCGGTAAGGTGATCCAATGTTTGGACAGATGAAGATCAAGACGAAAATTCTCGCAATCCTGGCGGTGCTTGGCGGTGGCTACCTGTTGTTGCTGGCGGTGGTACAGATTTCAGCCACCGCTACGCATAGCCGGATGTCAGAGATCTCTTCCTCCTTGTTTCCAGCAGCACTGCAGATACAGGAAGCGGAAGCATCCTTCGAACGGATGAAGAAGCACTACGGGGATGCGGTGGTGCTACAGGATGCGGCTGCGCTGAAGGGTGCGGGAGCGGATGCGGAAGCGACCGGCGCGGCGCTAGAGAAGGTGAAAACATTGTTGGCCTCATCGCCCGAACTGAGCAAGCAGGCAGACGATCTGCTCACCCAGTTTTCGTCCCTCCGGTCGCGCGACCACGATACATATGCCGCGATTTTGGCTGCCACGGGTGGACCAAGCGACGAGTTAATGGGACAGGTTGGAGCACTGGGCAAGGATAACAAGGCGCTGAGTGACGCCATGATCCCATTCGACAAGGCCATCTCTGCCAGTTTCCAGAAGCAGTTGGATGTTGTGGATGCCTATTCGGTGCGGAGCCAGATCACGGGACTGGTTATGCTGCTATTTGTCGTGGTGATTTGTGCGGTGGCGTGGTGGATCATTCAAACTCAGGTGGTGCGGCCGCTGAGTTCTCTGGCTCTGCATCTGCAGGACATCGCGGAAGGTGAAGGCGATCTGACGCATCGCATCGAGGTGAATGGCCGCAACGAAATCGACGAAGTCGGTATCTGGTTCAATGTGTTCATTGGCCGCATTGAGGACATAGTGCGTCAAGTGGGTGAACACGCAACCACGCTGGGCCAGGCGGCCACGGAACTAGCCGCGTCTGCGCGCGAGACCGCCGGACAAGCCGAACAGCAGCAGGAACAGGCCGGACGGATTGCGGCGACGATGGGGCAAATGTCTTCGGCCGTGCAAGAGATCAGCCATACGACGCAAAGTGCCGCGGTGGATGCGCGAAAGGCCGAGGAGAGCGCGCAAGCGGGCGGCCTGACGGTCCAGTCGACGGTTTCGACGATTGGGCAACTATTAAAAGCAAACCAGGAAACGTCAGCTAAGATCGAGGAGTTGGGCCGGTCAAGCGACGCCATCGGCAAGATCGTCAATGTGATCAACGAGATTGCCGGCCAGACAAACCTACTGGCCTTGAATGCCTCGATTGAAGCGGCCCGGGCAGGCGAGCACGGACGCGGATTTGCAGTCGTGGCCGGCGAAGTGCGTCGGTTGGCCGAACGTACGAGCATTGCCACAAAAGAGATCGACGAGACGGTACGAGCCATCCAGCAAGGGACTGGAGAGGCTGTCGAAGCGATGCGCTCTAGCATGGGCCATGTACAAAGTGGCGTTACTTCCGCCAACTCTGCCGGTGAGGCTTTGACCAGCATCATCCTGGGGTCGGAGTCGGTACAGAAGATGGTGACGCAGATTGCCGCAGCGGCTACTGAGCAGTCATATTCCACGCAATCTGTCACCGCTAACGTGAGTGAGATCGCCTCAATTATTAAGAGAACGGCAGCTAGTTCACAACAATCCGTTGAGGCTTGCCAGCAACTGGCAGTGCTGGCCAACCAGCTCAGCACCCTCGTGGGTTCGTTTAAAGTAGGGCAGGGCGAGAGCGGTGGAATCGCTAGTCACATATCAGGCACAACCATTTCCTCAGCCATTCCATCGCACGGCTTCAACCGCACGGCCTCTGTGTTTTCCTCTTAACAGGCATGTCCGCGCTATAGCCTCCCCGTCCAAGGCGGCCATTTCACATTCGAGCGGGGAGTGTTCAATAGAACTATGGAAACAGCGTGCTCCACACAGCGGGGCTGAAACAATACCCTCGAAAGTTTTGCCTCAGACGGCCTTCGGACTGAAATCGAATGTTACCTAACTCGATCCGAAGTTGATCGACCAATGTTCGAGGCTCTCACCCGGGGTGGGGTTGCCTACGACCTCGCCACAGTGCGGACCGCATGGGTGTGGATGGAAACGAACAAAGTAAGGGGCGGTCCCTGTACGATCTGACCTTTTCTGCACCGAAGTCGGTTTCCGTTCAGGCCCTGGTCGGCGGCGATGAGCGTCTGCTTGCCACCCATGACAAAGCTGTCCGCGAAGCTCTTGAAGAGTCTGAGAGCCATGCCGCCACGCGGGTTCGCCTGAACGGCGCAAACGCGTTCCTTTTCTGTTCATGAGCGGCGCGCCATTGAGGTGGCTCCTGGAGACCGGCTTCTTCTGACCGGCAGGCGATGCGCTGGCGGTACCTGGAGATCCAGCGCAATCCGATGTCACTGATCGAACTGCACGGATCGTCGAAAAGGACGCGCAAGATCGTTCTCGTCACTACGGAGCAATATCAGAAGTTGTTGCCCCTGCTCCCACAGCATTGCCGGGTCATGGTGACTCTGGCCATGTGCCTGGGGCTTCGCGTCAGCGAAATCCTCGGACTTCGGTGGGAGGACACGTGGACCTGGAGGCGGGCTCGCTTCAGGTGCGGCGTTCGGTGGTCAACGGTCATGTGGAGGACACGAAGACGGAGGCCAGCGAGGATGAGTTGCCCTTGCATCCTGAACTGGCCGAAGTTCTTCGCGAGTGGAGAGAGGCCGAAAAGCCGGTGAATGGCTGGCTGTTCGGCAACCTCGACACGGGCAAACCCTACCATGCGGATACGATGCGGCAACGCCACCTGAACCGGGCGGCTGCAACAATCGGTCTGCCGAAGTTGGGTTGGCACGCCTTCCGGCACACGTACCGGGCGAAATTGGCTGAACTTGGGCTTCCGTTGGAAGTCCAGCAGAAGCTGATGCGCCATGCGTCTATCGACATGACGATGAAGTACGGGCAGAACGCTATGCTCAACTCAACCCGGCCCGCGAATGCACGGCTAGTCGAGGAACTATTAGCGGCTGGAGTGGATGCGCCCCAATTGCGCCCTCAAGATTCCCACGAAATTACGTAAGTTGTTGATTTTTTGGTTGCGGGGGCTGGATTTGAACCAGCGACCTTTGGGTTATGAGTGGCATAAGTAACGTATTATCAACGAGTTACATGGCGTGATCGGTAATTTCAAAGAGTCGTAAGTCGTTGAAAATGAATGAAAAAGAGTCCTTCGCCGTCGTTATATGGGGTTGGAGCGGGGTCAAATCTCGTGGGGTTAGCCCTCGATTGTGAGCGTTGGCTCATCGCTTTTTATTCGCTTTTCCGTTTCGGGATTTCCAACCAATGATTGTTGGACTCGTTTTCGCGTCCGGCGACGACCGGGCGTGGCATCCCTTGCCGCAGCTTCTCTCGGACCCTGCAGCGACCGTTGGTTCTCCATCCCAACGGCCCCACCTGCCATCGCCCGGTATCCGTCAGTTACGCGAATCGCCGACCCCAACTAACCCCGGATACGGAGTTTTAAGAAATGGCAAAGAGCCTTGCAGAGCGGTCGGGAAGCCCGATGATTGGGAAGCAACTTATTAGAGCTTGTGACAATTTACATATTGTCATTTTATGTCTAAGAGACAATATAAAACTTGTCATTTCTGCTCCACTTGACTATATTTATCTTGTCGTCTGAGGCGTGCCCCATGCGTAACGAGTTCCGCAATCTCCGGTTGCAACAACTGGATCGCAGTCTGGAGTCATACCAGGCTGCGAGAAAAGTCCCGCGCCCGTCGAAGGGATGGATACGCACGATCCGGCAGGCGCTCGGTGTCTCCTCGGGCGAACTCGCGCGCAGGCTGGGAACGAGCCGCCAACTCCCGCTGCAACTGGAAAAGGGCGAAGCGGAAGACCGCATTACGTTGAAGAGTCTGCGCGCCGTCGCCAATGCGCTCGACTGCGATCTGGTCTACGCGCTTGTCCCGCGAGCCGACAACATACAGGGGTTGATGGAAACGCGCGCGCGCGCCGAGGTCAAGAAGCATGTCCTCGGAGTCGAACACTCGATGGCGCTGGAAAACCAGGCTGTCGGCAGAATCGACGAAGCGGTGGAGGCAGAAACACGCCGCCTCGTCAGAAAGCGTGCATCCCGATGACTCTCTTCGCAACGGGAGACGGCAATACGCCACTGTCTCCCGAAGAGCAGGACGAGCTCATCCCTGACCTGACGACAAAGGAGGAGCTAAACGAGTGGGAGCGTCAGAACATCTTTGAAGCCTACTCTTGGGCGCTCAATCCACGAAACCTGAATCGTCAGGACCCGTTTGCGGAAGCCTATGTGAGAGAGCTGCATCGCCGCATGTTCGACCAGACATGGAAGTGGGCTGGGATTTACAGAGCTACGGAAAAGAACATCGGCATTCCCCATCACCAGATACGCGAGGCACTGGCAGGTCTCTTGGGTGATGCACGCTATTGGGTCGAACATCAAACCTACGAGCCTGACGAACTCGCTGTACGGTTTCACCATCGCCTTGTCTGGATTCATCCATTTGCTAACGGCAATGGTCGCCACGCGCGACTCATGGCGGATGTGGTGGTGCGGAGGCAGGGCAGACCGGCATTCACATGGGGCAGTGCGGACATCGTGCAGGCCGGCGACTTCCGGCGCAGCTACATTGATGCTCTTCGCGCTGCCGACAAGAGCGACATTCAACCACTCCTGGCATTTGCCCGGTCATAGGTGTGACCGCCAATGTCGCGGCAACGCTGACTTTGGGTTCCCTGTTTTGCCAACTCGGGATGGAGATGACGCATTTCAAATGCCCCTGGAAGAGGCCGATGCAGGCTTCGGATGAGTTCACCCTGGAAAATGCTGTAAATCGGAGGCGTTGGCTCTGAATATGGCGTCGTCACTGGAAAAGCGTGAACGGCAGCTAGACGTGTAGCACGCCTCTTAATAATATGTGCTACACTCTCATGGAGGTTCCCCTATGGCCCAGGCAATTGGATTTCAAATTCCCCGAAGCTCAAAGCGACCGAAGCTGGCAACGAGTAGTAGCCGGTACAGCGATGCACTGTCCATCGCCGGACAGCAGGGGCTGCTGAGTGGCGGACGGACACTCACTGTGCGCGGTCGGATGCCATCGCTTCTCGTCGAGCAGGCGAAGAAGAAGACCGGCATCCAATCCGACTCCAAGCTGATCGAAGCCGCGCTAGCGAACATTGTGGCCGCGGACGAGTACGGTGACTGGCTTCTTGCCCAGCGCGGTACAGTGAGCAAGGATCTCGACCTTGAGTTCTAGCTCTCTGTTCCAACAATCGCTTCGGCGACTGAAGCCGGAGAAACGTCTGAAGGGGCTCGTGTACCGTGATCGCTCTCAGTTGCGATTTCTGTCGAACCTCAAGCCTCCGCTCCCGAAACTGCTACTCGACACCACTGTCTATATCGACGTTCTGCAAGGAAGACTGCCAGATAATATGGAGATTGCTCTCCGGACCGGGAGCCTCTGGCACTCTTCGGTTACGGAAGCGGAGCTTGCGGCCCTCACTGGTCTGCTGGACCCGACACACCCGGATACAGCGAGTGTGATTGCCCAGGTCGCCAAGTCGATAGAGTTGCGACCGGAGCATCGCATTCTTACACCAGACCGGGACACTTGGCGTGAAGCCGGCATCCTCGCCGGACTTCTGGCGCGGCTGCAACGATACGGTAAGACCGAGCAGCGTAAAGTGCTTAATGATGCGTTGATTTTTCTCACAGCGACCAAGAATGGTTGCGTGGTGCTCACACGCAACGTCACGGATTTCGATCTGCTCATGCAACTTGACGCAAAAGGGCAGGCCGTCTTCTATGACTCGCTCTAGGCCCAGTGCCTGGTTACAGGTAAATTCCAAGTAGAGGTGTCCCATGTCTGCTGCCCATACTTTCCTAACGACGGACCCAGCACTGTTCAACCCGGAGACGGGCCGCTTGGACGCTGTCCGTCTTGCGCGGGAACTGAATGTCCCCGTAGGCATGATTGCGGGAGCCATTGGACGCAAAGCCCCAGGCGTTCGCAAGCATCCCGATTCCAGCAGTCTGCAATGTGAGCTTCGCAGACTATGTCGTATTTGGGTGGCGCTCGTGGGTTTCTACGCCGGTGATAAATCCAATGCACGCATCTTCCTCAATGCTCCAAACCGGAATCTTGAGAGCCATGCTCCAATCGAATTCATCGAGAACGGCAATCTTGCCCCGTTGGAATCTTTTATCGACGCCATGAGTGCCAGACAATCAGCCTAACGAGTAGTCATTGCACTGGTCGGCGCAGTAACCTGCCTCACGCGCATGTTCGATGGCAACCTTCCATCTTCACGCTGGCATCATCGCGGCGACTGGTACGGTGGCGGGGTATCGATGACCCACGTGAAGTGCAGTTGCGAATGGCAGTCGGATAATTGACGATTGAGTTCCAGCTCAAAAACGATTCCGAGCTCTTCGACGACCGCATCTACACCATTTCTTGGCTCTACACGGCGGGCCACTTTTCCTTCGACTTATTCATCTACTGAATAATCGACCCTATCTTATTTATTGGACTTCGTAGTCAGAATGCCTCTACGTTGGCGCATATCACAACCGACTCCACGGTTGAATGAGGTGCCCAATGCAAATCAAACTCCTGATCGATTCCCGGCTCACCGAGAGGTGGGCACAACAATTCAGTAAACCAAAAATTGCCTGCGCCATTCGTGCGATGGCCCCCACCCTTCTTGCGCTCTCGCTTACGAGCGTGGCCCATGCCCAGGGAACGATGGACTTCTCCGGGGCGACCACGCTGATGTCAACCTTCAAAACTTTCGCAATTTACGCGGGCGCTGTTATCTGTTTCGGCGGATTGATTTTTGCTGGAATCCGGATGATGAGCGGTCGCTTTGCGGATGCGATTCCGGGGCTCTTCGGTGCGCTGTTTGGCGCTGGAGTCCTCGGATGGGGTGCTGGCTGGATTGGCTCGCTCACCGGTCAGACGATGCAGTAGGTGGCGGCCATGACCAAGCGAGGAGAACCGTTACCAATCAATCAGGCGCTTAATAGGCCACGAGCCAAACTCGGCCTCGACCTCAGCGCATGGATGGCGATCGTATTCGTCTGCGTAACGGTTTTCCTCGTTGGGTTCCGCGTAGTCGCGTTGATCGCATTCCCGTCGCTCGCCGTGAGCGCGTGGCTGATCGTTCGCAAACATCCGAAGATGTTCGAGCTTTGGGGCTTGAGTCTAAGCCAGAGGTCTTACTATGACCCGCGTAAACTCTGAGCAGTTGAAATGCACGCCGTGGTTCGCCAAGGCCGGAGCCGCGTGCTCGATCGTTCCGATCAGCCGGTTCGTGAATGACCGAGTATTCGCGCTCAAAGGCGGCGGATACGGCTGCCTCTTCTCTCTGGCCGGACTCGACGAAGAAGGCGTGACCGATCAGGGGCTTGAGGCGCAGATGCGCTCGATTGAAGGCGCGCTGCGCGGCCTGCCCGAAGGGTCGTGCCTGTACCAATACACCCGCGTCATGTCGGGCTTCAACCTGCCGCGCAAAGAGCACTACGCCAATCCCGTCACACAGGTATTCGTGGATGACCGGCTGGCGTTTCTCGAAAAGACGGCAGGGTTTCGCCGCATCGATCTGCATTGGTGCCTGACACTGGAACCGCCCAAGGCCGCAGCCTTTGCGCGCAAGCCCAAGGAGCACGCCACCGATACCACGCGGATGCTTGCCGACCTTGAAAAGACGGCCACGCTGCTCGAAGGCCATCTCGGCAGTTCACTCGGATTGAAGTTGCTTGAGAAAAACGATACCTATCAGTTTTTCAGCTACCTGTTCAATCTCGAAGAGTGGGCCAGTGCAGAAACATTGTCCACCGATGACGGCGTGGACCGGCAGATCGTGAAAAGCCCGGTGGCATGGCACAGCGATCATCTCACCATTGGCCGCAGATACGTCCAGATGTTTTCGCTGAAGACGACACCAGAAGCATCCAGGCCGTGCCTGTTCTCAGGTCTGATGACTCTCGATTGTGACAGCGTGCTGTGCTCAACGTGGCGGCCGAAGTCTACCACGGCTGCGCGAAGCGAGATCGACGCGCAGGAGAAGTTCATTTCGTTTTTCAAGGTCGGTGTGCTGACGCGCGTCATGAGCGGGCACGATACGGCTTCGCTCGAAACTGGTGCCGGTGCCAGAGCCGCCAACACGCAGGTCGATGACTTGGGTGAAGTCATTCGCTCACTCGACAAGAAAGCGCAGGGCGAATACTCGCTGCGCCTGCTTGTGGCCGCGCGCAGCCTGGACGAGTTGCGCGGTATCGCCCCCGCCATACATCGCGTCTTCGTCGATGCGCGGGCGCAGATCATGGAAGAAACACTGGGCAATCTCTCCGCGTTCTACGCCATGTTTCCAGGCAACCAGAAGTTCAACGTCTTCCCCATGTGGATTGCGGAAGATCACCATGCCCGCCTGTCCTCCATATTCGCGCCCGATCTCGGACATCCGTATTCCGAAGACCTCGACAACGAGTATCTCAATGTCTTCGAGACGCGCACGCGGACGCCATTCTTCCAGGATGCTTATGTCAATGGTGTGCGGGTCATGCTCATCCTCGGGCCAACGGGCAGCGGGAAGTCCGTTCATGGGAATATTGCTATCGCGCATGAGCAGAAGTATGGCGGCTTCACTTACATCTTCGACATCGGCGGGAGTTATGAGAGTGTCGTTGAGTTATACGGGGGCAGGGTTGATCGCATCGGTAAAGACGGCCCGCGCGTCAATCCTTTCGCTCTCGAACCCACCGAGAGCAATGTCACGTTTCTCTATTCGTTTGTGAAACTCCTGCTCACAAACGGCGGCGCCGTGCTGGAGCCGGAAGACGATGACGTGATTCACAAGGCCGTGCGGGATATGTACCTGCTCGATGCGAAAAATCGCCGTCTGGCGAATCTCTTCCTACCCAAGAAACTCGACCGGTACTTGTCGAAGTGGGTTGGCAACGGTGTCTATCACGCGGTCTTCGACAACGTGGAGGACAGTCTCTCATTGTCCCGTTTGCAATGCTTCGACTTCCAGGGCGTCAACAACGAGCAGTACGCCGACCTGATCGAGCCTGTCATGGTGTGGCTGCTCAGGCGGATCAACGATGTTCTCTATAACCCTGCCAATCTTGGCGTTCCCAAGCACATCCTCATCGAAGAGATTTTCTCTTCGATGAAGAACAAGCAGCTATTGGATGGCGCGCTCGCCTCCATCAAGACGGTGCGCAAGAATCTGGGCGGCGTCACCATGATCGGCCAATCCGCCGAGGATTTAGGCGCGAACGCAGACAGCATCGTGAATTCCTGCACGTCGTTTCTGTTTCTGAAGGACGCCACTTTCAATCGCAAACGCTATGGCGAGCTGTTCAAGATGAACGAGCAACAGCTCGCTCTCTTCGAGAGTTTGCAGGACCGCGAAGGTCTCTATATGCGCCGCGACGGATTGACCAAAGTCATCAAGCTCAATCTCGACAGCCGCAGCTATGCAGTCTTTTCGACCAAACCGAAGGACCGCGTGCGCCGCGCAAAACTCATCGCCAAGTACGGACTCGCGGAGGGCATCACACGGTTCGCTCAAGGCGAGCAAGAATAACCCCAAAACCTCACCACAGAAAGGACTCAAACGGTATGCGCCCCAACCTTTTTGTCTCATTTCCTGTCTGCATGATGCTGGCTACGAGCCTTCTTCATGCTTCAACCGAAACGCATCCTCTTCAATCCAGTGCTCCGCGCACGGTAATGGTCACCGAGGCGGAGACGCCGCCACAGGTACGTGCGGGCTTGCTGCAATCGACCCTCATCGTCTTGCCCGCCGAAGAGAAGGTCGCCAACGTCTTCGCCGGTGACACGGTGAATTGGATCTTCGACGGCGGCCATGTAGCTTCGCGCTTCATCAGCGTGAAGCCGAAGACGGCGAATGCAGCCACGGACATTCGCATTGTCTCCGATCACGGCAATGAGTACACACTTGCACTTCGCGAGGTATCGAATGACCCCGATCCGCACTTCGATTCCAAGGTCTTCATCAATCCCGGCGACCAAGCTGCAAAGGACCGTTTGGCACAGCTTCCAGTCTTTGTTCCAGCAGCGGAACTGGATAAGGCGAAACAGGAAACTGCTGCCGCGAAGGCCGCTCAGACCGCGGAACTCAAAGCCGAACAGACCAAGGCGGAACAGTACCGCTCGGAGTACCCAGGTTCGTTGCACTTCGATTACGTGTGGGACGAGAAGAAGGCCAAGGAACTTGGACTCCAGCAAATCTGGCGCGACGACAAATTCACCTACCTGCGCGGCGTCTTTCAGGAAACACCTGCGCTCTACGAGTTGAAAGACAACAAGGGTTCGCTCATCAACTTCGATTTCAACGGTGGGCTCTATACCGTGCCGAAGCTGCTGGAGCACGGGTATCTCGCCATCGGCAAGCAAAAGGTTGAATTCCATCGCGTGGGAGGCACGAAATAGCCATGACAGAACTTAATCAGAATTCTCCCGCAACAGTACCCGAGCAGCCGGAGGCAAAGCTGCCACTCAAAAAGGGTATGCCCGTGGTGATTGCCCTTGTGGCGATCCTCGCCATACTTGGCATTGCCAACGTATCGAGCCTGCTGCGCGGTAACAAAAAGGCGGCACCGGCGAGCAGCTTGCAGATGCGCCCGGTTTCGCCGAACGCGCAGCAGGTGTCGAGCTTCGAGACACAACAGCAGTTACAGGCTAAGCACGATGCTGAGGAGCGCGAGCGCCAACAGCAATTGGTTGCGGCAATGCAACAACTCCAGGCCGCCGAAGGCGCGCCCGGTCCAGAGTCCACAACCGCCGCGCCGATGACCGCGGCGCAGCGCGACACCATCTACGGCGGCAGTTCCAATGCACCGCAACACACTTCGAACATTTCCGAGGCACAGGCCGAAGCCAAGCAAAAGGCTTTGGCACGGGAAAAGCTGAAGCAGGACGCTATCAACAGCGGAACCGTGGCGCTTGACTTCGCCCATACGGGCGAAGTCGCCGCTCCTTCCGCTGTGGTTCCAGCGGCGACGGCAGCGCCGCTGGCCACGGCCGATGTGCCTGCACAGCCTGCGGTCGCGCAGACAAAAGCAACTGCCAAGACCGACCCGATGGGGCCGTACGATTTCGACCAGTATCAAGGCCGTCTCTATCGGATCTTCGAGGGCACGGTTCTTGAAGGCGTTGTCACCAATCACATCGACGGCGGTTTCAGCGGGCCGATTCTGGTCATGCTGACCACCGACTACTACTCCCACGACCATCAACAGTTGCTCATGCCGCAGGGCACACGGCTCATCGGCACGGTGCAAAGCGTGGGCAATGCCCAGCAGCGCAAGATGTTTGTCACCTTCCATCGCGCCGTTTGCCCGGATGGCTTTTCGCTCGACTTCGACAGGTACATCGGACTTGATCCGATTGGAACGACGGGCCTCGCCACCAAGGTCGATCACGGCTACCTGATGGCCTTCGGCGCTGCGGCTGCCATTGGTGGTCTCGGCGGCTTGGCACAGATCGGCAACAACAGCAGCGTACTCGATTCCTCGACACAGATTCGCAACGGCATCTCAGAGCAAACATCTGCGGAAGGCGAACAGGTGTTGAATCACTTCCTCAACCGTCTTCCGGTCATCACGCTCAAGGAAGGTTCACGTGCCCGCGTATACATGGGCCGCGACATCCTCATTCCGTCCTATGCGGAACATCGCATGGACCCAACGCTCTGAAGAGAGGCAGCGGCCATGAGCCGATTCAACGATCGCTACAACCATTTGCTCAACAAAGCACGGCAAGTTACTCGCTTTGGCCGCTGTGCGTGGGCCGTGCAGTCCACCGGCGAGCAAGTTGCCGTCGCGCTCGTACTCAATCGCGCTGACTGGCTGGAGGAGCAGGGCTACACCATTGCCGAAGCCATCGAACGCGCTGGTCAGGATTGGGTTGCCATCATCCCACAGGTTGCTCATCAACTCGCCGAGGAGGGACTGTGACGCAAGCAAAGACAAATCTCCGCAAGCTCGCCGGTTATGTCGCGCTGGTCGTCGTGACGCTTCTCATCCTCAGAATACCTGCCGTGCAGAACGCCATTGCGGAGGCGTTGATCGAGTTCATTCAGATCACGGAAAGAACGTTGCGTTTTCCATGCGCACTTCTCGATTACGACAGGTGTTTTTCCCTGGACAGGTTCGACCCGACCTGCCCGCCGTACCTGTAACCGTTCGACCACACCCAAGGAGGCATTATGCCACTTCAACTCAAAAAGCATCGCAAATGGATCATCCTCGGCGTAGCCGCACTACTGACCGCACCGCCAAGTTTTGCTCTCTTTGGCATAGGCGATGTCGTCTTTGACCCCACTAGCTACGCGAGCCTTGTCTCCCAGCTCACCACTCTGGAGACACAATACAAGATGCTCAA
>Ga0224531_1000400_pt1 | contig 22537 bp, 14 predicted proteins | sample CBST100metaG_FD_179876 | JGI IMG/M metagenome (GOLD analysis project Ga0224531, IMG submission 179876) | Peat soil microbial communities from Stordalen Mire, Sweden - C.B.S.T100 | ecosystem: Environmental > Terrestrial > Soil > Wetlands > Peat | place: Sweden: Norrbotten County, Stordalen Mire...
ACGCATCGGAGACGGTCCATGACTTGATCTGTGGCATCTTGAAATCTATCTTCGCTTAGTTTGCCCTTCTCAATACGTGCCCCTGGCCTTCGAGAACCAAGATCGTCACTAATTACGGATAAGTTCTTAGTATCGCCGCTCTGAGCAAACTGGGGCTGGATGGCCTCCCGCTGACGATCCAGCCAGTACGCCTGCTCTACACCCAACAAACTATCAAGTATCTGGGTGGGCGTCGGAGTTGAAGTGAAGACTGTCGCGTTCCCTGATATCGCCCAGGCCTCGGTGTTCGTGGCCACATTCAGATACATGTTCGGCCCCGGATCTTTGGCTCCAGTTGAGATGTTGTGAATGATGAACCCAAGGTTTTGCGCGTTGGGAATCAGACTGATGTCAAAGTACGCACCGTAGGAGTCGTGGCTGGTGATTCCGGTAAGTCCGTCGTTGTAATCGCCAGTGTATTCCGCGGTGTCGTTGAACGCATAGACAGCCCAGTTGGAATAGTTTCCGTCGGGACGGTAATAGTGAATGCGAGCGTACCCGGGCAACAGCGCAGTTGGATTGGTCAGGCTTGGCTGGCTCTTGTATAACTTGCCGATCCCCGTGTAGCCCCAGTATTCAAAGCCTTCCGTGGCGGGATCGACAAACTCGTTCGGGCCCGGGTCCTTCTGGTCGCCACCGGCCGCGGATGGGTTGTGGATAATCGGTCCAAGGTTCTGCGCATTGGCAACAACGGCTACATCGAAATACACACCATACGCGTCGGAGTTAGTGGGAGGCACGAGACCGCTGTTGTAGTCGCCGGTATACTCCGTCGTGTCGTAGAAGGCATAGATCGTCCAGCCTCCGTAATTGCCGTCCACCCGGTGATAATGAACACGGACATATCCCGGCAGAAGCGCGGTGGGATTGGTCAAACTGGGCGCGGTTGTATATAGCTTGGCGATGCCAGAGAAGACCCAGTACTCAGTGCCCTGCGTCGCTGGATCGACAAACAAATTGTTGGGAGTGTCCTTCTGGCCCCCGCCCGGGGCCGTTGGATTGTGAAGAATAATTCCAACCTCTTGCGCCCCGGTGGTGACGCCGACGTCAAAATACGCGCCATAGCTATCCGTGCCTGTCACCTGAACGGGGCCGCCATTATAGTTGCCGGTGTTTTCCGTGGTGTTATCGAAGGCGTACACGGTCCATCCGCTATAGTTGCCGTCCGGCCGAAAGTAGTGGATGCGAATGTCCCCCGATGGAATGGCGGATTGGGCAAAGGCCTGCGCTGACGCAAAAACGCAGAGAAGAAGCAGGAGGACACGGAACCCAGTTCCGCACAGAAGGCGAGGTAGGCTGATCCGGGAAGTCATGGGATCCCTCCTGAAAGGTCTGGCCGGTTTCAATTGGCTGAATGGTCGGGTCGCTTGGGCTCGGCGCGGATTTGCCACGATGGCGCGCTAATTTAATCGAAAAAGAGATTCTGGTGTCAAGGTATTTGTTCTTCGCTTGCTTCTCAGACGAGAGGGAGCCTCAGGCGGGTGCCGGGCTGCCGTCGATGATGCACGTGATCCAGCTTGTGACCTAGCATGTGATCCAGCCGCCGTGGAAATACGTTCACGCGACTCTGCTCAAGGTGATGAGCCGGAGCGTGAATGAACGCAACGGCTCATAGAACCGGATTCGCGTAGAAGCAATGGGGGCCGATTTCAGTTTGTCCGCAGCGCGACCATCGGATCGATTTTCGAGGCTCTTCGCGCCGGGAGATAGCCCGCCAGTAGCGCGACTCCTCCCAGCAGAACGACCATGCCGGTAAAAGTAAGCGGATCCGCAGGCGCCGTTTGAAAGAGGAGAGAGGCAATCAACCGTGCGACTGCGAACGAAGCGATCACTCCGACGACGATGCCGATCAGCGCAAGCCGTAGCGTTTTCCAGATCACGTCGAGTTGCACGCGGGCTCCTGTCGCGCCAAGCGCCATGCGAATGCCAATCTCTTGCGTCTGCCGCGTAACGGAATAGGAGATCACGCCGTAAATTCCCAACGAAGCCAGCAGCAGGCCCAAGGCAGCAAAGATTCCCACCAGCAACACAAAGAAGCGCCGTGGAGATGTGGCGCGGTCCACCAGCCCCTGAATGGGCCTGAACTCCGTGGCCGACTGTCCGGGGTTGATTTCCCGCAGCGTTTTCATCACGCTCATGGCCAGGGCGCCGGGAGGCAGCTTCGAACGCATCACCAGATAAGATCCTTCCGGTTGAAACTGCTTGGTCGACGGAAGGTACATTTGCGCTTCGGCATTGTTTTCCGCGCTGCTTTCGCGCACATCGGCAATCACGCCGATGACTTCCGTTGCACCTCCGCCGGCAATCGCCGTTCGGCCAATGGGATTCTGTCCCGGCCACAGCTTGCGCGCGACCGTCTCATTGAGAACGACCACGTTGCGATTATTCACAATGTCGTCCCAGCTGATGTCGCGGCCTTCTTTCAGGCGCATTCCCATTGCCTTCAGGTAGCCCGGCGACACGATGTAGACAAGCACGTCAACAAAATCTTTGTCGGTGAGTTTCTGCGCGCCCTTTGCCGCGATCCCCCAGCTCCGATTGCGGCTCATGGGGAGGTTGTCGGATATGCCTGCCGTTTCCACGCCGGGAATTGTCGACACCTTCTGCACAACTTCCTGCCATATCGCAGCGCGCTTCGCCGGGTTTCCGCCATCGTCATAGTCCACGCTGACAGCGGCTGCGCGGCTTGGCTCAAAGCCCAGGTCGACATCCAGAACACGAAGGAAGCTGCGCAGAAAGAGGCCCGCGCCAACGAGCAGTACACATGCCAAGGCAATTTCCGTGATCACCAGTATCGAGCGCATACGATCGTGCTTGCGGCCCTCGCTGGTTCCATGCCCGCTGCCCTTCAGCGCTTCCTGCAGATGACTGGCCGACATGCGCAGCGCGGGCGCTGGCCCGAAGAGAAGGGCGGCTCCGACAGCGATCAGCAGTGTCCATGCCAGCGCCGCTCCGTCGATGCGCACCATGCTCAGCAACGGCAACGCAATCGACCCCTGATGCGCCAAGTACGCAAGGATGGCCCAGGCGAGCCCCAGGCCCAGCACCGCTCCACAACCAGCCAACACCAGGCTCTCCGTCAGCAGTTGACGGACGAGCCGGGCGCGCCCTGCGCCCAACGCGCTGCGCATCGCAAACTCCTTGCTGCGCGCGGCCGCACGGGCCAGCAGCAGGTTGGAGAGATTCACGCAGACGATCAGCAGAATCAACCCAACTGCACACCACAACACGATGAGCGAGCGCCGAAGCTTGCCGCTGACGTACTCCTTCAATCCAGTAAGGTGGCCCGTGTAAGGCTTTCCATATTCAGGATGTTTGTGTACAGCGAAGAACGTGGGAAAGAGCGAGTCAGTCTCGCTCTGCGCCTGCGCGATGGTCACGCCAGGTTTCAGGCGACCGACCAATGCCAGATCGTTTCCGTCATTACGAAAATCATCCATGATATATGGAACAAAGAGGTCGACTTTGGCTCCGGGTGAAAACACCGCGCCGAAATCGAATGTTTCCGGCAATACTCCGACCACAGTGACAGAAGCATTGTTCAGGTCGACTTTATCGCTGAGGTCAACCGTCCGTCCGATGATATTAGGATCGCCGCCGAACCTCCGCTTCCAAAACGGATAGCTTAATAAAACCGCGGGCTGGGCGTGATGGACAAATTCCTCCGTCCTGAACAGCCTTCCTGCCGCGGGTTGCACGCCAAGTGTCTCAAAGAATCCCTCCGCGACAAGCATTCCGGTGGCAGGCACCGGCTGGCCGTTGCCCGCGAGCTTGAAATTGTCAGGGCCTGTAAAGGCGAAGTAGCCGCTGACAGATTGAAAAGAGCGGTTCTGCTGCTGGAAATCCTGCGTGGCGTCCGCGGTGTAGGTTCTGGCGGATTCGCCGCTTTTGGCATCCTTCTCGACGATCCTCACCAGTTGCTGCGCGTCGCGAAATGGCAGCGGACGCAGCAAAATCGTGTTCACCACGCTGAAGACCGCTATATTGGCGCCGATACCAAGCGCGAGAATCACCACGGCTATGATGGTGAAGCCGCTGTCGCGCCGCAGCGTGCGGAGGGTGAAGCGGAGGTCTGGAAGGGCGTCGGCCCAGTAGTCGGTGAGACGGCGGCGGCGGTCCATGTGCTCTCCTATGCGCTCGCCCACGTGCTGGACGGCGAGAATATTTCCAAACTGGCGCTCTGCTTCCTTGCGGGCGTCTTCGGGACGCCAGCCTTCGGCGACAAGATCGCCAACCTTGGTTTCGAGGTGAAAGCGCAGTTCATCTTTCACGTCTGCCGCCGGATCGGAACCCACCAGGCGGTCGTATCTCCGCCATAAAGGAGCCGGACTCATGCCATCTCCTCCGGCAGCGGGGGATGCGTGGCACCCAGCACCTTGGCCACAGCCGCCGCGTATGCCTCCCAGGTCTTCACTTCCTGACGCAGTTGACGCCGACCCGCCTCGGTGAGCCGGTAAAACTTGGCCTTGCGATTGTTCTCCGAGAGTCCCCACTCGGCCTCAAGCAGCCCCTTGTTTTCCAGTCGCCAGAGAGCGGGATAGAGCGTCCCCTCTTCGACCAGCAGTGCGTCATCGCTCTGCCTCCGGATCAGGTTCGTGACGGCATACCCGTGAAGCGGGCCCCAGACCAAGGCCTTGAGAACAAGAACATCCAGGGTGCCACGCAGGAATTCGAGTTTGTCAGCGTCCATTCGTTCCCCTTGGCTTTCATGGGAACTCTCTCATATTTTCCCCTATGAACGCAATGGGAGATTTGGGTAAGACAAGGCCGGCTCTTTCCTCAAGAAAAAGCCCCCCTTGTATGCGGCCGTGACGTCAATATGTGAATCGAAAATGCTCTCGGTACGCGTGACAGGCGAGTCGGCAGATGAGGCAGAGAGCGTTTGAGCAGAGCACGCCGGGGGCTGAGAATAACAATTTCAAAAAATACCTATTTTAAGAATAGGTATTGTGAGGTAATATTCGGGACATGGCGAAGAATCCCGAACATCGCGACCTTTTCCCGGGCGCGCTGGAAATCATGATCCTGCAATCGCTGCGCCTGCAGCCGATGCACGGCTATGCACTGGTCAAACACATCAAACAGGTCTCGGACAACTTGCTCCAGGTGGAAGAAGGGTCCCTTTACCCGGCTTTGCAGCGGATGCTGCGGGAGGATTGGCTCGAATCGGAGCTTGGAATGTCCGCGAAGGGCCGCCCCACCCGTATCTATCGTCTGACCGATGCAGGGGTTCGGCACCTGGAGAAGGAAGTGGTCAGCTTCGAGAAGATGTTTGCTGGAATCACGCGCGTGCTGGCCGTCGCCAGGGCTTAGGAGGTCAAAATGCAGGGTCTGAGCAAGCTCTTCAGCCGCCGCCGTCGCTATGACGATATCTCGGTCTCCATCCGGGAGCACATCGAAGAGCGAACCGAGGAATTGGTGGAAACAGGCATGGCGCGCAAGCAAGCTGAGCAAGCGGCGCGGCGCGAATTCGGCAACGTCACGCTGATCGAGGAGCGCAGTCGCGAAGCCTGGCAATGGCCCGCGATCGAATCGATGCTCGCGGATGTGAGATTCTCGCTTCGACAGTTCCGTAAGGCCCCTGGGTTCACGGCCGCTGTGGTCACAATTCTGGCGCTTGGCATCGGAGCAAACACGACTGTCTTCAGCATTGTCGATGCGGTCATGCTGCGCCCGCTGCCCTATGACCAACCGCAGAGGCTCGTCGAAGTGAAGTCAAGCGAGCAGCAGCACTTTGAATCGAGCGACGTTTCGTACCCCGACTTTTTCGATTGGCGAGCGCAGAATCATGCCTTCGATCATCTGGTCTCGTACCACAACACCTCGTTCACGCTGACCGGTGTAACGCGCGCGTTGCGCCTGGAAGGCCAAGTCGTCTCCTGGGATCTGTTGCCCGCCCTCGGCATCTCGCCGGAACTGGGCCGCGGATTTACGCCGGACGAAGAAAAGCGCGGCTCTCACTCGCTGTTGATCAGCCATTCACTGTGGGTGTCGCAGTTTGCCGGGGACAGATCCGTGCTTGGCCGAACGATCAACCTGAGCGGAAGCCTCTACACCATCGTTGGCGTCATGCCGCCGTCGTTTCGCTTTCCGGTCAACCAGCCAAAAGACAGCTTTTGGGCAACTCTGGCGGCGGACGACGAACCATCCGAACCCCATCCAGCATTGACGAATCGTGGCATGCATTTCCTGACCGTCATCGGCAGATTGAAGCCCGGAGTCACTGTCGAGCAGGCCGATCAGGAGATGAAGGCGTTGGCCGCGCACCTGGCGCAGCAGTTTCCCAAGACAAATACGAAACACAGTTCCGCACAGGTCGAGACCGTATTGCAATCCCTGTTGGGGAACACGAGCACACTGCTGATGGTGGTGCTGGGCGCGGTGGCACTGGTGCTGCTGATCGCGTGTGGCAACATCGCCAACCTGCTGCTGGCGCGGATGCGCGAGCGGCAGCGAGAGATCGCGATGCGGTGTGCTTTAGGCGCGGGGAGAAGAAGGATCGTGCGCCAGCTGCTGGCGGAAAGCCTGATGCAGGGAGTGGCGGGCGGCCTGTTGGGATGCGCCCTGGCATTTGTCGCGACGCCGGCAGCGCTTCGGTTGATCGGCGACAGCGTGCCGCGCGCGGCCGATGCCGGTGTGAACCTTCCGGTGCTTGGATTTGCGCTTGCAGTCTCGCTTCTTTCCAGCGTAGTCTTCGGGATCGTTCCTGCAATAGCTGCCTCGAAGACCGATCTGGTTACAACGCTAAAAGAGGGTGGACGCTCCGATACCGGAGGGCATAACTGGATTCGCTCGTCCCTGATCGTTGGGCAGGTAACCCTGGGAATCGTGCTTACGGCGTGCGCCGGACTCTTGATGACCAGCTTTCTGAAGCTGTCGCACATGGATGAAGGCTTCCGTCCCGACCATATTCTGACCTTCACCTTCGAAACTCCCGACTCCCGCTACAAGGACACGCGGCCGCAGTTCTATCAGGAGTATTTTGACAAGCTGCGCGCGCTGCCGGGCGTGCAATCGGCCAGCGGGTCGATGTTTCTGCCCATGGTGGACAGTCTTGCCGTCATCAGTTTCCAGAATCCAGAGCATCCCGTTGCGGAAGGGAAGCAACCGGCCGCCGAACTTACGCTCATCTCGCCCTCCTATTTCCGCACCATGCAGGTTCCCTTGCTCGAAGGCCGCGATCTTACCGATGCGGATAACGTGAAGGCTGCGCAAGTCATGCTGGTGAACCAGACATTCGCTCAGCAGTATTTTCCCGGAGAGAATGTGGTGGGGAAGAAGCTGAAACCTGGGGTAGGCGATGGAACTCCCGGAGGTCCTCCGTGGCGCGAGATCGTCGGAGTGGTGGGCAACATCCGGCATTCCGCCACGCAACTCGAGTTGTCTCCGGCCATGTATTTACCGGCCAGCCAAGCTCCAAACTGGTGCTGTCTATATTCGGTGGTGCGCACGTCAGTCGATCCGATGAGCCTTGAGCCAGAGGTGAGGCGGCTTGTCTCCTCCATGGACCGGGACATTCCCGTAACCGATGTGCGCACCATGCCGGAACTGCTCTCCCTTGAGCTTGCTCAACCGCGCTTTGCCATGACTCTGCTGGGCGCTTTTGCAGGGCTGGCGCTGATTCTGACCGTAGTGGGTCTTTATGGCGTGATGGCGTACTCGGTGTCGCGGCGGACGAGGGAGATCGGCGTGCGCCTCGCACTCGGAGCGCAGCGCAGTACGGTGCTGAAGATGGTGCTGCGCGATGCCGCGGTCCTGTTGCTGGCCGGGATTGTGCTGGGCGCGGTGGCGTCGCTCGCATCCGCTTCGGTACTCAAAACCATGCTGTACGGTATCGCTCCGCGCGATCCCATCGTGCTCGCCGTGGTTTGCATCTCTGTAGCCTTCGCCGGGCTCCTTGCGGCGTACATTCCGGCGCTCCGCGCGGCCTCCATCGACCCAACGCAGGCACTCAGAAGCGAATAGGAGTCCATCATGAAGTGGCGAATCCTCTCCCGCGGTCGGCGTTACGCCGAGCTTTCCGAGTCGATACAGGAACATCTTGCGGAAAAGATCGACGAACTGATGGAAGAAGGAATGGCGCGCGAACAGGCCGAGCAAACTGCACGGCGCGAGTTCGGCAATGTCACGCTCATCGAGGAGCGTAGTCGCGAAGTGTGGCAGTGGACGGCGCTGGAAACTCTGTGGAGCGATGTGCGGTTTGCGCTACGGCGTTTGGGCAAATCGCCGGGATTCACAGCGACGATCCTACTGACGCTGGCCATCGGCATGGGCGCGAATACGGCGGTCTTCAGCGTGGTGAACAGCGTACTGTTGAAGCCGCTGCCTTATCCACATTCCGAAGAGCTGACGGCTCTGTGGATGAATGCGCCCGGCGCCGGAGGCTTGTCGGGCTTAAACAGCGGCCTGCAGCTTTCGCCGTCGATGTATCTCACATTCGCGCGGCACAACCACAGCTTTCAGTCCATGGGCGTGTGGCAAACGCGGAACGCGAACGTGGCGGGAATTGCGCCGCCCGATGAGGTGAACGCCGCGTTTCTCAGCGATGGAGTGCTGGAGACGCTGCAAGTGCCGGCAACGCTTGGGCGCTGGTTTACGGCGGCGGACCAGGACCCGCGCGGAGCCAAGTCGGTGATGCTCAGCTACGGCTACTGGCAGCGTCGCTTTGGCGGCGACCGCGGCGTAATTGGCCGCAGCCTGCAGGTGGACGGGCAGACGCGCACCATTGCGGGCGTAATGCCGCAGGGCTTTCGCGTGGTGGACCAGGAGTTTGACCTTCTGATTCCGCTAGCCTTCGATCCTGCAAATCAGAAGTTGGCGGGATTCGGCTACACCGGGATTGCGCGGCTGAGGCCGGGAGTGTCATTGGCGCAGGCCGATGCGGATGCCTCGCGGCTGATTTCCATGTGGATGGATTCATGGACGAATGGCCCGGGCACGAATCCTCATTACTACGAAGTTTGGAGGATTACGCCGAACTTCCGCCCACTGAAACAACAGGTGATTGGCAATGTGGGCAAGGTTCTGTGGGTGGTGATGGCGACGGTGGGGCTGGTGATGCTGATTGCGTGCGTGAATGTTGCGAACCTGCTGATGGTTCGCGCGGAGACGCGGCACCACGAGCTCTCGATACGGGCGGCGCTGGGGGCGGGGCGCGCGCGGATTGTGCGCGAGCTGCTGATTGAGGGCGTACTGCTGGGTCTTATCGGCGGCGTGGTTTCGATTGCCGTGGCCTATGCCGGACTGCGCCTGCTGGCGGCGATGGGGCCGGCGGATTTGCCGCGACTCAGCGAGGTTTCCTTTGATGCGGGTTCGTTGGGATTCACGCTTGCACTGGCGGTTCTTTCGGGTTTCCTGTTTGGCTCGATTCCGGCCTTGAAGTATGCGCGGATGAAGACCTCGGCCATGATGGTCGGCAGCAGCCGCACGGCAAGCACGGGCCGCTCGCACCAGCGCTCACGGAGCGTGCTGGTGATTGCGCAGGTCGCCATGGCGCTGGTTCTGCTGGTGAGCTCTGTGCTAATGATCCGCACCTTTGCCGCGCTGCGTCATGTCGAGCCGGGCTTTGGGGATGCGCCGCACGTGCAGACGATGAGCATCTATATCCCGGAGCAGATGGCGAAGGACCCACACGTGGTGGCAGTGATGCAGCGCGAAATTGCCGACAAGCTTGCGGCTATTCCGGGGGTGGCTTCGGTGGGCTTTGCGGCCGCCATGCCAATGGACGGAAACGATCCGAACTGGGACGTGATTGCGGTGGAAGGCAAGGCGTACCCAGGCGGCGATGGCCCGCTGCAACTCTATAACTACGTCTCGTCCGGATACTTCCAAACCTTGGGCACGCATCAGGTCGCGGGGCGCGACTTTACGTGGGATGACCTGGAGCAGGTGCGGCCGATGGTCGTGGTTTCCGAGGCGTTTGCGCGCGAGAACTGGGGTTCGGCTCAAGCGGCGATTGGGAAGCGGGTAAGAAAGTATGAGAGCTCGCCGTGGCAGGAAGTGATTGGCGTAGTAGAGGACGTGCATGTGCACGGCCTGGATGAGAAGGCTCCGGGAATCATCTACTGGCCGGCGATGTTTTATGACCGCTTTGCAACGCCGTCCTTGATGAATGGACTGCGGTTTGTCTCGTTTGCGATGCACAGCAGCCGCGCGGGAACCGGAGGGCTGCTGGGTGAAATGCAGCAGGCGGTCTGGTCGGTGAATGCGAATCTGCCGCTGGCCTCAGTGGGGACGGTGCAGCAGTTGTATACGCAATCCATGGCGCGGACATCGTTCACGCTTGTCATGCTCGCCATTGCTGGCTCCATGGCGCTGGCGCTTGGCGTCATCGGCATCTACGGCGTGATCTCATATGCCGTTTCGCAGCGCACCCGGGAGATTGGAATTCGCCTGGCGCTGGGCGCGCCCGGGAGCGAGCTGAAGTGGATGTTCGTCCGGTCGGCGCTGCTACTCACCGGGGCCGGCGTCGCGATTGGCATGGGCACCGCGGCTGTGCTGATGCAACTGATGAAGTCGCTTCTGTTTGGCACTAGCCCGCTCGATCCCTTTACCTACATCACGGTGCCGTTGATCCTGGCGGCTTCTGCAGCGCTCGCAAGCTATCTGCCGGCGCGTCGCGCGGCAGCGGTCGATCCGGTCGAAGCGCTGCGAGCAGAGTAATGACGCGCGCACAGCAGGAATTCGAAAGCAGGCAGCAGTCGAACGGAGGCCCGCACGCTGGGTGAGATCTCGACACCAATAGAAAAGTGTAAAGTCACTTTGCGAGATTGGCCTCGGTTTTCTTCGGCGAATCGAGAATTGCGTCCACGCTGACGCGCAAGCGACAAAGAACCTGGTTCATGTCAAGACTCGCGGGGTCGAAGAGATGATTGATGGCCAGGCCGTCGACCAGCGCGCCAAACTGTGCCGCCCGTGCGCGTTTGATCGCAGGATCCTCGTGGCGCAATTCAGGAACCAGGTGGTCGATGCCGGTCTCAGCACAGCAAAGGCACATTGCGGAAATAAGAGCTACCAACCGTTTTCGCCGATGGGGATGGCGGATGGCATAGGCCTTGAACTCGAGATTGAGCAGCATGCGACGGCGATCCTTGAGGAGCGTGGCCAGATGCTGCACAAGCACCTCGACGCGCTCCTGACGTGACGTGGCCGCGCGAAGAGGAGGCCAGATTCGCTCTTGGTCGCGCGCCATATCTTCCTCGAAGATCGCAAAGAAAACGTCTTCCTTGTCGCGGAAGTGCGCGTAAAATGCGCCCCTTGTTTTACCTGCGACCGCGGCGATCTCCTCAAGCTTCGCGAGTTCAAAACCATCGCGGGCAAAAACTCTCCGAGCTGCATCGACAAGTTGCTTGCGCGTAGCCTGCGCCCTCAGTTGCTTACTGAAGGGTCCCACTGGGCATTCGAAAACTTCCGTAGATCTTTTTGCATCGTGCACGGCATAAATAGAATCTCACATTTTGCATACATGTGTGTATGTTTTTTTCGAGTATGACCGGAGCAGAGAGGCAGAGAATGCAGATACAGCAGCAGAGCAAGCTCTTCAAAATACAGCAGCTTAGACTCGGCGCATGGATGGCTATGTTGATGCTGGCCGTCTCCGCGACATGGATGGCCGGCTGCAAGTTGGTGCAAGGCGCGACATCCGGCGGCTCCGGCGGACCGATGCCGGTCACAGTGGTCAAGATTCAGCCGTCCGATGTTCCGCTCAGGCGCGAATGGGTGGGCACGCTGGATGGCTATGTCAACGCACAGATTCAGCCGCAGGTAAGCGGCTATCTCGTACGTCAGAACTATAGCGAGGGTTCGCATGTGGAAGAGGGCCATGTCCTCTTCGAGATCGATCCGCGCCCTTTCCAGGCATCGCTCGATCAGGCGCAAGGGCAGCTGGGACAGGCTGAAGGGCAGCTTGGCCAGGCGCAGGCGCAACTGGTTCTGGCGCAAATCAATGTGAAGCGAGACACGCCCATGGCCGCAGAGCACGCCATTGCGCAGAGCCAGCTCGACAATGAACTGCAGCAGCAGGCGCAGGCCGAAGCGACGGTGAAGCTCGCAAAGGCGGCGATCAGCACAGCTCAAGCGAACATCGCTACCGCCAAGCTGAACCTGGGATTCACGCAGGTGAGCTCGCTGATCTCGGGCGTGGCAGGCCAGGCGACAACACAGGTGGGCAACCTGGTCAATCCGCAGTCTGTACTGACTTCTGTTTCGCAGCTTGATCCCATCAAGATTTACTTCTCCATCAGCGACAGCGAATACCTGGCGCTGACAAAGCGTGCGCAAAAGGGCGGAGGAGACCTGCTCAAAGCCTCCGACAAACTGCCGCTGACGCTGACGCTCGCAAACGGCGAAGTCTATCCGCACGAGGGACACATTGTCTTTGTCGACCGGCAAATGAACCAGCAGACGGGAGCGATCCGCATTGCAGCGGCATTTCCAAATCCCGGCAATCTGCTGCGGCCAGGGCAGTTCGGTCGCGTGAGCGCGAGCACTGAGGTCGAGCGCAATGCACTTCTTGTTCCGCAGATCGCTGTGCAGGAATTGCAAGGCATTCAGCAGATAGCCACCGTGTCTGCGGACAACAAGGTACACGTCCTCAATGTTCAGCTTGGCTCGCAGATCGGCAACAACTGGATTGTCGCCAGCGGACTGCAACCTGGCACGCGGGTCATTACCGACAACCTGCAGAAGCTGAGGGAAGGCGCGCCCGTGAATCCGCATGAAGTTTCCCTTGCCGCCGCGGCCGGCGCCACTTCCACCACCGACAGCAACAGTTCACCGGCCGGGAGGTAACGCGTGTCGAAGTTTTTCATCCGGCGGCCCATTGTCGCCATCGTTATTGCGATCATCACCGTTGTCGTTGGCCTGGTGTCGATGCTCAGCCTGCCGACCTCGCAATACCCCGACATCGTTCCGCCGGAGATCATGGTGCAGGCCACCTATCCCGGCGCCGACGCAAGGACATTGCAACAGGCTGTAGCCACGCCGCTCGAACAGCAGATGAATGGCGTAGACAACATGCTCTACATGTACTCGGTGAGCGCCAACAACGGGCAGGCGACCGTGTATGTGGACTTCGATGTGAAGAGCAACCCGGACACCGATCAGGTGCTGTCGCAGTTGCGCGTCTCGCAGGCGCAGCCGCAGTTGCCGGCCGAGGTGAATACCGCAGGCGTAGTCGTGCAGAAGTCACTTACGTCGCCGCTGATGATCGTCGGGCTCTCATCGCCTTCAGGCCAGTACGGCGCGGATTTCCTGACGAATTACGCGATCATCAATCTGCAGGACCAGCTGACGCGCGTAAAGGGCGTGAGCCGAGTGCAGATCTTCGGCGGCCAATATGCGCTGCGCATCTGGGTGCAGCCCGATAAGTTGGCGCAACTGGGCGTGACAGCCACCGACGTCGTCAACGCCCTCACGACGCAGAACAATGTGAACCCGGCGGGACAGATCGGCGGCGAGCCGGTGCCGGTGGGCCAGCAATTCACTTACACCGTCCGCACGCAGGGCCGCCTCATTACGCCGGATGAGTTCGGCAATATTGTTCTGCGTGCAAATCCGGATGGATCGATTCTGCACCTGCGCGACGTGGCGCGTGTCGAGTTAGGCGCGCAGGCTTACAGCCTTACCGCGCGATACAACGGCGCTCCGGCCGGCATGATGGGTATCTACCAGTTGCCCGGATCGAACGCTGTAGAAACCGCAAAGGCCGTGCGCCTGCGCCTTGACGAGCTATCGCACAATTTCCCCGCAGGCCTTCGCTACGATGTGCCTCTTGATACCACCAAGGCCGTCACCGCCGGTATCCATGAAATTGTCATCACGCTCGGCATCGCTCTGTTGCTCGTGATCCTGGTGGTGTTCCTCTTCCTGCAGGGCTGGCGTGCGACGCTGATTCCGCTCATGGCCGTGCCGGTATCGTTGATCGGCACGTTCGCACTCTTTCCGCTGTTGGGCTTCTCCATCAACACCCTGTCGCTCTTCGGCCTGGTGCTGGCCATCGGCCTGGTTGTGGACGACGCCATCATTGTTGTTGAAGCCGTCGAGCACCACATTGAAGAGGGAATGACCCCGCACGACGCGACCGTCAAAGCCATGGAAGAAGTGGGCGGACCGGTCGTAGCGATTGCGCTGATTCTGGCCGCCGTATTCATTCCTACCGCAGCAATTCCCGGCATTACAGGACGGCTCTATCAGCAGTTCGCGGTCACCATCGCCATCTCGGTGATGATCTCCGCATTCAACGCGCTTACGCTGAGCCCCGCGTTGGCCGCCATGCTGCTCAAGCCGAAAGGCGCGCAAGTTCATCGCGGACCGCTGGGGCGCTTCTTCGCGTGGTTCAACAGGCTCTTCAGCAAGACCACTGACAAGTACGTTTCCGCCTCCGGCGTGCTGGTTCACAAGTCCGGATTCACCATGCTGGCGCTGGCTTTGGTGGCTGTTATCGCTGTGTTCATGGGATCGCGCCTGCCCACTGGGTTCATTCCGACAGAAGACCAGGGCTACATGTTCGTCGCCATGCAACTGCCCGATGCGGCAAGCCTGCAACGCACCGATGCCGCCGCACTGCACGTCACAAAAGCGCTGCTGAATACGCCAGGAATCGGCGGTGTGGTGCAGGTGAACGGCTTCAGCCTCCTCACGCAGACACAAAGTACAAACACAGCCTTCTTCTTCGTCTCCCTAAAGCCGTGGGAGGTGCGCAAATCGAAGCAGGAGCAGTTTGCCGCAATTCAGGCTAGCTTGCTGCGACAACTCGGCGGAGTCAGCGATGGGCTGGCTTTCAGTTTCCCGCCCCCTGCGATTCCCGGCGTAGGCACATCGGGCGGCGTAACCATGATCCTTGAAGACCGCTCGGGTAACGACGATCCGACCTTCCTCACGAAGAACCTGATGGCGTATCTGGGCGCGCTCGCAAAGCACAAGGAAATTGCGGCAGCAGTTCCCTCGTATCTTCCCGCGGTGCCGCAACTTTACGCAGATGTGGATAAAGAAAAGGCATCGCAGCAGCAGGTGGACCTGAACAACGTTTATACGACGATGCAGACCTTCATGGGCGGCTACCTGGTCAACTACTTCAACCGCTTTGGCCGCCAGTGGCAAACCTATGCCGAAGCCGAGGGCAGTTCGCGTACGCAGATCGACAACATCGATCAGTTCTATGTGCGCAGCGCCAACGGCAGCCAGGTTCCTCTGTCGTCGCTCGTTCATGTGCGGCAGATTACCGGGCCGGAGTTCGTCATGCGCTTCAACGAATTCAACGCCGCGCAGTTGAACATTACCGGCGCGCCCGGCTACAGCTCGGGCCAGGTGCGGGCCGCACTAGAGGACGCCTTCCACGAAAACATGCCACCGGGCATGGGCTTCGACTACCAGGGAATGAGCTTTCAGGAGCAGCAAGCCGCGCAGGGCGTCCCGGCGTGGGCGGTCTTCGGGCTGTCGCTGCTCTTCGTCTTCCTGATTCTCGCGGGCTTGTATGAAAGCTGGTCGCTGCCATTCAGCGTTCTGCTCAGCACGCCGGTGGCAATCCTGGGCGCATATCTCGCACTCAGCGTGCGCTCACTTGAAAATGACATCTTCGCCACCATCGGCCTCATCATGCTGATCGGCCTCTCGGCGAAGAACGCGATTCTGATTGTCGAGTTCGCCGTGCTCAATTACAAGAGCGGCCACAGCATCGCCGAAGCCGCATTGCACGCGGCGCGGCTTCGCTTCCGCCCCATCGTCATGACTGCGCTGGCGTTCATTGTCGGCTGCCTGCCGCTGTGGACGGCGACCGGCGCGGGATCGGCGTCTCGACGTATTCTCGGTACCGTCGTCATCGGAGGAATGACGCTGACCACCGCTGTCGGCATTCTCATGGTCCCGGTCACCTTCTCGGTGGTGGAGTACCTGTCGCACAGGCTGCGCCACGGCGGCAAGGGAACCTCAATGGATTCGCACCATGTGCCGGAACCGCTTCATAGCGGCGATCGAACATCGCCCGAGCCAGAAGGAGACCAGGCGTGAAAGAGCAATTCCAAATGACCAGATTCGCGCTGGCGACAGGCTTCGCTGTGATCTTTGTTGCCGGCTGCAACGTCGGGCCGAAGTACGTGCGGCCACAGGTAACGGCGCCGGCGGTATACCGGGGAGCGGACGAGGCCGCAGTCTCCAGCGATGCCGCGAATTCGCTTGGCGATCAGCAGTGGGCCGCAGTCTTTCGCGAGCCGGAACTGCAGGATCTGATCCGCACGGCGCTCGCGAACAACTACGATCTGCGCATCGCTGCGCAGCATGTGCTGGAAGCCTCGGCGCAGGTGCGCATCACGCGCTCGCAGCAGTTTCCGCAAATCACCGTCGGTGGCTCCGGTATCGGCGCCGCATTTCCCTCCGGCGAGTTCGGCAACTCCTTCGAAAGCCCTCTCTCAGTAGGCAGCCTGAGTCTTTCCGCCGCGTGGACGCCGGATTTCTGGGGCCTCTATCGCAAGCAGACCGAGGCAGCGCGCGACCAGATGCTGGCGCAGGCGTGGGCACAGCGCGCCGTGCGCATGAGTCTCGTTGAGCAGGTCGCCACCACATACGTTCAACTGCGTGCGCTCGACCGGCAGCTTGAGATCGCTCGCCAGGCATCGAAGGTGCGGCAGGATTCCGTCGACTTGACGCGTACTCTCGCGCAAGGCGGCGATGCACCGCTCTCCGACGTGCGCGAGGCGGAACAATTGCTCTACACCGCAACTTCGCAGATTCCACAGATCCAGCAGCAGATCCAGCAGAACGAAAACGCCATGCGCCTGCTGCTCGGCCAGAGCCCCGGTCCAGTGGCACATATGACCCCAGGGGTGTTGTCTCCAGTGCCGGAGAATTTGCCTACGGGTCTGCCGTCTCAATTGCTCGAACGCCGCCCAGACATTCAACAGGCCGAAGCGCAACTGAAGGCTGCCAACGCGCAAGTGGGCGTGGCTCGCGCGCAGCTCTTTCCGCAGCTTTCCATCAGCGCATCCGGTGGCACCAGCGGCAGTTCCCTGGCCGATCTCTTCGACTCGTCCGGCGGACTCGTGTATGGCATCGGCTCGCTGACGCAGCCCATCTTCGAGGGCGGCAAATTGCGCGGTCAGCTTCAGCTCTCGAAGGAACAAAAGCAGGAGATGGTCCTGTCTTACCAAAAGACCATCCTCGGCGCTTTGCGTGATGTGTCCAATGCGCTTGTCGCGGTCAATAAGCAGCGCTCAACGCGTGAGGAGCAGGAGAAGCTGGTGACAGCCGCGGAAGACGCGACGCGACTGGCGCGTGTTCGTTATCGCGGCGGCGCCACAAGCTATCTGGAAGTGTTGACCACCGACTCGAATCTGTTTACGGCGCAACTCAACCTGACTACGGCACAACAGAACGAGGCGCTGACGCTTGTCCAGCTTTACAGCGCACTGGGCGGCGGCTGGCAATGATGTGTCTTTCTGTTTTTCCTATTGGCGACAACCATCGCCAACACCGACAAGAACTTGTAACGTCTCTTGGACGGCTGCAGCGTGGGCATCCCGGACCACGCCCACTCTACATCGAGGGGGCAGATGCTCCGGAGCAAAATTTGAATGCGAGGCTCACTTGCTTGCGCGCCCTGGTGTACGGTGCGCGTCCTCTGGGATTTGCTCAGGCGTAAGGCGTGCCTGCCATTGCGGCTTTCACGCCGACGGTTCCCTTATCGAGCATCGCGAGAAAGGCTGCGTTCGCTTTCTCCGTATGTCCACTTTGCCGAAAGGTCCGGTGAGCCTGGATGAGGGCCACGGTCCAGGTGGCCAGGAGCAGACCGGCGGCCAGATGGGCGTCGGGATCGGCAGGTTCTCGGCTTACACATTCGGAGAACGCCACCGCGACCACTTGCGCGATCTCGTCCCGTATCGCCCGGGCCCGGGCCTTGAGGGTTTCGCTACCCTCGATCGTCTCTATAAAGCCTTGGCTCCGCGCAGAAAACTCGACGAAAGGGCTCTGTTCCGCAACCAGCCGATACGCGAGAAGGCGTAACGTCTCAATGGGAGCGGCGCTGGGATCACGCTGCCGCAAAGCTTCGCGCAGAACCTCGCGGACCTCCTCGTCGCGATCGAAGAACATATCCTCCTTGCGGGGAAAATGATTGAACACCGTCATTCGTCCGACGTCGGCCGCTGTCGCGATCTCGTCCACCGTCACATGGTCGAATCCCCGCTCGAAGAAGAGGCGGGTGGCGGCTACGGAGATTGATTGTCGCGTGACGAGACGCTTACGGGATCGACGGTCGGATGGCATAGGCATGTACACCTTGACAGCATACATGTACTCAGTACATGATTAAAGTCAGTATATGTACTTAGTACATACTGGAATCGAGTATATCAATGGAGAAGCTCATGAAGGCAGTTCAATTCAGTGAATATGGAAGCCCGGAGGTCCTGCATGTCGTCAATGTGGACGAGCCGCATGCTGGTCCGGGCCAACTGCGGATCGCCGTGCGGGCTGCCGGGGTCAATCCCTCGGACTGGAAACGTATGGCCGGAAAATACCGCGACCACGAGGAGGTTACATTTCCCTCCGGTCTCGGCGTCGAAGGGGCGGGCATTGTGGACGAGATTGGCCCAGGCGTTTCCAAGGTCTCGGTCGGAGACGCCGTCTTCGGCTGCGGTGAACACATGATGGCCATGGCCCAATATGCGCTTCTCACACATTGGGCCCACAAGCCCGATAATCTGTCGTTTGAAGTTGCCGGCGGCCTTCCGGTGATCGCCGACACGGCAACGCGCGCCCTTGACCAGGTAGGCGTGAAACCCGGTGAAACGCTTCTGGTGAGCGGAGCTGCAGGTGGGATTGGTTCGGCCGTCCTCCAATTCGCGCGCCTGCGCGGAATTGCCGTCATCGGCACTGCGAGTAAGGCAAAGTATGACTATTTGCGCGGGCTGGGCGCCATCCCGACGATCTATGGACCGGGCCTGGCGGAACGAGTGAGGGAGCTTGCCCCACAGGGCGTGGACCGAGCCCTTGACCTCGCCGGCTCGGGGATCATCCCGGAGTTGATCGCGATTGTCGGCGATCCTTCGCACGTTCTTTCCGTCGCCGACTTCTCGGCTCCACAATACGGCGCGAAGTTTTCTTACGGGCCTCCGAAAGATCTGGAGCGAGTCCTGGCCGATGTGGCCCGCCTTTGTTCCGAAGGCCTTTTCCATTTGCGCGTGGACCGGACTTTTGGGCTTGAGCAAACGCGAGAAGCGCAAGAGATCAGCGCCAAGGGGCACGTTACGGGCAAGCTCGTAATCATCCTCCCTTGAATCACAGGATCTTGACTCTCGTTCATCTCGGGCGTAGTCTACATACTGAACGGTTGGTACCTAATGAACGAAACACGAGCGCACATTATCCAGGTGGCGGGGAAACTCTTCCTCCAGAGCAACTACGACGGTGTGTCCATCCAGGACATCACCCGGGCCGTGGGGATGACCAAGGGCGCGCTCTACCACAACTTCACCAGTAAGGAGCAGCTGTTCGAGGAAGTTGCCCACAACCTGGTGGGAAGCTCGCACTCTGATTTTTCGGCCCTGCCCGGCGACTCCCTGCGCGGTTTCTACTCGACCCTCGTTGAGAATTTCCGGTCTCGGGACGATAGCGCTCAAGAAGCCAATCTGCCCAAAGCCCACGAATCTGGAATCAACGTCTACAACCTCCTATGGGACGCGGTGCGCCTGCTGCCGGGCTTCCGAGACTCCATGGAATCGCTCCACGCCCTCGAACACGCGGCCTGGACGGGTGCGATTCAGGCGGCCATCGACCGCGGCGAAATCCGCCATGGGCTGGACGCTGACAAGATCGCCAGGATCTTTACATCCGTGCCCGATGGCGTGGGCATCACGTCCATGCTGAAAGGCGGTCCTCCCTCCAACTATGGAGAAATCCTGGATCTTTGGGATGCCCTCTACCAATCCCTGAAGCCCTGAAAACAATCTCTTGTTTTTGCCTAACTACATACCGAACGGTCAGTATGCTCAAATCCATGAAAGAGATCCATCTTATGTCGAATATCAAGATCGCACTCATTACCGGCGCCAGCCGCCCCATCGGCCTCGGGGTCGCTGTCGCCCGCTCGCTCGCTGAGCAGGGCTACCGCGTCATCGTCACCGCCCGAAACGGCGCCCAGGCCGAAGAACAGGCGGCGACGCTTCGCCGGGAGGGCCACAGCGCCGAGGGGCTCCGGCTCGACCTCGCCGACACGGACGACTTCGCGCGCATCGCCGAGTACATTCGGGTCGAGCACGGTCACCTCGACGTGCTCGTCAACAACGCGAGCACGATGCCGGACAGAGACTCCCGTTCGGCGCTCGACGTCGACATCGCCGACGTCCGCAACGCCCTCGACGTTGACGTCGTTGGTGCGTGGGCGCTCGTCAAGGCAATGCGTCCGCTGCTCGAGGCGGCGCCCGCGGCGCGCGTGGTCAACATCTCGAGCGCCGCGTACCAGCAGATCGAGGCCGGCGCAGAGTTCCTGCAGCAGGTGAGGTCGCCGGCGCATTCGTTCGCGAAATACACGCTCAACGTCCTCACGGCGACCCTCGCGTCGGCGTTCCGCGGTACGGGCGTCCTTGTCAACGCAGTGGACCCAGGGCGGATCGCCACACACCCGGAGTTCGGGGTCGATGACGATGACCGGCCCGCGTCGGAGAGCGCCAGGTGGGTTGTGTGGGCGGCGACCCTGCCCGCCGACGGACCGACTGGCGGCGTCTTCCTCGACGGAGTGAGGGTCGCCTGAGCCGACATGCAGGCCAAAATCTCTTTGGTCACCGAAGCAAGCATTCCAGATTGCTCAAACCGCAGAGCCTTCCAAACGCAGCGCCGCAGCCCATCTTACGGGCAAGCTCGCGATCACCATCTCTTCAAGGAAATCATGTATTCAAATTCATCTACGCAAATCATCACGACAGACCCGACCATCCTCGACCCTCGCCGGCGTCGCACGATCCTGATTGGGGTGTGCATTGCCCTCATGGCCGTCATCGCGTCGGTCTCCGGGCTGAATGTCGCTCAGCCGCAACTCGCCCTCGCATTGAACGCATCTCAAAGTGGCGTCCTGTGGATGATCAACATCTACACCATCACCATGGCCGCGCTGCTGTTGCCGCTCGGTGCAGTCGGTGACCGTTGGGGACGCAAGCCGATCCTAATTACGGGCCTGGTCGTCTTCGGTGTGGCAAGCGCGGCGGCGGGTCTGGCCACCTCCACCGAGGTCATGCTCGCTGCACGATTTTTCAGCGGCGTCGGCGCAGCTATGATCATGCCAGTCACCCTCGCAGTCATTACCTCGACCTTCCCTGCCGAAGAGCGCTCGAAGGCAATCGGTATATGGACTGCCGTCGCCGGCGCTGGTGGCATCTCGGGGATGTTCATATCGGCTGTGCTGGTAGACGTGGCCAGTTGGCGATGGCTCTTCGTCCTGCCGGTTGTTCTCGTTCTCGTGGCCATCCCCATGGCGCTTGAAGCCATCCCGAACTCACGTGAGGTATCCGTGCACAAATTCGACCTCATCGGCGCGCTGACCTCCCTGATCGCCGTGGTTGGGTTCACCCTTGTTCTCAACGAGGGACCCGAACAAGGATGGACCACTCCAGTAACTCTCCTGAGCCTGCTGGTCGGCGTCGGCGGAGCCATCGGTTTCGTGGTGTGGGAGCTGCGCCAACAGGCCTCTCTGCTGGACGTCAGACTCTTCCGCAAGCGCGGCCTCGCGAGCGGTTCGGTGTCGCTATTGGCCGTGTTCGGCGTGCCGACGGGGATCTTCGTGGTTCTCTACCCCTACCTCCAGGCGGTGCTCGGCTGGTCTGGTCTTGTTTCCACTCTCGCGCTCATTCCGATGCCGGTGTTGATGATCGCCTGCTCCGCTCTCGCTCCAAGACTGGCGGCCCGGATTGGAGTTCGTCGGACGATTGCGACCGGGATATTCCTGGGGGGCGCAGGCTTGGCCCTCATGGCGATCCTCGTCTCCGTCGACGGCGGCTACCTATCTGTCCTGCCGGGTTATGTCGTGATGGGACTCGGCATGGGCCTGGCGATGACCCCCTCCACCGAAGCCATCACCTCGTCACTGCCGCGTGAACGACAAGGTGTCGCCTCCGCACTCAATGATGTCGCCAGAGAGTTCGGCAGCGCACTCGGCATCGCTCTGCTTGGAGCGGTCTTCGCCACCGGATACAGCAACGCGATCAACTCGCATCTGGTAGGAGTCCCCTTGGACGCTGCCGACACCGCACGCAAAGGCATCGCCAGCGCTCGCGCAATCTCCAACCAAGCCCATCCCTATTCGAAGGCACTGTTCCGGTCCGCACAGGAGTCCTTCGTCCACGGCTGGCAGCATGCCATGTGGGCGGGAGTCATCGTGATGACCATCGTGCTTGTCTATGTTCTCGTTCTACTGAACATCGCATAATACAGTGACAACTTTCATCATATAACAGTAGGCTGTAAGGCATGACACGATCCAGTGCGCCGCGCCGTGACTTCGCAGCCATGCAAGAAC
>Ga0224531_1000402_pt1 | contig 22504 bp, 27 predicted proteins | sample CBST100metaG_FD_179876 | JGI IMG/M metagenome (GOLD analysis project Ga0224531, IMG submission 179876) | Peat soil microbial communities from Stordalen Mire, Sweden - C.B.S.T100 | ecosystem: Environmental > Terrestrial > Soil > Wetlands > Peat | place: Sweden: Norrbotten County, Stordalen Mire...
GCCCGGCAACGCGTGCGGCGGTAGCCCACCCGGCACCGCACCCCGCGGCGGCACCCCGGGCCGCCGCGCGTCCGGCAGCGGCGCCCCACCCGGCGGCGCGCGCGCCAGAGCAGAGGCGTTGCGCCCCAGGGCAGAAGTGCTGAGCCAAGCGTAACCCAATCCCCCGGAGGCTTCCTCCGGGGGATTGTCGCCCGTACGACTGCTGGTGCGCACGGGGAAAGTCAGTTAACTGCCGTGCCGCACCTCGACTACTCTACAGGAGCACAATAAGATGGGCACCATACTTATCATTGTCTTGCTGATCGTCTTGCTAGGCGGCGGTGGCGGATATTATGGCTATAACCGCTACGGCGGGGGCGGGCTCGGTGGAGCGCTTGTCCTCGTGTTGGTCGTCCTCGCCGTGCTGTGGTTCCTTGGCCTGTTTAACGGCCATGTTCCAATGCGCTGATGCACTGCCACCCCCGTTGACTTTCGTACGCCTCCCTCACTCTCCCGCGCAGCGAGGCGGGCGAGGGCAAGGGGCGGCGCTCATCGCCGCCGCGGCGGCGCCGGCTCGTCTGTCTGCAACGCGATCCGCTTCGCCAGCGTGAACGGCGCCCCGGCGTCGGCCTGCACAAACACGCACAGCTCCGCCACCCGGCGCGGCAGCCCGAGCACGTCGGCGAACCAGGCCTCCGCAGCCGGACGATAGAGCACGGCTTCCGCCTCGCTGAGGCGGCGTGTGAGCGTCATGTGGAACAGCCAGGTCGCGAACACATAGGGATAGCCCCAGCGCACCAGATTGGCGTCCTGTGCCGGGGTCAGGCCCGCGCTGCGTCGGCGCGCCAACTCCGCCTCGCCGGGCGGGCTGCGGAAGCGCTCGAGGCCGGCGGTGACCGCGTCGGCCAGCGCCTGCAACGCCGGGCTGGGCTCGCTCTCGCGCAGGGCGAGAAAGCCGTCGAGCGGGCGCACGGCGAGCGGGGGCAGGTCGAAGGCCGGGATGCTGGCGGCAAGGTCCTGCACTTCGCCGAGCAGCATGTCCCAGGTGGTGTCGGCGGCCAGGCGCATCGGCGGCTTCAGCGTGGCGTGGAAGCCGTAGCCGCGCGCCTCCGCCGTTACGGCGTTGATGTTTGGCAGCGGGGGCTGCCGGCAGGGCAGGTTGCTGCCCGGGTCGCGGCCGAGCCACTCCACGCCGCGCTGCCAAAGCGGATCGTCGATGGCCGGCGCGTAGTAGAGGCCTATCCGGGCGCCTGGCCGCATCAGGCGACCCGTTCGCCGCAGCGCCACACCTGACGCACGACCGGCAGGTCCTCGAAGATACGCACGCTGACCAAGTCGGCCCGCAGTCCCGCCTCGATACGGCCGCGGTCGGTGAGGTGGGCCATGCGGGCGGGCCGGTCGGTCACCAGCGCCACCGCGCGGGGTAGGGTGATGCCGGTTTGGCCGACGCAGAGGAAGGCGGCCTCGATCAGGCTCGCCGGCACATAGTCGGAAGCGAAGGCGTCCACCGCGCCGGCGCGCACCAGATCCGCCGCCGCCACGTTGCCGGAGTGGGAACCGCCCCGCACGATGTTGGGCGCGCCGGCGATCACCTCCATCCGGCGCGACTTGGCCGCCAGTGCCGCCTCGATGGTCACCGGGAACTCGCTGATACGTATGCCGTCGGCGAAGTTCTCCTCGATTTCCGCTTCGGTGCGGTCGTCGTGGCTGGCCAGCGCGACATCGAGGTGAGCGATGCGGTCGAGCAGGGCATGGCGGTTGGGGATGCGCAGGTCGTCGCGCTGAACCATCAGCGCCTCGATCTTGCGGTCGATAAGCGCCTCGGCCATGCCGTCATGCAGCAGCAGGTCCCGGTAACGCTCCAGGTCCGAGTATTGGCCGACGCCGGGCGTGTGGTCCATGAAGCTGACCATGCGCACGCGCGGGTGCTCGGCGACGGGATCGAGCAGGTCCAGTACGTCGAGGGCCGGTACCTCGCAGCGCAGGTGCAGGAAGTGTTCGCTCTTCAGCAGGCCGGTGTGCTCCAGCGCGTCGAGGTCGGCGACGCCGTCGCGGAAGGTCTGAATGCGCCCCTGCTCGAAGCCGAGATCACCCAGGCAAAGCGCGTCGAGCACACTGGTGACGCCAGCGGCGGCGCACTGCGCGTCGTGCGCCACCATGGCCGAGCGGGATGGCCAGCGCGCGTTGGTACGCGGCTGCACCTGCCGCTCCAGGTTGTCGGTGTGTAGGTCCACCACGCCGGGGAGCAGATAGTCGCCGTCCAGGTCGATCGCGCCAGGGGCGGCGGAGCGCCCGGCGGACACCGCGACGATGCCGCCGTCACGCATGACGACCGTGCCGAAGCGAACCGCGTCCGACAGTACCAGCAGCGCGTTGGTAAGGATCGTCTCGGTCATGCGGCATCCTGCAATGGCGTGATCTCGTAGAGGCGGTCGGCGACTTTCCGCCGTACGACGAGATCGTGGAATATACCCACGACTGCGATGCCAGATGATTTCGCTTCGATGATCATTTGCACCACGATGTCGCGGTTGTTTTCGTCGAGGCTGGCGGTCGGTTCATCGAGCAGCAGGACCGGACGGTCGCCGATGAAGCCGCGGGCCAGGTTCACGCGCTGCTGCTCGCCACCGGAGAAAGTCGCCGGGGGCAGGGGATGCAGGCGGGGCGAAATGTTCAGCCGCGACAGCAGCGCAGCGGCCCGCCGTCGCGCCTCCTCGTGCGGCATGTCGCGCGCCGCGTCGGCGACGATGTCGAGCGCCGGCACGCGCGGCACGACGCGCAGGAACTGGCTGACATAGCCGAGCGTGCGGGCGCGCACGGCCACCACGGTGCGCGGCGGGGCGGCGGCGAGGTTCAGCAGGGCACCGTCGTGACGCACCCAGATCCGGCCCCCGTCCGCGCGGTAATTGCCGTACAGGCTGCGCAGCAGGGTGGTCTTGCCGGACCCGGACGGACCGGAGATGGCGACACACTCGCCGGCGCGAACCTCAAAGTCGACGTCCCGCAGCACCGGGATGCGCACGCCGCCCTGCAGGTGCAGGACGAACAGCTTGGCGAGCCCTTCGGTGCGCAACATCACGGTCATGCCTGCAACACCGAGCTGACGAGAAGCTGCGTATACGGGTGTTGGGGATCGTCCAGCACCTGATCGGTCAACCCGGCCTCCACCACGCGGCCCCGTTGCATCACCATGATGCGGTTGGCGAGCAGACGGGCAATCGCAAGATCGTGCGTCACCAGGACCACGGCGATATTCAGCCGCGCCACCAGACTGCGGATCAGGTCCAGCAGGCGGGCCTGCACGCTGACGTCCAGCCCGCCGGTCGGCTCGTCCATGAACACCAGCCGCGGGTGCGTCACCAGCGTGCGGGCGATCTGCAGGCGCTGCAGCATACCGCCGCTGAAGGTGCGCGGCAGGTCGTCGATGCGGCCGGGGTCGATCTCCACCTGACTCAGCCATTCGATGGCCTCGGCGCGAATGTTGCCGTAGTGGCGGGCGCCGCGCGCCATCAGCCGCTCGCCGACATTGCCGCCGGCGGAGACGGTCATGCGCAGGTTCTCGCGCGGGTTCTGGTGCACGAAGCCCCAGTCCGAGCGGTGCAGCGCCCGCAGCGTCGATTCCGGCATGGCGTGCAGATCGTGCAACTCGCCCGCCGGGTCGCGGTACCACACCACGCCGCTGTCCGGTCGCAGCCGGGCGGAGAGGACATTGAGCAGGGTGGACTTGCCGGAACCGGATTCGCCCACTACGGCCAGCACCTCGCCCGGCCACAGCTCGGCGTCAACCGACACCAGCGCTGGGATGGCGCCGAAGCGGAACGTCAGGCCCCGCGCGGCGAGCAGGGTATCGTCGGTCATGGCGTGATCCCTCCGCCGGCCGCGGCTCGACGGGTCTCGCAATGGTCGGTATCGGAACAGACGAACAGCCGGCCGCCACGGTCGTCGGTCACGACTTCGTCGAGATAGCTGTCGGTGGCGCCGCACAGTCCGCAGGCGTGCGGGGCGCGCGTGGTACGGAACGGATGGTCGTCGAAGTCCAGGCTGCGCACCTCGGTATAGGGCGGCACCGCATAGAGGCGCTTCTCGCGCCCGGCACCGAACAACTGCAGCGCCGGCATCATGTTGAGCTTGGGGTTGTCGAAGGCGGGGATCGGGCTCGGCGACATCAGGTAGCGTCCGTTCACCATCACCGGGTAGTCGTAGCTGATCGACACGTGGCCGTAGCGGGTGATGTCCTCGTAGAGCTTGACGTGCATCAGCCCGTATTCGGCCAGCCCGTGCATGCGCCGCGCCTCGGTGCGCGACGGCTCCAGGTTGGCGAGTGGCTCGGGCATGGGTACTTGGTAGACGATGATCTGGTCCTCGCGCAGCTTCGCCTCCGGGATGCGGTGGCGCGTCTGGATCACCGTCGCTTCGGTGGTGTGCGTGGTGGTACGCACGCCGGCGGTACGGGCGAAGAAGCGGCGGATGGAGACGGCGTTGGTCGTGTCGTCGGCGCCCTGGTCGATGACTTTCAGTACGTCCTCGGGGCCGAGCACGGCGGCGGTGACCTGGATGCCGCCGGTACCCCAGCCGTACGGCAGCGGCATCTCGCGGCTGCCGAACGGCACCTGATGGCCGGGAATCGCCACCGCCTTCAGCAACGCACGGCGGATCATGCGCTTGGTCTGCTCGTCGAGGTAGGCGAAGTTATAACCGTTGGTCATTCCGCCGCCTCCGCCAGTCCCGCGGCATCGGCACGCATGCGCCGCACCGTCTCCAATTCGCTCTGGAAGTCCACGTAGTGGGGCAGCTTCAGGTGCTCGACGAAGCCGGTGGCCTCGATGTTGTCGCAGTGCGAGAGCACGAACTCCACGTCCTGTGCCGGCGCGGTGACGTCCTCGCCCAGTTCGTCCGCACGCAGGCTGCGGTCCACCAGGGCCATCGCCATGGCCTTGCGCTCGGCGTGCCCGAAGCTCAGGCCGTAGCCTCGGGTGAACTGCGGCGGCGCGGTCTTCGAGCCGGCGAACTGGTTCACCATTTGGCATTCGGTCAGCGTGATGTCGCCGATGTCCACCGGGAAGCCGAGTTCCGGCGGCACGATCTCCACCGCCACCTCACCCAGGCGGATTTCGCCGGCGAACGGGTGACTGTTGCCGTAGCCGCGCTGGGTCGAATAGCCGAGGGAGAGAAGAAAGCCCTCGTCGCCGCGCGCCAGCGCCTGTAGCCGCAGGTCGCGCCCGGCGGGGAAGCTCAGCGGGTCGCGCGTCAGGTCGCCGGGTTCGGCGTCCGCAGCGGTATCGGGTTCGACCAAGCCCTCGTGGGCGAGGATGTCGTTCACCCGTGGCAGCGTCTCCGTGTCCGGCTCGGCCTGCGGCGCCGGTGGCGGCGTGCCGCCCACGGCGAGCGCGAAGTCCAGCAGGCGGTGGGTGTAGTCGTAGGTCGGCCCGAGCACTTGGCCGCCGGGCAGGTCCTTGAACACTCCCGAGATGCGCCGCTGCACCAGCATGCGCGCGGTATCCACCGGCTCGGAGGCGGCGAAGCGAGGCAGGGTGGTGCGATAGGCGCGCAACAGGAACGCCGCTTCGATCAGGTCGCCCTGTGCCTGCTTGACGGCGAGCGCGGCCAGCTCGCGATCGTAGCAGGAGCCCTCCGCCATCACCCGGTCCACCGCGCGCCCCAGTTGCCCGGCGATCTGCGCCAGATCGATCTCCGGCACGGAAGCATCGCCGCGCCGCTGCTCGGCCAGCCAGGCATGGGCGTTATCGATCGCCTGCTCGCCGCCCTTGACCGCCACATAGGCCATGGCTTCAGAACCGGAAAATCATTCGGCGTATGACCGGGGCGGCAAAGCGGTGGACTGCGTCCACCCTACGAACCAACCCGTAGGGTGGACGCAGTCCACCACTCTTTTGCGACGGTTCGCTTGTTGCACGATTGATTGTCACTTTCTCATCCCTCCTCGATGCACAGGCTGCGCGGCAGGGCGGCAAGCCGCATGCCCGAGCACAGAACGATGTCGATGCCGCGCGGGAACAGCGCGTGGTTGCTTGCCCATGCGGTCACGAAATCGGCGGGCAGGCCATCTATCCGCAGCAGAGCGGGCGCGCGGAGGCCGGGGCCGGAGAGATGCAACGGCCGGCCACTGCCGAGCTCGCGCACCTGCAGGATCAGCGTCGCCGACTCCTCCGGCGCCTCGTCGCTGCCGGCGTCGAGCTGATCGAACGGCGGCGCCACGGTGGCCAGGACGAAGGCGGCGCGGCCGATCGCGGGGATGGCGACGGCGCCGCAGTGGAAGGCGATCCAGTCACGCGCCGGAGCGCACGCCGCGTCGAGCCAGAGCGGCGTGTCGCCATCCATCAGGGTCAGCAGCACCGCTGCGGTGGCCGGATCGAGCGGCGTCGGCGGGGTGAGGCCGTCACCCGCCGCATGCACGCGACCGGGGCGGGCCATCGCGTCCAGCACGGCGCGGAAGCAGGTCTGCGCGCCGTGCACCGGATCGGCGAAGCCAGGGAGGTCGATGCTGTTCATGAACGCATGGTCGCCATGGTGAAGAACTGCACTCTGGTCGCCGCGGCGCGGCGGGCCTGGCCATCGCGATGCTGCTGCTGAGCGGCGGCTAGCGGTGCGATCACCGTCTGCAGCAACGGCGCGTGCAACGCCGGGTCCTGCAGCCCGGCATCGAGGCGAGCGGCCAGTTCCGCCTGCCGGGCATCGCGGCCGGCAACGGTAGCGTGGCCGACCTGGGCGCCGGCACGGACGGTACAGCGCGTGACCGTCATCTCGCCGAGATTGAACGGCGCGCCGGCGCCGCCGGCGCGTCCGCGCACCATCACCAGCCCGGTCTCCGGGCCGCGCAGACGGACGTGCGGCGGCAGGGGCGGGCCGTGGCGCAGATGCAGGGTGATGTCGTCGACGCTGGCGCGGGCCAGGACGGACATCCAGTGTTGTCGCTCGGCAGGAGCGGAGAGGGTCATGCGGTTTCCGGCGTCTATTCGATTAGATGTATAGACAGCTAGACCTTTGAGCGTTACACGTCAAGCCAGCTACGCTTCGGCAAAGACGAAGGGGATGAAATTGGTATGACACCGCAGGATGCGCCGATCGCACGCGCCGGCGCCGGCGCGGCTTCCGGCCTGTCGCGCCAGGAGGGTGTGGCGCTGTGGCGGCAGATCGCCCACACGCTGGAGTCGGAGATCGCCGGTGGCGGGCATGTCCCTGGCGAGCGCCTGCCGACCGAGGCGCAGTTCTCCGCCCGCTTCCAGGTGAACCGCCACACCGTACGCCGGGCGTTGGAAGAGCTGTCGCGCAGCGGTCTGGTGCGGGTGGAGCAGGGCCGCGGCAGCTTCATCGCCGAGGACCTGCTGGCCTACCGGGTACAGCCGCGTACCCGGTTCAACGAGTGGATACGCCGCCACAACATGGAGCCGTCCGGGCAGCCGCTCGAACTGGGCGAGATCGCGGCCGACGACGGGGTGGCCGCCGGGTTGGGCCTGCCCGCCGGTGCGCCGGTAGTGCGCTACGAGCGCCTCGGCCTCGCCGACGGCCGGCCGGTCTGCCTTGCCACCCACCACTTCCCGCTTGCCCGCTTTCCCGCGCTCACCGCGGCGCTGGGCGCGTGCCGCAGCATTTCCGACGCATTGGCGCAGGTCGGCGTTTCCGACTACCGCCGCCAAGTCACCCGCGTGACCGCCCGCATGCCGCAGCCGCGCGAGGCGGACCTGCTGCGAGTGCCGCGCAATCGCCCGCTGCTGGTGGCCGAGAATGTCAACGTGGATCAGGACGGTGCCGTGATCGAATTCTGCCTTGCCCGCTACCCCACCCCCCGCGTGCAGATCGTGTTCGAGCCATGATCCGCGCCGCATCGCCCCTGCGCATCGTCGGCGCACAGGTGCTGACCGCCAACGGCGAGCTGGCCGAAACGGTGGTGAGCCTGGAGGATGGACGCATCGCCCGGCTCGGCGGCCCCGTGGCGGACGGATCGGCGGCGGACGGGCCTTGCCTGGATGCGCACGGCTGGCTGGTGCTGCCCGGCATCGTCGATCTGCACGGTGACGCCTTCGAGCGGCAGGTGCAGCCGCGTCCGGGCGTGAACTTCCCGATCGAACTGGCACTGGAGGACACCGAGCGGCAACTGCTCGCCAGCGGCATCACCACCGCCTTCCACGGCATCACGCTGTCCTGGGAGCCGGGGCTGCGCGGCCTGGCGGCGTGGCGGGCGATGGTCGATGCGCTGCATGCCCGCGCCTGGACCTGCGACATGCGCGTGCATCTGCGCTGGGAGGCTTACAACCTCGCCGCGCTGGAGGTGGCGCTGGCCGATATCGGCGCCGGGCGCGTGCATCTGCTGGCGTTCAACGACCACACGCGGTCGATCCTGAGGTCGCTGTCGAACCCGGTGGCGGCAGCCAAGTACGGCGAGCGGGCCGGCGTGCCCGTCGCCACCCTGCGCGCCATCGCCGAGGACGCCGCCGCGCGGGCCGACGAGGTGCCGGGTGCCCTCGACCGGCTGGCGGCGGCGGCGCGCTCCGCCGGCCTGCCGATGGCCAGCCACGACGACGAGACCGTGGCGGTCCGCGCCGCCTTCCGGGCCCGGGGGGCGCGCATCTGCGAGTTCCCGGTGGGCGAGGCGGTCGGCCACACCGCGCGGGCGGCCGGCGATGCGGTGGCCATGGGCAGCCCCAACGTGGTTCGTGGCGGCTCGCATCTCGGCTGGGCATCGGCCGAGGACATGGTCGCCGCCGGCGTCTGCTCGCTGCTGACCAGCGACTACTACTATCCCTCGCTGCTGCACGCCCCGTTCCTGTTGGCGCAACGCGGCGTGTTGGGGCTGGCGGACGCCTGGGCGCTGGTCTCGACGAGCCCGGCCAGGGTCGCGGGTCTCGCCGATCGCGGCGTGATCGCCGAAGGGCGGCGCGGCGACCTTGCCGTGGTGGCGGTGGAGAATGGCCGGCCGAGGCTGGTGGCCACGCTCACGCGCGGCCGTCCCGCGTACCTGAGCGCGGAGGCGTGGGACCGGCTCGGCTGAGCGGCCGGCGAGCCGCGTACTGAATTTCGCCAGAATGCGCAAATCTGATGGGTCTTGACCATCACCGGTCAGATTGCAGATAATAGTTTCAGGAGTGATCTGCCATGCACCGAGTGTTCATGCCACTTGCCCTGACCCTTGTTCTGGCCACGTCGGCTTGTGCCGGCCCGGACTCGGCGGAGCAGAGCGCGCTGGCTGGTGGCGCGGTCGGCGCCGGCGTGGGGGTCGTCGGTACCGCCGTGACCGGCGGCTGCATCTGGTGCGGCGCGGCGATCGGCGGCGCCGTCGGGGCAACCGGCGGGCTCATCTATGACCAGGTCCGCAGAGGCGACTACTAGCCGCATCCATCCGCCCAGCCTGAATAGCTGGGCCGGGCGCCGGCGCGCTCGCCAGCGGTGCTACTGCTGCTTCGCTTCGGGGTTGTTCAGCGCGGCCGCGAGAATTTCCATGGTGCGCAGCTTGTCGCCAGCGCCCAGCGCCATGCGGGCGTCACGCAGTTGCTGCACGAGCGGCTGCCGGCTGGGATCACTGGCCTGCGACGGCTTCACCGAGCGATCCAACGCCCGGCTCTCGGCACGTTCGATCGCTTCCTGCGCCTCGCCGGTCCGGCCCGCGGCCAGCGCCTGCCGCGCGCCCTCGATGAACGCGGCAGGCGGCGCGTTCTCGTCGATGGTCGGAACGGGCAGCCGCCCGGCAACAAGGTTCTGCGTGTCGCCAGGGACGATGTTGCCGGCGGTGCTGGACAGCGGCAGCGATTGGCCGGTGCCAATATCATTGCCAGGCCGGGCAGCCGGCGCCTGAAGGGTCTGCGCGCCGGCAACCTGGGCCATCAGCACCAGCAAAGCGGCGGTTACGCCAACACGGAACATGCTCTTTCTCCTCGGGCCACGGGCAACCCCCGCAGGGGTTCGCCCAGAGCATATCAGCATACCGGACATCGTTCGCAAGAGCGGGGTCATTCGGCGCGGAAGGCGTCCGTGATGCGCCGCACCGCGCCGGCCACATCGACCAGCAGCACGTCGAAGCGTACTCCGCGGCTTCCCCATACGGGATGCTCGGCGAGCAGAATCTCCGCGGCGGCGAGCAGCCGCGCGCGCTGACGCGGTGACAGCGCCAAGGCCGCGCCGGCCAGGGTCGGGCGGCTTTTGACCTCGACGAACGCGACCAGCCCGTCCTTCTCGGCCACCGCGTCCACCTCCCCGGCCGCCGTGCGGACACGTCGGGCCAGCACGGTCCAGCCCGCTTCCGCCAGGGCCGCGCAGGCCGCCGCTTCGGCGTTTACGCCGAGCGCATTGGCCCGGCGCCCCCGTGCGACCCGCCGCGGCCATGCCGGCCGGAGCGTATTCGATGGCATCGGCTATTCCAGCACTTCCTCGGTGACGACAGCGAAGTTCGACAGCGTACAGGGGCCGAAAGTGGTCGTGATCGCCACATCCGTGGCGTCGCGCCCGCGCGCCATCAGCACCCTGCCGATGCGCGGAGAATTGTGACGCGCATCGGCGGTATACCAGCGGCCGTCCAGATACACCTCGAACCAGGCGCTGAAGTCCATCGGCGAGTCGGCGGGTGGTACGCCGATGTCGCCGAGATAGCCGGTGCAGTAGCGCGCCGGGATGTTCATGCAGCGGCAGAATGTCGTGGCGAGATGGGCAAAGTCCCGGCAGACGCCTCGGCGTTCCATGAACGCTTCCCAGGCCGTGCGGGTCGGCCGGGCATGCTCGTAGCCGAACGTGATGTGGCCGTGGACATAGTCGCAGATCGCCTGCACACGCGTCCAGCCGCCTTCCGTGCCACCGAACAGAGACCAGGCCGTGTCGGCAAGCCGGTCGGTCTCGCAATAGCGGCTGCCGAGAAGATAGACCAGCGTCTCGACCGGCAGCGCCTCCACCGGGCTCTGCTGAGCGCCGACCGCCACCTCGTCCGGCGCACCTGAATCGCGCACGAGGAAGTCGTTGGCGATGGTCAGCCTGCCCGGCGGCGCGACGATGCGTGTGACGACGTTGCCGTACGCGTCGGCGTAATCGAACGCCGCTATGGAGGGCGCGAACGTCATGCGCCGCGGCGACAGCAGGTCCGTCGTCCGCGATGGATGCAGGCTCAGCATCAGCAGCATCGGCGTCGGCTTCGGGCAGTCGTAGGAGAGCGCGTAACCGGCACGGATCCGCATCAAATTCTCCTTGTGGCGGTCTTCATCGTCAGGCGTCGTCCTCGGCCTAGCGACACTACTGTCCGAAGAAGCTGGCGGAAAGATCGCCGCTCACCGTGATCAGGCGCAACTGCACGGAATCGAGGAATTCGTGCAGACCTTCGGCGAGAATTCGCGCGATGCCCAGGGAATCCAGGAGTCCCCGCAATCCATCCAGCTCCTCCGCGGCCCCTTGTCCGCCGCGGAGCGCGTAGCGGGCTTTGAGTTCCGAGAGAAGCACCTCCACCTGGCGTATGCACAAATGCACCGAACGGGGGAACCGTTTGTCCAGCAGCAGGAATCCGGCGACCCGGGCCGGCGAGATGCCACGTGGATGAACACGCCGATACGCGTGATATCCGGCCACGGAGCGAAGCAGCGCATTCCACTGGCTCACATCGAGATACGAGCTGACGTCGGACGGCTTCGGTAAGAGCAGGTGGTATTTCATGTCCAGCAGGCGCGTGGTCTGGTCGGCCCGCTCCAGGAACCGTCCCATCTGGTAGAAGTGCCAGCCCTGGTCCTGGTACAGTGTGCCCTCGGTGATGCCGGCGTGGGTCTGGCACGCCTCCTTGATTTCACCGAACAGGCGCGCGCGCCGGCCGGGGGCGAGTTCGTCGGCGGTCAGACCGCTCAGGCGGTTGTAGAAGACGTTGAGCTGAGTCCACATCTCCGTGGAGATCATCGGCCGCAGCGTCCGCGCGTTTTCCCGCGCGGCCCGCATGGCGCTGACGATCGAGGTATGGTTCGTTACATCCCTTACATAGAAGTCCAGGACCGTGTCGGCGTCGATGGTGTCGTAGCGCCTGGAAAACCGCTCCTGGTCGGCGAACAGCTGGACGACCGAACGCCAGTTCTGATCGCCCCGGCTGTCGCGGGAGAATGTCTCGTTGACGTCGAGGATGCGCGCGAGGTTCTCGACCCGTTCGACATAGCGAGCGAGCCAGAACAGGCACTCCGCATAGCGGGCGAGCAAGGTTTCATTCAAGGACCCAGGTATCCTTTGATCCACCGCCTTGGGACGAATTGACGATAAGCGAACCTTCGCGCAGCGCCACCCGGGTCAGTCCGCCGGGCAGCACCCAGGTCCGCTTGCCGGTGATCGCGAACGGGCGCAGGTCGACGTGGCGTGGCACGATTTGGCCATCCACCAGCGTCGGCGACACCGACAACCGGACGCAGGGCTGGCTGATGTAGTTGGCGGGATCGGCCAGCAGCTTGGCCCGGCACTCCTCAAGCTCCTGCCTGCTGGCGCGCGGACCGATGGTGATGCCATAGCCGCCGGACTCGCCCACCGGCTTCACCACCAGGTCCGCCAGGTGATCCAGGGTGAAGGCAAGCGCCTCCGGCTCGCGGCAGATATGGGTTTCGACGTTCGCCAGGATCGGTTCCTGCTGCAGATAGTAGCGGATGATCCGGGGCATGTAGGCGTAGACCGCCTTGTCGTCGGCCACCCCGGTGCCGACTGCATTGGCCAGGGTTACGTTGCCCATGCGGTAGGCACGCATCAGACCGGGAACGCCGAGCATGCTGTCGGCACGGAAACACTCGGGGTCCAGGAACTCGTCGCTGATCCGCCGATAGATGACGTCCACGGCGGCCAGACCGCCGGTCGTGCGCATCCAGACCCGATCGTCGCGCACCTCCAGGTCCCGCCCCTCGACCAGCGGCACCCCCATCTCACGGGCCAGGAACACGTGTTCGAAGAAGGCCGAATTGTAGGTGCCGGGCGAGAGCAGCACGACGCTCGGGTTGTCCATGCCGGCCGGCGCGATCTCCTGCATCGCGGCCGCGAGATGCAGCCCGTAATCGTCCACTTCGCGCAGCGCGATGCCGTCCAGCAGATCGGGAAACGCCCGTAGCATGAGGCGGCGGTTCTCGATGACGTAGCTGACGCCGGACGGCGTGCGGGCATTATCCTCCAGCACCCGAAACGTGCCGTGCTCGTCGCGCACGAGGTCCGTTCCGCAGATGTGCACGTAGCAGCCGTACGGCAGGTCGATCCCCTGCATCGCGGGACGGTAGTTCGCGTTGCCCAGGATGAGATCGGCCGGCAGCACGCCGTCCTTGAGGATGTGCTGCTCGTGATAGATATCGTGCAGCAGCCTGTTGATCGCCGTGATGCGCTGCGTCACGCCCGCTTCGATGTGGCGCCATTCCTCCGCCGAGATGACCCGGGGCAGCACGTCGAACGGCAGGATGCGGTCGATGGCGTCCTTCTCGGAGTAGACCGTGAAGGTGATGCCGAGGTTGTAGAGTTCCGCCTCGGCCGCCGCCGCGCGCTGTTCCAGTGCCTCGATGGTGAGGGCGGAGAGGCGATCGCGAATAGGGCCGGCGGCACGACTGCTCAGCATTTCGCAGTAGAACGCGCCCGGTGAGTAGGTCTGCAGAACCAATCTCATCTCCCAAAGCCCGATACGCGGCCGGCGCAGTCTAGGACGACGGAAGATGCTATGCATCTTTTGTGCCACGATTGGCCCCTTCAAGACCAGTTGAGGCCGACCCGCACTCCGCCGGCAAGGCATGCGGACCCGGCTGCCCCGCTTCGGCAGGTGCCGCTGCGGGACCTGCCCGAAGCGGCGCCGCCGGTTTCGCCGTGTTCGTCGCCCTGCGTCTGGAATGGTGCTACTATGATGAGCCGTTGATGGCTCACTCTGGCTCTGTTGCGGCTGGTCGCGTGACTGTTTGTGGAGGCGGTCATGGAATACGCGCTCCCGTTTCTCGTCATCGTTGTATCGGTCATTGGGCTCGGCGCCGTGATCGCCTGGTTGCGCAGACGGCGACCTGGCGCGAGCCGCGGATTCAGATAGGGGCCTGCCGTTCCGGCCGCGCCGAAGGCATTCCGATGGCTGGCCGCCGGTTGACTTGCTCCGCTGCACGGAGCCGGTTGCAAGGCGAGCGGAGGCATGCTAATCGGCCGCACTGTCCCGTTGGGGGATAGTTTAGCGGTAGAACTCCCGGCTCTGACCCGGGCAACCTTGGTTCGAATCCAGGTCCCCCAGCCACTCCAATGCCATCGTTGGCCTTGTCTTTCCGCCATACTGACAAAGTGGCCAGCGGTCACCGCACCGGTAGCGGCCGCATCAGCCCGTCCTGCGTCCACAGCGCATTCAGCCCGCACGGCGCCGAAATCCGTACCGAGCAGCCGTTGCACCGCCAGATCCTCGCTGCCCCGCATCGCCTCGACATTGGTCCGCGTCACGCCGCTCGCCTCCGCCTGCAGCAGCGCATAGACGGTCCAGTCCGCCGTGCAGGTCGTCCTTGTTGTATTCGGCCTTCTCGGTGATGACGCCGCAGGTCAGCGTGCCCGCCGCCTTCACCTTGTCCAGCACCCCGCCCACGCCGGTTGCGCCAGACCAACAGCCAGCGCCACCGCCAGGGAAGAGACCTTCACGGCGTCCACGCGCCGGAGGTCGGAATGCCCGGATTGGTGGCCGGACGCGGGTTGAAGTCCAGCGGCGGGGGATCGAGCAGGCGGCCGTTGGCGTCGTAGTCGGTCGGCGTGATGCCCAGCGCCTTGCAGCCGGCGCCGTCGTAGTGCGGCAGCGCGGTGATCGTGCTTCTGGCGATCGTGACGTAGCCCGCCGGCAGCGGCGGCGCATGACCGAGCAGGCGGTCGTTGTCGAACGCCTCGATGAGGTCGCCCATCGGCTGCACAAAATCGTCGGCCGGGCCGAGATCGGCCTGGCCGAGTTCGCTCTTGCCCAGTTCACGGGCGCGCCGCTCGTCGGGCAGATCGGCCAGTGGCACGAGGCCAAGCAGTTCGTCGACGAAGCGGATCACCGAACTATGCTCGCTGTACACGTGCGAGACGGTGTGCGCCGCGCTGAAGGGCGAAACCACGATGGCGGTGATGCGCGGGCCGCCCGTCAGCGGATAGCCCTTCGGGTCCCAGGCGCGGACATTCACCGGCGCGTGGTCATACATGCCGTCGGTTTCGTCATAGGTGATGATGATGGCGCTCTGGTCCCAGTAGTGGCTGTTGGCGATCGCGTTGATGGTATCGGCCACCGACGCCTCGGAAATTTGCGCGTCCGAGTAGGCGGGATGATCGTCGTTGCCGGGGAACGTCTTGCGCACCACCGGGTTCGCATCGAGCGTCACCAGTCCATCGTTATTGTAGAAGCCACCACGCACATAGAACACGCCGCCTTCCTGTGGTAGCTTCTTGTCGGCGACGTCGGTGTAGAAGTCGGCCAAGCCGTGCAGGTTCTGCTGCGCCGCCTTGTTGTCGCCGAGATAGCCGAAATATTGCGGGCCGTTGTGGTGGACGATGTAGGAAGCCTGCGCGGTGTGGGCCACGCCGTCGGACGTGGTAGTGCCGTCGAAGGGTTCCTTGTCGTAGCCCTGCTGGTACCAGCCCCAGCGCACGTTCGGATCGCGACTGGCGATTTCTCGGATGTCGTCCTGCACGTCCAGCAGATCCGCTGCCGGGTTCTGGTCCTGCGCGATGATCTGCTCGATCTGGTGGCCCATGAAGGACAGCGGCAGCGAGGCGAAGGTCAGGTTGCCAGTCGGCTTGTCCGGGTTCACCTCCGGGCCGTATGGCGGCTTTTCCGCAGCCGCGTCCTTGTTGGAGCCGGGGAACGGTCCAGGGTCGCCGACCACCGGCACGGTGCCGCTGGCGCCCTGCTCGGGATGCAGCGCCCACTGGGTCTCGCCGGTCTGCCCGGCGATCATGGCGATCGCGTTCGGCGTGGAAGGACCGATCGTGGTCTGGTGGAAATTGTCGAACAGCGTGAAGCGGTCGGCATACTGCCAGAGGAACGGAATGGTGTCGCAATCCAGGTGGCCCATCGTCACTTCGGCCATCTGCTTCTGCGCCAGCGACGGGTTGGCGGTTGGTGCGGCACCGGTCGCCGTGGCGACGATGGTGCCGGCGGCGTCGTAGCCCAGCTTTTCCTCGTCCAGCGCGTAGGCGTCGTTGCGCGCCGTCTTCTTGTCACCGGCGAAGTGGGCGCTGTTCACCATGCCGACGTGGGAATGGTCCACCGAGGCGGTGTCCTCCGGGTAGATTGGCACGGTGTTGCCGTTCTTGTCGATGACCGTCCGGGTCATCAGGAACGGCGAGATCGTGCCGTAGGTGCCGTCGGTGTTGCGGATCGCCTGGGTGAAGCCGGGGGTCTCTGCCGTCGGCCGGGAGAACAGGCCGTCGGCACCCGGGTAGGTGCCGAAGTAGTGGTCGAACGACCGGTTTTCCTGGAAGATGACGAACACGTATTTGATGCGCTCGCGCAGCAGGCGGAGCTTGGCGTCCGGTGTGAGCGCGCCCTGCGCCGCCGGGTCGCGCAGCTGCGCCGCACCGACGGTGCCGCCGGCAGTCGCGGCGGTCAGGGTGGGTGGATCGGCCGCGCTGGCGGGATTCTGCCCGACCACGAACAGAGCCAGGGTTGCGCATAGGGCTTGCCACAATGCCCGCTGGTACATTTCGCTGAGCGTCCTTACAAAGCACTCAGAATTTGAACGCGTCGGCGCGGCCGATCCAGCGGCTATCTGTTACACTTGTAGGTATTCGGCGAAGTCGTGCGTGCGGAATGCCGCAGCCCTTCAGAGCAGCACCAGATCGTCGCGGTGCACGATCTCGTCGCGGCCACGCCAGCCGAGGATGGCTTCGATTTCCTCGCTATGGTGGCCGATGATGCGGGCGGCGTCGGCGCTGGCGTAGGCGGAGAGGCCGTGCGCCAGCTTCACGCCGTCGGGTCCCAGCACAACCACCGGGTCGCCACGGTCGAACGTGCCCTCCATGCCGCGCACGCCTGCCGGCAGCAGCGAGCTGCCGTGGCCGAGCGCGCGCACGGCGCCGGCGTCCACGCTGAACTGTCCCTGCGGTTGCAGCGCCCCGAGAATCCAGCGTTTGCGGGCGGAATGGCCCTCCGGGGCGGGCAGGAACCAGGTGCAGCGGGCGCCTTCGGCCAGCGCGCGCAGCGGGTGGTCGGTGTGGCCCAGCGCGATCGCCATGGCGACGCCGCCGCCAGTGGCGATGCGCGCCGCTGCCAGCTTGGTGCGCATGCCGCCCGAGGAGTAGCCGGGCGGCGGCTCCCCGCCCATGGCCTCGATCTCCGAGGTCAGCGCCTCCACCACCGGGATGTGTCGCGCCGTGCCGTCGCGGCGCGGGTCGGCGGTGTAGAGGCCATCCACGTCGGACAACAGCACGAGCTGGTCGGCCTGCACCATCTCGGCCACGCGCGCGGCCAGCCGGTCGTTGTCGCCGAAGCGGATCTCCACCGTCGCCACGCTGTCGTTCTCGTTGATCACCGGCACGCAGCCCAGGCCGAGCAGCGTCGTCAGGGTGGCGCGGGCGTTGAGGTAGCGGCGGCGGTCCTCGGTGTCTTCCACGGTCAGCAGCAATTGCGCGGCGGTGAGGCCGTGCGCGGAGAGCACCTCGGTCCATGCCTGCGCTAGGCGGATCTGCCCGACCGCGGCGGCCGCCTGCTTTTCCTCCAGGCGCAGCCGCTTGTGGTTGAGCTGCAGCGCGCGGCGGGCGAGCGCGATGGCGCCGGAGCTGACCACGATGACGTCGGTGCCGCGCGCGCGCAACGCGGCGATGTCCTCGGCGATGCCGCCGAGCCAGGGCAGACGCGGCGCGGCATGCTCGGGGTCCACCACCAGGGCGCTGCCGATCTTCACCACCAGCCGGCGGGCGTTGGCGAGCGAGGGAATCACGACGCGGCCGTCTCCGCCTCCGCTGCGCGGGCAGCGACACGCGCGGCGCGGGCGGCGGCGACGGGCTGCCAAAGCGCGGCCAGCAGTTCCGGCACACCCTGGCCGGAGACGGCCGAAATCGCCATCACCGGGCGGCCCGAGGCACGGGCGAGGGACGTGCGGCGGGCGGAGAGTTGCCGGGGCGTCATGGCGTCGGTCTTGTTGAGGACGACGATCTCCGGCTTGTCGGCGAGGCCGCCGCCATAGGCGGCCAGCTCCGCGCGCACCATGCGCCAGGTCCGCACCACGTCGCCGGCGGCGCCGTCAACCAGATGCAGCAGCACGGCGCAACGCTCCACGTGGCCGAGGAAGCGGTCGCCCAACCCGGCACCCTCGTGCGCGCCTTCGATCAGGCCGGGAATGTCGGCGATGACGAAGTCCTGGCTGGCGGAGAGGCGCACGACGCCGAGCTGCGGGTGCAGGGTGGTGAAAGGGTAATCCGCGATCTTCGGCCGGGCGGCGGAAACGGCGGCGAGGAACGTAGACTTGCCGGCGTTGGGCAGGCCGACCAGGCCGATGTCGGCGATCAGTTTCAGGCGCAGCCACAGCCAGCGTTCCTCGCCAGGCCAGCCCTTGCTGGCGCGGCGCGGCGCGCGGTTGGTGGAGCTTTTGTAGTGGGTGTTGCCGAAGCCGCCGTCGCCGCCGCGCAGCAGCAACACGCGCTTGCCCGCGGCATCGAGGTCGGCGAGCACGGTCTCGTGGTCCTCGTCCACGATTTGTGTGCCGACCGGCACCTTGATGACGACCGCACCGGCACCGGCGCCGGTGCGGTCGGAGCCGGCGCCGTTGCCGCCCTTGGCGGCGCGGAAGTGTTGCGTGTAGCGGAAGTCGATGAGCGTGTTGAGGTTCTCGACCGCCTCGAAGATGATATCGCCACCACGCCCGCCGTCGCCGCCGTCCGGGCCGCCGAATTCCAGGAACCGCTCGCGGCGGAACGCGACAACGCCGTTACCCCCGTCGCCGGAGCGGCAATAGATCTTGGCCTGGTCGAGGAACTTCATGGGCGGTCCAACGAAAACGGGGGCCGGCTGGCGCCGACCCCCGCGGACGTGATCAGCCGGGTCGGTGTCTACTCGGCGGCGGCGGCAACGGCGGCCGGCGGCGGGACGACCGAAACCTGCACGCGATCCTCGGCACGACGCTCGAACTTGACGTGGCCGTTCACCAGGGCGAACAGGGTGTGGTCACGGCCGATGCCGACGTTGTAGCCGGCCTTCACCTTGGTACCGCGCTGGCGGACGATGATGTTACCGGCGATCACTTCCTGGCCGCCGAACTTTTTGAGGCCGAGGCGTCTGCCTTCGGTATCGCGCCCGTTGCGTGACGAACCACCGGCCTTTTTGTGTGCCATGGGGGGAGACTCCTGTGCTTCAGGCTGCGGCGGGCTGGTCGGCGACAATGCCGGAGCTGATGTCGGCGACGCGCAGCACGGTGATGCGCTGGCGGTGGCCGTTCCTGCGGCGGCTGTTCTGCCGGCGGCGCTTCTTGAACACGATGACCGTTTCCAGCTTATCCTGGGCGATGACGGTGACGGTGACGCTGGCACCGGCGACGGTAGGGGCGCCGAGGGTGAGGGTACCTTCGGTGCCGACGGCAAGCACGTCGGTGAAGGTGACGGAGGTGCCCGGTTCAGCCTCGATCTTCTCGACCTTCAGCACGTCGTTCGGGGTCACCCGGTATTGTTTTCCGCCGGTGCGGATCACTGCGAACATCGGTCTGCCATCCTGTCGCTCGGTCTTGCGCAGCAAGCACCACGGTAATGAACATCCAGGCGGCCAGAGAGCTGGCCGTCGGGGAGGGGGGGTTATAGCGTGCGTGGGCAGGCTGTCAACGGCGTTTGCGGCAGGCTTGTTCGCGACCGGTGGGGATGAGCGTTGCGGGCAGGCGCGGCACTCCCTATAACGCGGCGCCTGCCGGGGCTGGAGAGGTGCCGGAGTGGTCGATCGGGACGGTCTCGAAAACCGTTGTACCCTTATGGGTACCGTGGGTTCGAATCCCACCCTCTCCGCCAATTCAGAACAGAACTGCGAACGCCGGGGGTAGCCGGCTTTGCGCCTGAGGTGGCAGCCAGCGTTCGGAGCAAGTCGCTTTTTGATCCCATGATGCGGACCTCCTTGTCTGCGACCTCGACGCGCTGGGCCAGAGCGCGAAGGTGATCGCGGCGGTAGCCGCCTCCTTGCAGCCGCATCCGCTCGCGCGCCGTCCTGGCGAACTTGCGGACCATCGCGGGCGTAACAGCCTGTTGGCCTGAGCTTTCGAGCATGGCCTGGGCGCGCTCGGCGTCTGCCTGCGCCTGGGCTCGGATGGCCTTCAGGCCCGCGATGCGTTCCTTCAGAGCCGGGTCGTCCAGCTTATCCATCGGGATCGAACGGCCTTTGCAGCCGGTCTCGCCCTGCCGGGCCCTGATCGAGCAGGTGTAATAGCGATACCGCCCGCCCTTGCCGGTCCTGAGCGTCATGGCCCCGCCGCAGTCAGCGCAGAAGCAGATGCCGGTAAGGAGAGTCGGGCCGCTTACCACGCGGGCCGGCGTCACCTTCGGGTTACGAGCACGAAGATGCGCCTGCACGGCGTCGAAGGTGGCTTGATCGATGATCGGCGGCACCGCGACCGTCGCCACCTCGCTGACGGGCTTCAATTCCTTGGCTTTGGATCGCTTGTTGAACTCATGCTCGCCGACATAAGCGCGGCGGGTCAGGATACGATGGACCTGCCCAATACCCCAGCGGCCGCGGTCGCGGGTGAAGATGCGATGGCTGTTGAGATAGGCGGTGATGTTCTTCACACCCATTGGACCGGATGTGCCGTCGCCTTCCAGCGTCAGCCGATAAATCAGCCGGATCGTGTCGGCGTGCAGCGGGTCGATCTCCAGCTTCTTCTTGACCTTCGTGCCGCGCTGCTCGGCCGCCACGACGCGGTAACCGATCGGTGAGAGCGAGCCGTTCCAGAAGCCTTGCCGGGCGTTCTCCTTCAGGGCGCGCAGGACGTACTTGGCGTTCTCCTTGGACTGGTATTCGTCGAACAGCGCCATGATCTGCCGCATCATGACGTGCATGGGATTGTCGCCCATCTCCTGGGTGATGGAGACGAGCTTGACGCCGTTCTTGGCGAGCTTCCTGACGTAGAACTCCAGCTCGAAGTGATCGCGAAAGAACCGGCTGAAAGAATGGACGATCACTACGTCGAAGGATGCGGGCTTCGACGTGCCCGCCTCGATCATCCGTTGGAATTCGGGCCGGCGGTCAGTGGTGGCGGATGCGCCCGCCTCGATATAGGTCTCGACGAGCTGGTAGCCGCGTGAAGCGCAATAGGCTTCGCCCTGGCGCTTCTGGTCCGGGATGGAGACATCGTGCTCGGCCTGCCGCGCCGTCGAGACGCGCAAGTAGAGGGCGGCGCGCAGCGGCACGGTCATGGCAGGTGTCTCCTTGTCAGATCATCGGTTCGGCCCGAACAGTTCGTCGAAGAGGTCGCCGAACCACGCCTCGAACACGTCCACCTCGGCCTGCGTGACCGGGATGCGCTCGGGCCAATCGTCCGTGACCGTCCAGGCCGACAGATCATGCTTTGGCGGCCGGCCGATGCGTGGCCAAGGCTCCAACGGAATGTGGAGATCGTCCGGCAGGACGCCGAGATGGACGTAAACGCGGCGATCTTTGCGGCGAAGAACGCGGGGTCGGGACATGCCGACAGAATCGGGCCATCTGCCCGAAACACGAATAGCCTAAGAATGTGCCACAGTACGCTCGACCGCAAATCGTAAAAATATTTGCATGGTGCAGGCGCAGGCAAGCGGAGCATAGAGGATGTGGCTCGGTGCGGCACATTCATAACCTATGCCTCCCGCTTTGTCCTGGGAGACACGGCCAGTCCGAGGAAAACGAGGATCGCCTGATTGAGCCGCAGGGTGTCTTCGTCATCCAGGCGACCGATATGTGAGCCGACCTTGGATTTCGGCACGGTAGTGATCTTGTCCACCATCAGCCGGCAGGCGGCGCGCAGCCCGTTGCGCTCGTTCGGCTCCACGGGCAGGCGGAACAAAGGGGCTTCGGTTTCGTCGGTCGTGAAGGCGCAGATGGTGATCGAGTCGGTGGCATCGAAGCTGTCATCCTGCACGACGACGACGACGGGGCGCGGCTTGCCCGCGTAGTCCTTGCCGCCGGCGACCGTCCAGATGTCGCCACGCCTCATTCATCACCCCAATCCGACACAGCGTCGATAAACGCCTGATCCTCGCGGGCATGGACACTCGCCGCCACGGCCAGGGACTGCCGGTGCGCCTCCGACCGGAAGGACGGCGCGCGCACGTCCGGCACCCAAATCTGGATCGGGCGCAGGCCCTGCGCCCGCAGGCGCTCGCGATGTTCCCGCACCTTGATGCGCGAGGGCTTGGGCTTCGACGCCGAGGCCATGACAAATCTCCAGTTTAGTTACATGTAACCTATCATGGGCCGTTGGGTTTTGCCAGTTCTTTCACCGTCCTGTCACCATATGACCGCATCCTCCTTACCGGCCTGCTTAGAGGCCGTCTCTGAACGTGTGCGGAATGGGGGTTGGATGGCGGGGAGAGATGTGATTCCAACAGGTTGTCGAGACCGAGTTGGAAGGACAGGCTCATGTGGACCCCGACCACCCGC
>Ga0224531_1000403_pt1 | contig 22497 bp, 23 predicted proteins | sample CBST100metaG_FD_179876 | JGI IMG/M metagenome (GOLD analysis project Ga0224531, IMG submission 179876) | Peat soil microbial communities from Stordalen Mire, Sweden - C.B.S.T100 | ecosystem: Environmental > Terrestrial > Soil > Wetlands > Peat | place: Sweden: Norrbotten County, Stordalen Mire...
TCCGCAACCAAACCCTGTTCGATGTCCAACGCAGAGCCGCATGACGCGGCGGCTTGTCGGCCCCCCGGCGGGCGGCCGGGTCCCTACTGCTTAACACTTGACAAAGGGTAGGGAGTCCACCCCCCTCTATTTTGCAACTCCTGTTGTAGCCCGACATTTGATTGTAATGCGCACGGAATGAATAGTTTACCGGCGCGCTCAGCGACCTGACCGGCACGTAAAACCGGCGAAAACAGGCCCGTTTTGAGCCTGTTTTCGGCCAAAATAGCGCGTTTTTGCCTCAAATCCTGCCGAATTAGTGCGCGTACCTCTGTTCCCCGGCCTCCAGCGCCACGGGCAACCGGTTCTGGTCCGGCGGCAGGGGGCAGGTGGCATAGGGCGTATAGGCGCAGGGCGGATTCTCCAGCTTGTTAAAGTCCAGCGTCAGCAATCCGGGCTGGCTCAGGCCATGGTCCGGCAGTCCGGTGTGCAAAAACCGCGCCGCCTGATAAGTAGTTGTCTTGCTGGTCGTGTCCCGCAGGATGAAGAACAGAGTCCCCGGTTCGCTGGCTTCCGTAACCGGCTCCAGTTGCAGGGTTGTCCCGTCCAGCGTGAACTCGGCGATCCCCGGAGCGGGCAATTCCAGCACCGTTCCAATCACCGTGGGGATCTTCTCAATGTGCGGCGGCGTAAACGGAATCCACTTGGCCGTCACGCGAAGGCGCGGCTCGGGTGCATACCAGTTGAGCCCGTGAAACTCGGTCCGCGTCTGCGCGTTGGCGTCCTTCACGCGCAGCACATAGCGGTCCCCGCGCTCCAGTATCAGAATCGTCATCCCCCGCCAGCTAATCGTCGAGGACTTCGCGACGCCCGTGGTCAGCGGTCCCTCGCGCGCCGGCTTGCCGTCGACCAGCAAATCCGCGGGAAAGCCGCCGCTGGGCGAAAGCAGTTGGACTGTCTTGCCGCTCACGGTGATCAGTCCGAGATGGTCTGGAGCATGTCCGCGCAACTGGATGTGGTTGTCCGCCGCCGCGCCGACGGAGTTGAAGCCGGGCTTGAGCCACTCCAGCCCAACCAGAGTCAGCCAGCCGTCTGGAGCGGAAATCTCCTGCCCCCGCTGGGCGCGCCAAGCAGACAGTTCCTGCCGCCACTGCGCGGCATCGTCCGTCGCGGTCGCACTCTGGGCTGCGGCTGGCGCGGCATTGAACCAGCACAGGCCGGCGGCCAACAACACCAGGGCAATCACGGAAACAGATCCATTACGGCTCATCATCAAGGCAAACTCCTTTTAAGAAAGAACGTGCTTTTCCATCACTCGGCGGTGGCAACATGCGGGTGAAACAGAAATGGGGAAATATTTCCTGCCCGCAAAACATAACCGCAGCGCCAAGGGCGCTGTCCAATGCTTGAGGCTGTCCCTATTATGCCTCTGCGGAAGCGGGGTAAACTTCTCCATAGAATCTCGAAGAAGTTTTGGAAAGGCGATTGCTGTGAGCAAGCTGCTCGGCCCCTGTCTCGCTCTGCTCCTTTGCCTGCCCTCCTTGGCCGCAACGCAGCAGCTCCTGAGTTCCACGGCACGCCCTGCGTTCGGCCCCCCAAAAGGACTCATCAGCCTCGACGTCGTGGTTACGGACCAGTCGGGCAAGCCGGTCTCCGGCCTAGAACCTGGAGATTTTTCGCTGCTCGACAATGGCCAGCCGCAGAAGCTGGTCTCCGTTCAGGCCTTCGACGGCATCTCGCCCAGTCCCGAACCGCCTCCTGAAGTCATTCTGGTCCTGGACGCAATCAACCTGTCGTCCCAGCAGCTAGCCGTTGCGAAGTACGAAGCAGAGAAGTTTCTGCGCCGGAACGGCGGGCATCTGGCCCAGCCTGTTTCGATCTATGTCCTTTCCGCTAGCACCCTCTCGGTTACGTCCGCGCCTTCCACCGATGGAAATGCCCTGGCCGCGCAGATTGCGAACAAGAAAGGGCTGCGCGTGATTTGGCAGAACAAAGTCGATGCCAGTTTGGATCGCTTCCTGGCGTCGCAAGCAATGAGTTACCAAGGCCAGGCAGCGCTGACGGCACTCGGCGCAATTGTTCTGGAAGAAAGGCGGAAGCCCAGCCGAAAGCTGCTGGTCTGGATCGGACCCGGCTGGCATCAGAGTGTGGGCTCCTTCGATTGGACCACCGAATTATCGACCCGCATGCGCGAGGCGCGCATCTCCCTTTACAGCGTCACTTCCTGGCCCCGCCGGGAGGGCGATCTCCCTTATCAAAACTACTTGCAAGGAATTCAATCGGCCAAGCAAGCCAGCGCTTCTACTCTGGCGCAGGCTCTGGTGATGGAAGTGCTCGCCATCCAGAGCGGCGGCCTTGTCCTGGACCAGGACAAGGACCTGGCGGGCCTGATTGAAAAGTGCGCACAGGATGCGCATGCTTTCTATACCCTGACCTTCGATCCGCCGCGCACGGATCTGGTGGATGAGTATCACGCTCTGAAGGTACAAGTGGGCAAGCCGGAGTTGGCGCCCCGCACCCGCACGGGGTATTACGATCAGCCGTCTTATCGCGATCAACCCAACCCGGAAATCAAGCGCGTCACGGTGGAGCAATTGGAGCAAGTGCTGGAAAAGGCGCAGACCCGCTCCGATACCGACGCGACGCGGCAGATTTCAGCCCTTGAGTTGAGCGAGCGAATGAGCGAAACAAAACTTGCGGCCTGGAAGACTCGCTTGCCGGGCGCGAAGGCCAAGGCCGCGCTGGTCGCACTGGCCGACGCTTCTGCCTTCCTTGCTCCACCGGCCGGCGAGATTACCGCCTCTCCGCCGCCCGACCTCGCCGAGCAGCGGCTGATGCTCTCGCGGACCATCCACTATCTAGCCAGGACGATCCCCAAGCTGCCGAACTTTTTTGCGACTCGTACCACAGCCCGTTACGGGGAGCCGCCGCTCAAAGACGAGCAGACGTGGAAGACCGCGATGGGCGATCATTCGTTGCATTTTGTGGGCAGTTCCAGTGCCATCTTGCTCTACCGCAACGGCGCAGAGGTCGTGGATGCGCAAACAGCCAAGGGGAAGAAGCAGAAGAAAGAAGAAAATATCCTGACCACATGGGGCACGTTTGGACCGATCCTCGGCATGGTGATACAGGATGCTGCGCACGGCCAACTGGAGTGGAGCCGCTGGGAACAGGGCGCAGACGGACCGCGAGCGATCTTCCACTTTGTGGTTCCGTGGGACCAATCGAATTATGAAGTCACGTACTGCTGCCTTGCAGAGGGCGACGGAACAGGCGCTTTTCGGCGCCTGACCGGCTATCACGGAGAAATCGCCATCGATCCGGACAGCGGAGCGATTCTTCGCATGGCGGTGCAGGCGGATCTCGGGCCGAACCAGCCGCTTCTCCAGTCCAACATACTGGTCGAATATGCCCCCGTACTGATCGGTGGAATCTCTTATATCTGCCCCACCAGAAGTGTTTCCATTTCGCGTGGGCGGAGCATCATCCAGATTCATGAATGGGGAGGCGACTTCCGGGTCTATGGCCCTTTTCATACCATGCTCAACGATGTTTCTTTTGGGGATTATCACATGTTTCGCGCAGAGTCCCGGATTCTGTCGGAGTATGAACCGGTCCCCGAAGAGCAGAACGGCAATCCCGGCTCACCCGATGCGCCGGCTGCTCCGCCTAGGCCCAAGCCATAACCGCCTATTCGCCGCCTTGACAGCGTCCTCCGCCGCTCCCTAGAATTAAACAGGAATAGTTTGTTCTTTTTCTGGCGTAAGTGCTAGATAAAACGAGCAGTTAGTTCCCTTTAGCGGCGATCGCAACCAAACCGGAGAGCAGGAAAGATGCCTGATCCGCGCCTCAGTCCGCGAGAGCGGCTGGTGCTTACGGCCATCATCGAGCTGTACATTGCCACCGGCGAACCTGTGGCCTCGCAGGGAGTTGCCCGCCATTTTGCTCATAAGGAAGGCCTCAGCTCGGCCACTTTGCGCAACGTGATGGCCTCGCTGGGCGAGGCGGGTCTGCTGGAGCAGCCGCACACCTCAGCCGGTCGTGTTCCCACCGCCGCCGCATTCCGCTACTACGTGGGCCAGATCACCCAGCCCGGCGCACCGTCTGCTGGACTCGGCTCCATGCCGCAAGGTGGCGCGCCACTCAGCGAGGCGCGCCGCGGTCAGATCGAAGACAGCTTCTCCGGCGTCTCAAGCTCCAACGAGTATCTGGAGCGCACCTCGCACGTGCTGGCCCTCATCTCCAGCGGCCTGGGCGTGGCCCTGGCCAGCTCCACCACCGCCCAGGTGCTGGAACACATTCACTTTTCCCGCCTCTCCACCGGTCGCGTGCTGGCCGTGCTGGTCACCCAGGCCGGCGCTGTGCAGGACCGCGTGATGCTCCTGGATCAGGACCTCACGCACATCGAGTTGGAGACCGCCGCCCGCTATCTGAACGAGAACTTCCGCGGCTGGCCCGTCGAACGGATTCGCGCCGAAGTTGCACGGCGCGTGGAAGCCGAGCGAGAGGCCTACCACAAGATGCTGGCATCGATTGAGGAACTGTGCCGCAAGGGCGCTCTGGCCGGCGGAGAAGCTAGCCCTGCACTCTTTGTGGACGGCATAGCCAACCTCATCTCCTCTGAACTGGACCGCGAACACCTGCGCCAGATGCTGCTGGCCCTGGAGGCCAAGCAGCGGCTGGTTGAGCTGCTCACCGCCTACGTGGACGGTCGCCAGCACGAGGTGCGTGTAGTGGTGGGCCTGGACGAGGCGTCTCCAGCCATGCAGGATCTGGTCCTGATCGGCGCGCCCGCCTGGGTGGGCGGCGCCAGCCTGGGCACGGTAGCCGTCATCGCTCCCACGCGCATCCAATACCAGGAGATGATTCAGGCGGTGCGCTATATTGCGCGACTGTCCGAACGCATTCTTGAAGTTCCCGCCGATTAGAGCGGTTCCAGAACAGTTATGCCCCGTTGAGTATCCGCAAGGTCGCCACTCGCTGGGGTTCGCGTCGACTTGAGAGAATGGGTTTCGAGGTACACCAATTCTGGAACCGCTGTCGTCCTGAACGCTCCGTTCACAAGCCGCCTGGTCAGTACAGACCAGGAATACCGGCAACGCCGGAGAATTATCATTGAAACAGATACAGAACATGATTCGGAGAATGCGTAAGGCCATGCCAGAACAAAACAATGAAGTGAGCGGGTTTGATCCAGTGGGATTTGATCCGGTGGATTCACCCGCATCCTACTCTGCGGAAGACACCGCGACAGAGCTGCCGGGGCCTGTGGCCATTGCCGAAGACCAGGTGAGCCGCGCGGAGTTTGACCAGATCAAAACAGAACGCGACCAGTTGGTCGACCGCCTTGCCCGCCTGCAGGCCGAGTTTGAAAATGCCCGCAAGCGCGCCGAGCGCGAGAAGATCGAGTTTCGTGATTTTGCCACGGGCAACGTGGTTGAGCAGTTCCTGCCAGTGCTGGACAATTTTGAGTTGGCGCTCAAGTCCGACAGCTCGGCTGAGCAGTTGCGCTCCGGCGTTGAATTAATCGTGAAACAGATGGAAGATGTTCTGCGCCAACTACATGTGCTTCCGATTCCCACTGAGGGCGAGGCTTTCGATCCCCGTCTCCATGAGGCTCTCGGTTCCGTCGAGCGCGACGACCTGCCCGACCAGCATGTGGCCGAGGAAATCCGCCGCGGCTATCGACTTCGTGAGCGTTTGTTGCGCCCCGCACTGGTGCGCGTGGTGTCAAATTCGAAACAAAAGGGCGAATGAGTTCTAATAGAACAGTGAGCAAAACAGACTACTACGAAATACTGGGCGTCTCCCGGGAAGCCAGCGACCAGGAGTTGAAGAGCGCCTATCGCAAGCAGGCCCTCAAGTATCATCCTGACCGCAACCCCGGCAATCATGCCGCCGAAGAGAAGTTCAAGGAAGCCAGCGAGGCCTACCAGGTCCTGAGCGACGGCGAGAAGCGCGCCGCCTACGACCGCTACGGCCACGCTGGCATAAACGGCCAGGCCTCTGGTTTCGGAGGCGGCCCCTTCGCTGGCGGCGTAGACATTGGCGACATCTTCGGCGATCTTTTCGGCGAGATGTTCAACGTGGGCGGCTCCCAGCAACAGCGCGCCAGCCGCCAGCAGCGCGGCGACGACCTCCGCTTTGACCTCACCATCGACTTTGAAGATGCCTTCTTCGGCACCGAGACCGAGATCAAGATTCGCCGCATGGAGACCTGCTCGACCTGCGGTGGCAGTGGCAGCGCCTCTGGCCGCGGACCCACCACCTGCAAGCAATGCCAGGGCCGAGGCCAAATTCGCTACCAGCAGGGCTTCTTCTCCGTGGCCCGCGCTTGCAGCGCCTGCGGAGGCACAGGCTCGGTAATCGGCGATCCCTGCCCCGCCTGCCGTGGCGAGTCGCGCGTCCCCAGCGAATTCAAACTCACCGTCAAGGTGCCGCCCGGCGTGGAAGAAGGCACCCGCATCCGCTATTCCGGCGAAGGCGACGCAGGCCGCTCCGGCGGTCCCCGCGGCGACCTTTACGTGGTGCTCGCCATTCGGCCCCACGACTTCTACGAGCGCAACGGGTATGACCTCTACTGCGTCATCCCCATCAGCTTCCCGCAGGCAGCTCTGGGCGCGGAAATCGAAATTCCTGGCATCGACGGCCCTGTGAATCTAAAAATTCCCGAAGGCTCGCAGAGCGGCCGGGAAGTGCGCGTCCGTGGCCGCGGCGTGCCCTACCTCAACGACAAGGGCAATGGCGATCTGATCGTCAAGCTGGTGGTGCAGATTCCTAAAAAGCTCTCCCGCGCGCAGCGCGAACTGGTCGCCAAACTAGCCGAGTCGCTCACCGTGGAGAACCGCCCCACCTCGCCCAGCCTGATCGAGAAGATGAAGGACCTGTTCAACTAGGAAACTGGCGCAATACAACAGAAAAGGCCTGCCGGCATCGGCAGGCCTTTTCTTGCTGGGCGCATAAATCTTCCAGACCGGCACAAGGATACGGCCAGTTGCAAATCAAGACTCAACTTTCAAGGGGCGAAACAGAAAACACGCAGAAGAGCCGCCACGCAGACCACGCGCAACAAACTTGTGTAGGAATGAAGTTGTGGATTTTCGTGGTGGAGCTGAGCGGGATCGAACCGCTGACCTCCTCGTTGCGAACGAGGCGCTCTCCCAATTGAGCTACAGCCCCACGACTTCATTAGTTTACCAGCGAGCGCCAATTCAGGAAAGGCGCTTAGCGCTTTTTCCTTTTGCAGATTCCCGGCGGACTGCTCTGCCCGCCGGGAAACCCGCGCTACAACTGGTTCATGTTGGCCAGGAACTCGGCGTTGTTACGCACCTTTTCCAGGCGGCTAATCAACAATTCCATGGCTTCCACCGGCGAAAGCGGGTTCAGCACCTTGCGCAGAATCCAGATGCGCTGCAGATCCTCTTTGGGAATCAGCAGCTCTTCCTTGCGGGTGCCGGAGCGCTGGATGTCGATAGCCGGGAAGACGCGCTTGTCAACCAGCTTGCGATCCAGGATGATTTCCATGTTACCGGTGCCCTTGAACTCTTCGAAGATGACCTCGTCCATGCGCGAGCCGGTATCGACCAGCGCGGTGGCGATGATGGTCAACGAACCGCCTTCTTCAATATTGCGAGCCGCGCCAAAGAAGCGCTTGGGCCGCTGCAAGGCGTTCGAATCGACGCCGCCCGACAGCACCTTGCCTGAAGGAGGAACGATGGTGTTGTAGGCGCGCGCCAGACGGGTGATCGAATCCAGAAGAATCACCACGTCCCTCTTGTGCTCAACTAGCCGCTTGGCCTTCTCGATGACCATCTCGGCCACCTGTACGTGGCGTGCCGCCGGCTCGTCGAACGTGGAGCTGATCACTTCGCCCTTGACCGAACGCTGCATGTCCGTCACTTCCTCAGGCCGCTCGTCGATGAGCAGAACGATGAGGATGATTTCGGGGTGGTTGGTGGAAATAGAGTTGGCCAACGACTGCAACAGCATGGTTTTGCCGGTGCGGGGCGGGGCCACGATCAGGCCGCGCTGGCCTTTGCCCACCGGGGTCAACAGATCCATCACCCGGCCGCTGGTGGCCTCACGAACCGTTTCCAGCTTGATCCGCTCCTGCGGATACAGCGGGGTCAGGTTGTCGAAGAGAATCTTGTTACGCGTCTCCTCGGGCGACTCAAAGTTGATGGCCTCGATCTTGACCAGGGCAAAATACTTCTCACCCTCGTGCGGCGGACGAACATTGCCGCTGATCGAGTCGCCGGTCTTCAGATCGAACTTGCGGATCTGAGAGGGCGAAACATAAATGTCGTCCGGGCCGGGCAGATAGTTGTAGTCCGGCGAGCGCAAAAAGCCATAACCGTCGGGCAAAATCTCAAGTACGCCCTCCGCAAAAATGTGGCCTTCTTTTTCGCTCTGTGCCTGAAGAATCTTGAAGATAAGATCCTGTTTGCGAAGGCCGCTGGTCCCAGGAATTTCAAGGGTACGCGCGATGCGGCTCAGTTCGGTGATGTTCTTTTCTTTTAGCTCAGCGATGGTCATGTTCACCTGCAATAAGGAGGGATGGTAGTGGGGGGATTTGAGAGGGGGAAGTGCTCCAGGAAAAAATCAGGCGGGATTACAAAAGTCTTGATGCAAAATGCGCTTCAACGGTCAGTCCCAAAAATTGAGCCCGGGATCGAAACGCCGGATAAAAGCGACTGCCTTTGCGAGGAAGCCGCCTTCAAACCGTTGCATTACTTCAACTATACCCTTTTGGGGCGCCGTCAGGCTGCGCGGCGCTCTTCAACCGGCTGGGTGGCAGACGCTTGTATCGGCGCCAGGGACCCTGGATTGGTGGTGTGAAAGCGGGCCAATACCTCATTGGCTGTGTCCTGCAGCCGTGTATTCGGCTTGTGCAGCTTCCGGGTTGCCTTGCTCGCCAGTTGACAGAGCTGGTAGCGATTGGACACATGAGAGAGTGCCCCAAATACCAAATCGGAACGCATTCCGTGTTTCTCCTTCTAGATTTGCCTGCCCGGACGGTACTGCTTGGCGCCGCCGGTGCAGCAGGGGAGCCAACTCATCCAGGGCTGACCCTAAAATTCTGTTCACTAAGTTAGACGCGCGATAGGAGTGTCCCGTTCAAACTTGTGGCGCAATTTCGCACACTCTAAAACCGGATTCGTACCATATCGTGAAGCCTGAATGCCACCTTAGGTTTCCATGCGCCTAGTCATCCTCTTCCTGCGTACATCAAAACGCACGGACGCATCAACGGATGAGCCTCAGCTCAATAATTTGATGCGGGAAGATACAGACGTACTGGCCAGATTGCACTATGCGATCTGCCTTTATGGATAGCAATCATGAATTTATACCACGTTCCAATTCAGGTCAACTGTTTTTTTAGACTTTTTTGACCTGCGTGAATCCCCGCCGCCACACCCTTGCCATCGCTCAGAACCCGTTTCACCTCAATGAGATACGAAAACCGTTTAGGAAGCGGTTTCAGTTCCTTCTGCGGCGACGCTGCGGCTTGCCATCTGGATCGGAAAGGATTTCCCGGCCATCCTCGTCCACGCCGCGCGGCGGCCGCGGTTGGCGGCGGGGCTTGTTCTTGGGCTTCAAGATCAACTCATCCAGTCGGAAAACGCCAATCAACAGCAACGCAATCAAAGGAATCCCCAGCAGATAGGTTTCCCACCCAGACTTCACAACGTCCTCGACCATCGTGTTCCTCGGCAATTCGGGGCTCGCTAACGCCAGCACGGTCTGAACCCGTTTCGTGGCGGAACCGTCATCCTTCGCGACTTGAATTGCTGCGATTCAGAAAATATTCTCTGACGAAAAGAATGGATCAGTTAGTCGATAGTACCCTGCAATTCGCACTCACGCATCACCAAAACATGCCCCACTGCGAATCACCTACATCCCATTTCGTTCCGTGTGCGGCAGCGATTCGTTCCATCGCCGGCCGTCCATATCCGTCAAAATCGTCTGACCCTCTTCGTCCTCGCCGCACTCGATCCACCGATGCCCTGCCAGCCTCTTGGGTGCGGCCACGACCTCGTCCAATCGGAAAAACCCAAGCAGCAACATGGCCACAAAGGGAACCGCAAACAGCAGCGAATCCCGGCCTGACTTCAGAATCGTCTCGTGCATTCTCTCGGCCTCCGCACTGCATAACTCACGGCATAAGACGCCTCCCATACCGTCCATGCGGTTATCGGCTGAAGATCAGAGAATTCTAAGAATCCAAAGTAACCATGCGAATACCGACACAGACCGATGGCCTCTCAGTTGAACTGCGTACCGATCGCAGATACAATTCGTTGCCATCAGCGCTACACAGGTCCCGGAGGTCTCACACTGAGGAGCGTCTTATGAAAGCGATCGTCTACACCCGCTACGGACCGCCCGCGGTGCTTCAATTCAAGGAGGTGCCAACCCCTGCGCTGGCGGACGGCGAGGTTCTGATCAAAGTCCACGCATCGTCCGTCAATCCGCTCGACTGGCACTTCATGCGCGGGGAGCCGTGGCTGCTTCGCCTGATGATGGGACTGCGCAAGCCCAAGGACACGCGTCTGGGCGTCGATGTTGCCGGACAGGTTGAATCGGTGGGCGGAAATGTAACTCTGTTCAAGCCAGGCGACGAGGTCTTCGGCGTGGGCCGTGGGGCCTTTGCCGAATATGTGTGTGCGCGCGAAGATCAGTTAGCGCTGAAGCCGGCGGGGCTGTCGTTTGAGGACGCGGCATCCGTACCCGTGGCGGCCATCACCGCACTGCAGGGCCTGCGCGACCAGGGGCACATCCAGCCCTGCTACAAAGTTCTGATTGATGGTGCTTCGGGCGGTGTGGGAACCTTCGCCGTCCAGATTGCCAAATCGTTCGAGGCGGAAGTGACCGCCGTGTGCAGTCCCAGCAAGGGGGACACGGCGCGTGCGATTGGCGCGGACCATGTTATTGACTACACCCGGAAGGACTTCACGCAAGCCGCGCAGCGTTACGACCTGATTCTCGGCGTCAACGCCTACCATTCAATCTTTGCTTACCGGCGCGCGCTAAGCGAGGACGGCGTGTACGTCAAGGCCGGAGGCAGAGCAACTCTCTCCGCCATGCTGCTCGACCCACTCCTGTCCATGATCCTGTCACGCCTGGGGCGCAAGAAGATGCGTGGCTTCATCGCCAAGGTGAACAAGCCGGACTTGATGCTTCTGAAGGGCCTTCTGGAAGAAAGAAAGTTAGTTCCTGTGATTGATCGAAGTTATCCGCTCAGTCATGCGACAGAAGCTGTTCGCTATCTTGAAGAGGGACACGCGCGCGGCAAAGTTGTCCTCACAGTTGGGCAAAACTAACTTTCCTGCCCGCTAAGACCAGTAACTCCGGTCGAGTGTGCGATATTGGATGGCTTCGGCTAGGTGCGATACAGCTAGATTCTCCGCGCCTTCCAGGTCGGCGATGGTACGCGCTACCTTGAGGATGCGGTCGTGGGCGCGTGCCGTCAGGCCCTGCTGCTGCATGGCCCGCTCCAGTAACTTTTCCGCATCGGGCCCCAGTTCGCAGTGAACGCGAATCTGCCGCGTGGTCATCTGCGCATTGGAGTAAATCTTGTCGCCGGCCTTCTTGAAGCGCGTGCGCTGCCGTTCGCGCGCCGCCATCACTCGCCCGCGAATCTCCGCCGAGCCTTCGGCCGCCGCCCCCCCCCGCAGTTCTTTGTATTGCACCGCCGGAACCTCAATGTGAATGTCGATGCGGTCCAACAGTGGCCCGGAGATTTTTGCCACATAGCGCTGGATCATGGGCGGGGTACACATGCACTCCCGCGACTTGTCATTGAAGTAGCCGCAAGGGCATGGATTCATGGCCGCCGCCAGCATAAAGCGCGCCGGAAAACTGAGCGACATCGAGGCCCGCGCGATGGTCACCGTATGGTCCTCGAGCGGCTGGCGCATCACCTCCAGCACGTTGCGCGGAAACTCCGGCAGTTCATCCAGAAACAGCAGGCCATTGTGGGCCAGCGAAACCTCTCCTGGACGCGGCACGATGCCGCCGCCAATTAGGCCCGCGTCGGAAATCGTGTGATGGGGCGAGCGGAAGGGCCGCTGCGTTACCAGGCCCGCAGCTGCGTCCAGCACCCCGGCCACGGAGTGAATCTTTGTGGTTTCCAGCGCCTCTTCAAACGTCAACGGAGCCAGAATCGAGGGCAGCCGTTTGGCCAGCATGGTTTTGCCCGAGCCCGGCGGTCCGATCATCAGAATGTTGTGGCTGCCGGCGGCGGCCACTTCCAGCGCCCGCTTGGCGGTTTGCTGTCCGCGTACGTCGCAAAAATCCACGTTGAAGTGCTGCAACTCGCCCAGCAGAGCCTCAGTAGCCACGCGGTAAGGCTCGCGCTGAATCACGCCCACCACCTGATGATTGAGCAGCTCTAGCACGTCAAGCAGCGATGAAACGGGGTAGACATTCACCCCCTCCACCACCGCGGCTTCGGCAGCGTTGGCAGCGGGCAGAATCAGGTTGGGAATGCCCTTTTCCCGCGCCAGAATGGCCACTGGAAGCATTCCCGGCACCGGGCGCACACTTCCGTCCAGGCCCAGTTCGCCCACCAGCAGAAAACGGCTCAGATCGTCGGTTTGCAGCGCTCCGTACGCACCCAAAATGCCCACGGCAATGGGCAGATCAAAGCCTGCGCCTTCCTTTTTCATATCGGCCGGAGCCAGATTGATGGTGATGAACGTGGGCGGAATCAGGTAGCCAGAGTTCTTGATCGCCGCGCGCACCCGGTCGCGGCTTTCGCGCACCGCCGCATCCGGCAATCCCACGGTATGAAAAACATCCTTCTCCGCAACCACGCCGCTATAGTCCACCTCGACATCGATGAGGTTGGCGTCGATACCATACACAGCCGCGCTGAGAGCTTTAAATAGCATGTTGGGAAGTTGAAAGCGAGTGTAGCAGATGACAGCGAACTGGGAATAGTAATCCGGCAAGAGGGAACCCTGCTGGTATCTCCCTCTGTGGCCTTTTCTCAACTCAAACATGAGAAGCAGCTATGATGGGACCTGCGCACAGAACAGCGGCGCTATCAAAAATGCCAGACAGCATCTTCATTTCGGCAGGCGAGGCAAGCGGCGAGCACTACGGTGCACTGCTAGTCGAGGAACTGCAAAAGCGCCTTGCCGCTGCCGGCCAGACTGCGCAATTCTTCGGCATGGGCGGCACGCGCATGGAAGCCGCAGGCCTGGAGCGCATCGTCCGCAGCGAAGATGTGGCGGTGATGGGCCTGACCGAAGTCATCCGCCATCTGCCGCGCATCTACGGCGAGTTTCGCAAGCTTAAGCAGGCCATCCGCGCGCGGCGGCCCAGTGTGGCCGTGCTCATCGACTTCCCTGAGATTCACTTCCGCCTTGCCGAGCAATTGCACGAGCTGGGAATTCCGGTCATCTTCTTCGTCAGCCCGCAGCTTTGGGCCTGGAAGAAGCACCGCATCAAGCTGGTTCGCAAATACATTGACCGCATGTTGGTGATCTTCCCCTTCGAAGAGGAGTTCTATCGTAAGCAAGGTGTGGCCGCGGAGTTTGTCGGCCATCCGCTGGCGGAGTTGCCACTACCCACCGTAAGCCGCGCGCAGTTTGCCGCGGAAAACGGCCTCAATCCGGAAAAGACCTGGATTGGCCTGTTGCCCGGCAGCCGCCCCAAAGAAATTCGCGACATTCTGCCGGAAATCCTGCTGGCCGCACAGCGACTGGAAGGCGATTACCAGTTCGTGATTCCCCAGGCGGCAACCCTCCATGCGGGTCAGCGGGCGGAGCTACTGGCCCTGGTCGAAGAACACGGCAAGGGACTGGCCATCAAGCTGGTCAACGATGCCCGCGCCACCCTGTTCCATGTTCGCGCCTCAGTCGTCGCCAGCGGCACGGCCACGGTGGAAGCGGCGCTTATCGGTAACCCTTTTGTGGTGGTCTACCGGGTTTCGCCGCTCACCTTTGCCATTGCCAAACGGGTGGTGAAAGTGGACCATGTGGCCATGGTCAACCTGATTGCAGGCAAGCGCGCGGTTCCAGAGCTGATTCAGAATGACTTTACGGCAGCGAATATCGTCCAACAGATCGGGCCCTTGCTACCCGACGGGGCGCCCCGCCAGTCCATGATGCAGGAGCTCAAGCGGGTTCAGGTTCTGCTCGGCGCACGTCCGGCTGGCCGGGACGAAGAGCATCCGGGAGCGATTGGCCGAGTGGCGGCAATCACTCTGGAGCTGAGAAAAACCTCGCAGGACCAGGGAACCGTGCAATCCTGAAGTCCGAAGCGCCGGCCTGGATTTAATCTTGAAGCGCGATCAAACTGGAGCGGTAGAAAACTCGTGGTTTCCCTGGTCTCAAAATCGATTCCCTGGGACGCCCGGCATCTGTGGATGGGGAAAGATACTGATGACTGCGATGCGTACACAAAAGCGGAAGACGCCGTTTGGATTCGCCCTCTCCCTGGGCTCACTTTCCCGAGGCACGCTCTGCCTGCTGTTCGCGGGCCTCAGCCTGACGGCGTCCGTCTTCGCACAACGGCCCGAGCGACCCGCCCTGGCCGTTGCCGGTTATGTGATCGACGCAGAGTTGGCCCCCGCTACGCACCACCTGACGGCCAAAACCGTGGTCACCTTCACCGCGCCAGAAACCACCGAACTGGTCAGCTTTGGTTTTCATCCGGCGCTGAAGGTGTCCAACATCGCCGATGAAACCGGCAAAGTACTCACCGGCGACCGCTCGGCGGACGGCACCATTCGTGTGACCCCGGCCACGCCCTTTGTCCGCGGCCAGGCCGTGCGCTGGACCTTCGACTATGCTGGAGTCATCACCGGCAGCGAAGACGGCCCCATCGAGGGCCTCAAGCTGGCCGCCATTCAGGAGCCGGTCACCTATCTGCTTTATCCGGCGCGCTGGTTTCCGATGACCGGCTATCTTACCAATCGCTTCACGGCTGAGATGCACATCCGCGTGCCGCAGGGAATGCGGGTCTTCGCCAGCGGCAGCACCGGCGCGGCCAAGCCTGTCACGCTGGCCAACGGCAAGCCCGGCGACCAATACGACTTCAACTGGGCCAAGCCCGGATTTCCCGGCACCATCATTGCCGGCCGCTATGTGAACCCGGTTTCCGCGGGCGACGGCAACGTAAAAGTCTATCTGACCGTGAGCCACCAAACAGCAGCCAACGAGTTGGCGCAGACCGCGGCCCGTGAGTACGAGTTCTTTACCGAAAGCTTTGGCGGACTGGAGTCCGGCCGTCTGAATGTGGTGGAACTGCCCGACGATACCCTGCCCGCCGTGTGGGCGCCAGAGCTGGCAGGAATTCTCGGATCGCGCGTCGGCGACAAGAGCGGCATCCGCCTGCTGGCCAATACCATCGCGCACCAGTGGTGGGGTTCCGAGGTAAGTCCGCGCACCCTCAGCGATGCCTGGATCACCAACGGCATGGCCCGCTACGGCGAACTGATGTATGTGGAAGACCAGAACGGCAAGAACGCAATGCGCACGGCCCTGCAAGACGTCTCCGCGGGCGCGCTGGCCTACGATACTATTCCGCTGTCGAGCACCGGGCGGCTCAGCCCCTTCTCGCCGGAGTTCCAGTCGGCGACTCTCGAAAAAGGCGCCATGATCTTCCACATGCTGCGTTGGGAACTGGGCGACAAGGTCTTCCTTGCCACGCTCAAAGGAGCGCTCAGCCAGTACACCGACAGCAGCATGCGCACACAGGATTTGGTCAAGGTGGCCGAGGCGCAGAGCCAGATGCAGTTGACCGCCTTCTTTGCGCAGTGGATCGACGGCACAGGCGCACCGCAGTTCACCAACAAATACGCCGTCTATCGCTTGGGCAATAACAAAGGCTTCCGCACCATCGGCGAAATCGGACAGGATCTCGATCTGTTCCGCATGCCGGTGGAGTTGCGCGTCGAGACCGACGGCAAAACCGAGATACAAAAAGTGGACGTGGTGGGCACCAACACGCAATTCGTTGTGGATACCTTCGGACGCCCGCGCCGCATCAGCATCGATCCCGGTAACTGGGTGCTCAAGTCCACGCCCGATTTGCAGGTGCGCGTAGCCATCCTCAAAGGCCAGCAACTGGTGGCCCAAGGCGACATGAGCGGCGCCATGGCCGAATACCAAAAAGCGCTGGAAGCCAACCAGCAAAGCTCGCTGGCCAACTATCGCATCGGCGAGTTACTGTTTGCGCAACACAACTCCCAAGCCGCCATCAACGCTTATCGCGATGCGCTGCGCGGCGATGGCGAGCCGCGCTGGACCGAGGTTTGGAGCCACATCCAGATTGGCAAAATCTTCGACGTCAGCGGCCAGCGTGACCGCGCGGTCAACGAGTACCGCCTGGCCGTGCAGACCAATGACAACACCCAGGGCGCGGTCAACGAAGCCCGGCAATATTTGCAGAAACCGTACATGCGGCCCGAGAACGAATAGGTCATTGCACTAAACAACAACGGCCAGCCCTCAGGGCTGGCCGTTGTTGTTTAGTGCGGTTTTGTTTGCTTACTTGTTGCCGTTTGCATGGCCCAGAGAGATGACTTGCAGATCGACTTTGGCAAGTCCGTCTTTGGCCATCGCCAACTTCTGGGCGGCGGCATACGAGAGGTCGATGATGCGCCCCTCGTTCACAAGATCGCCGCGATCGGTAATGCGCACCACGACAGAATGCTTATTGTCGTGGTTCACTACGCGCACCACAGTGCCGAACGGCAGTGTCGGGTGGCAGGCCGTCATGGCAAACATATTGAAGCGTTCGCCACTGGCTGTTTTGCGGCCGTGGAATACGGACCCATACCATGAGGCAATGCCGTGAAGTCTCGTGCCGCGACGCACGTGGATTGGTTGTTGCGGCGTCAGTTCTTCCGGCGTCGCATTTGCTACCGGAGATGCAATCGGCGCGGCTGGCGCCAATTTGGTTAGCGGCGCATCAGCATGCACGGTCGGCGTGGAAAGCGAAACCACCACGGCGACCAGCGCAACCGAGGAAGCTCCCGCCAGAATGCAAATCCTGAGAGGAGTTTTCATGCTCATGTTGCTTGATTCTCGTCGTATCACCATTCGGCCATTTTACTAAATAGAAACATTTCTGGCCAGTCATCGACGATAAAATACACTGCCACTTCGGTCTCAGAAAATATATATCACCAACCTATTCCATATAAGTTGTTTGCATTAAGCATCTTATATGTTCTCCCTCAACAACGGCGCAGGTCGAATAATACTGCAATTCGTACGCGTTTTGCAGATTATTTCAGCCATTCCGGTAGCGTAAATCTGTGGTATCAAGATGCAACAAAAGGGGTCCCAATGCAATTAAGCCCAGAAGGTTTGAAGTTAGTCAAGCTATGGGAAGGTTATCGCGAGCGAACTTATCTCGATGTGGCGGGATTTCCTACCATCGGATACGGGCACCGCTTGTTGGCCACCGAGTCATTTCCAAACGGCATTCCGCAAGCGCAAGCCAACGAAATTCTGGCCCGCGATGTGCATAGCGCAGAGCAGACTGTGACGCGCCTGGTGAAGGTCGCACTCACGCAAAATCAATTTGACGCACTGGTGGATTTTGTTTTCAACCTGGGTCAGGGAAAGCTCGCGGAGTCCACCCTACTGAAAGAATTAAACAGTGGACACTACGACGAGGCTCGCGAACAACTGTTGCGCTGGGATCGCGCAGGCGCACAGGAGAATGCAAACCTGAAAGCCCGCCGCAAATCTGAATTCAATTTGTGGAACAGCGCCGCAGCGCAGCGCGAAACAGCGGCATAAACAGCGCATATCAGAACTTCTATCAACCTATCTCACAAATGTGCAAGCGCTCCTCGGGTTTCAGATACCCCTTGCGCCGGAACCAATCTTCCATCGCAGGCTGAAGGCGATAGAGAGGAACGCGATGCCCCGCTTCAAGCAGTCCATCGGCGGCGGGCAGCGTGTCGTCAAAAACCGCATCGTTGGTGAAGTTGCGCATGGCAAAATTATCGATCCAGTGAATCGGGCACGGATGCTCGATGCCGGAAGCATCGATACGCTGGATCGAGATACGGCGCACAAACATTCTTCTACTGTAATGGAATTGCGCCTGCCCCGCGGCATGCAGTTCTATTGCTATTTCGCGGGCACAGTCTTGGCGTCCTTGCCCTGCTGCGTCTCCACACGGAAACGCTTGTAATCGTAGTCCCGCTCGGTAAAGTGCTGGCGAATGCCCTTCACCAACAGCAGTCGCGCCTGCACGGTACCTTCGCCGCCCGTCGGCAGCCATATCTCGCCGTTGACCGCGGCCTGATCGAAGCGGAAATTGGAACCCTTCTGAATGCTCGCCACCAAACCGCCGTCCACGCGGAACGTGTCGTTGAAACTGGCGTCTAGATGAGCAATCTGACGGTCGGCTTCATCCACCCACACCGTGCCTTGCAGCTTCTTTGACAAGTCCTCGGCCATACCGTGCGTCTTGGCGTCTTTGCGTCCCACAAAATCGAAGACGATAGCCGATCGTCCGCGATAATTTTCTCGCCGCGGATTCCGCACGTCCATGATCTCCAGAATGCGGCTTACGTTGACGGACGGCCCTTCCAACGGCTGGCCGGAAGAAGTCTTCTCCGCCTTCTCCACCAACTTGGTCACGCGCTCGGTTTCCTTCTGCTGATCGTGATCGCTGAGCGCCTTTCCATCTTTCTTCACCATGCGCCCAATCTGGTGGCCATTGACGAAGAACTGCTCGAACTCCTGCGTCTCCGTCTTCTTCACCTGCCCTTTGGCGTCAATGTCCTGCGTTGTCTGCAACGAAGTAAAGGTATAGTTCTCGCGAATCTTGTCGAGTTTCTTCTGGTGTTCCCGCACCTCGTTCATGAGTTGCGGAATCGCGGGCAGTGGCGCATTGGAGGCCTGCTGCGCCTGCTCCCACTGAACCATCAGCAAGGGCAACAACCAACAGGCAAATATCACGATGCGTAATGCACCCATAAAAGCAGATCCTTTCCAGCGAATCGGAACCGGCAGGAAGTGCACCGGAAGTTATATTGGTTTGGACCGAGTCACACCGGGAAAAGTCGCGGCAACTGTGGGCTGACATGATACCCACTTTACAGGAAGATAGATCGACACTGATTTCGCGGTAAACTCAAAAGCGGCACTCAGGATAAGATAGCCGCAACCCGGAAGGCCCCAACGGCCGCTCCAAGGAGACCTACATAATGATCAGGATTCTGCTGCAATGGCTGTTGAGCGCGATCGCTCTGCTGGTGGTTTCTCAAATTGTTCCCGGCTTCATCGTCCAGGGCCTGGGAGCCGCTCTGTGGGCGGCGCTGGTGATCGGCCTGCTGAACGCAACCCTGGGACTACTGCTCAAGGTCGTCACCTTCCCCATCAGCATCCTCACCCTCGGCCTGTTCCTGCTGGTCATCAACGGCATGATGATCCTGGTGGCCTCCAACATCGTGCGCGGATTCCGTGTGAGCGGCATCGGCCCTGCCTTCTGGGGCGCAGTGGTGCTGGCCCTTCTAGGCATGGTGATCCGGGCAGTTACCCAGAGCGCATAAGGGATCAACTGCAATTTGAAGCGAGAGTTACTTGGCCGCGGGTGCTGCAGGCTGCGTAGCGGCCTTGCCTGCAGCGCTCGCGGGCCGAGTGCGGCGCAACTTCTTTGCAGGCCTTGCCGCGGCCTTGGCAGGCCGCGGCGTAGCGGTTGCCGGGTGGGTTAGCACCGGACCAGCAAGGGTCTGCGGAGTACGCACGGCCCCACCACTGGCAAAGCCACCAGACACCGCCGGACGCGACGGCAGCACGGTCGCTCTCGCTGGCTGGTGCGGCTGCACCCGCGAATAGATGCCCCATCCGCCGCCGGCAATCACCATCACAATCGCCGCCGCGGCCGCAGAGCGCAATACCGCGCTCTGCATCCAGTTGCCCCCCGGATGCAGGGCTGCTGGCCAAGCCAGAATGCGCGCCTTGTGCGGCTGAGAAAGTTGGCTGGCCCGCAGTCCAGCATGAATGCGATCTTCCAGTCCCACTGGTGCGGGAAGGCTGGCGATCAAGCGCAAGGAGTCTTCAAAAGAGCTGGGCGCAAGACCGGGCTGGGTGCCGGAAGCAGAATCGGAAGCGAAAGAATCGTGGGATTTCATCGCACACTCCTGGAGTGATGGAGCAGGTCGGCCATCAGGTTGCGGGCGCGGAACAGGCGCGAGCGGACGCTGGACTCGGTAATGCCCAGCACCGAAGCGATCTCCACGCTGGTCAGTTCCTCAAATGCGGAAAGCATCAGCACCTGGCGCTCCTTGGCAGGCAGTTGTTCTACGCAGGCCAGCACATGAGCGTGGTGTTGCGCGGCAGAAGCGATCTGCTCGGCGCTGAGCCCATGGGCGGGCAGCACGCGAGCCAACTCGGACACATCGTCTGTCTCCGGCCTGGTCTTGGCGCGGCGCTTGCGGTCCAGCACGATATTCCAGACGATGCGGATCAGCCACACGCGCTGATCCCGCACTTCCCCGAGCGTGTCGCGATGGCGCAGGACACGGATGAACGCCTCCTGCACGGCGTCTTCCGCATCCGACGGGTTGCGCAGGACGGAAAAAGCGACACGATAGAGGGTGCCGGAATACTGGCTGACCAGAGCGGCAAGGGTCTCTTCTTCCACAATCGTGCGGGCCTGCGTTTGCGCGGCGTTCTCTGCGATATCCATCCAACCTGAGAATACTGCCTCGCTGGTGCTCATACACAACCAGACGCAGGCGGGTTAAAGAATGCTCAGCGGCGAGCGGGGCGGTCTATTGGCCCCACCGCAGGTACCCATAAACAAAACTCGCGGAGCCAGTGGCTCCGCGAGTCGTTTCAAACAGGCTAAAAGCCTTACTCCTTGGCGCCGAGCTTCTGGGCGGCGATCGAGCCAGCCGCGCCTTCCTTGTCGGCATCTTTCACCTTGGCCCACAAAGCGCGGGCCTGATCCGTCTTGCCCGACGCTGCGTACAGGTCGGCCAAATCAAGCTGCGCCACACCGGTGGTCACGGTTTCCGAAGGCTTGGCGGCCAGCGCGGTGTAGATCTCAATGGCCTGTGCGTCGCGCGCCGAGCCGTGATAGAGACCGGCAAGGGCCAGCTTGGCCAGATTGGAAAGGTTGCGGTTCCAGGAGCCGGAAGCGGCCTTCAGCTCGGTTTCCGCCGAAGCGGTCTGGCCGAGTTCCTGATAGGTGACGCCAGCAAAGTAGTGAGCCTTGGAGCCTTGCGGCAACCAGCCATACTGCTCAGCCACGGCCACAAACTGCTTGTTGGCGGTTTTGGCACGCTCGCTCGCCGACGCATACACGCCAGGCAGGGCGGGTGCGCCGGGCTCAGCCAGGGGCGCAGTGTAGGTGTCCAGGGCAGCGCCCAGAGCGCTATCGGCCGAAGTCGAGCGCATGGTGAAGATAACCAGTGCAGCGATAATCAGAACGACAGCGACAACCGCGCTGACGATCCAACGCACAACACCGGAACGGTGACCGCTCAGCCAACTGACGCTACTCGCAGTGGCTTCGGCAAAGCTGTCCGTTTTGAGGGCATGACGGGTTTGAGTATCCACGGGGTCTCTTTTTGTCCTTCGTCGTTAGACTTGCAGGCGGGTCCATACAAGTGGAGGCACTTCGACTGCAACCAAACCAGTCTATCAGCTATGGGCATTGGGGCGCACAAACGGCGGCAACCGGCCGGCGCAACCTGCAAAACCGCCGTCTGCGAGCCGGGGCCGCCAAAGTCGCCACTTGCCGCCGGCCACCCGGGACGATACGCTATCTGCATGTATGAAGATTTCCATGTAGCCGACCGTTGGAGCGGCGAAGACCTCCACTGCCGCTGGAAAGCCAATATCGTGGCCATCGCCACCCGCCACGCCGACGCCGTGGATGTCCGCTTTGACGTCAACGGCCGCCCCATGTGGATTGCCCTGCCCTGCACCGCCTGGGTGGAGCAGAAACAGCGCACCGGCAAGGTGATTACCGACCAGTTGGCCGCGCAAATCGCCGGCCGCTACCTCAAGCAGTTGGTCAACGAAGGCTACGACTCCCGCCGCGAAATCTACACCATGACCGTCGCCGAGGTGCTCGAACACCTGGACGTGGTGGTGAAAGAAGCCAAAGAACTGGGCGAGATGCCGACCCTGCCCATCCTCTCGGAAGACCGGTCAAGTTTTGATACTGTTCGTTCGGATGGCCGGTCCGGTCTTTAGTACCTATCCGCAAATAACGACAGTCTTCCTCCAGCAGATCATGGCACAGGCAAGTGAAAGAAGTGCAACGTAGCTTGCCTCCGTCTTTTCGAAACTGACCAGCAATTTGCGGAATCGATTGATCCATGAATGGGTTCTCTCCACTACCCAACGGCGCGCCTTGAATCCAGGTATCGCGATCTTGTCATGTGCTTCTTTGCGTCGTTGCTTGATGTGCGGCCTATAGTCCCGTTGGACAACTGCGTTCAATGCAGGTGCGCCCTTGTAACCCGCATCGGCGCAAAGATTGTACTGTCCCGCTCGGCCCGGCATCTCCATCACGACT
>Ga0224531_1000404_pt1 | contig 22469 bp, 19 predicted proteins | sample CBST100metaG_FD_179876 | JGI IMG/M metagenome (GOLD analysis project Ga0224531, IMG submission 179876) | Peat soil microbial communities from Stordalen Mire, Sweden - C.B.S.T100 | ecosystem: Environmental > Terrestrial > Soil > Wetlands > Peat | place: Sweden: Norrbotten County, Stordalen Mire...
CCCACAAATCCTCTTGCCGCTCTCGATGCTGCCGCCTGCCCATCGCCATGGACAAAGATTACGAACAAAGTCTGTGGAAACCGCAAAAATGTTATGCACGAGTATCTGGACTTTCACCACGGGCTGTCAAGGTTCTTGAAGGCAAAAATGCTGGTGAGGTAGTCAGAACAAACCAGCGCGAATGGCACAGAGGACTGTTTGATCCGTGCGTCGCCACCGGTCTGATTCCTGCGTCAGCTTTAGCGGGCTATCGGAATGATGCCGTTTACTTGCGCAATTCTCGCTACGTTCCACCACGCTGGGAAGCGGTCAGAGATGCAATGCCTGCGCTGTTGGATTTGATCGAGAGTGAACTGGAACCGTGTGTGCGCGCAGTCCTTGGGCACTGGCTCTTTGGCTATATTCATCCGTTTCCCGACGGCAATGGTCGAATGGCACGTTTTCTGATGAACGTACTGCTGGCATCGGGCGGGTATCCATGGACAATCATTCGTGTAGATGATCGGACAGAATATCTAAGCGCGCTCGATCATGCCAGCATCGAAAGCGATGTGCGCCCCTTCGCAACTTTTATTGCCGGACAAGTGCGGTGGTCGCTCGAGAAGACACCATGATTCCTGTGTCCATTACAGTGGTATACGAACGCACTTGACTCACTCCGAGGATATCTGTAGGAGAATTATACGTTGACCGCGACGATCCCTTCCGCTCTTTACAATATGTCGAATCCTCCCGCGCCGACCAGATACTGCAGAACTGCGCATTCGGTTCAGCCAAGCATCTGTTCTCAATGATGTGGACGAGTTCCGGCTTCTATATAAAGGTTTTGTTTTGCGTGCTGAGATTGAAGACACCGTGCCCGAGCTTCTGCTGCGACAACAACCAACGGAATCTGCCGACTTATATCTGAAATACCCAATAGATCAAGCAGACCAGCTAATCGATCAAATGCCGAGCAGGGGCACAATCCGTTTGGAAGAAAATGCATACGAAGAGATAGTTAAAGGTATGTACGCCCGGTAGGATCGTGATTGTGGCCTTCTCTCGCTCTCTGCAACATTGACGAACAAGCTGATGTGGTTGTTTTACTGCGATGGTGGCGTGGGATTCGTAATTGGATTCGCTACGAGCCACGCATGGTTCAACAGCAACACATCTGATAACGATTCATCTCATCACCTCCGAAAGGTCCAATATGTAGACGAACGTGAACTAATGTATTTATTGGACACAAGAACTGATGCGGCCGCAAAGGATGAGACCGTTTTGTACACCAAGACAAGCAAATGGAAATTTGAAAAGGAATGGCGCATTATCCGTAACTTCACAGAAGAAAGGCAGAAAGCAGGGCCAGACTCATACGGGAAAGATGTCTTGCTTTTTGATATCCCACCTTCCGCTATTCAGGCTGTGATCTTCGGCCACAGAACGACGTCTGAGGATGAAACAGCACTGCGCGAGATTGTCAGTGCAAGCGCTAATCTCAAACATTTGTATTCGGGCGAGCTGTGCGCAACGTGGATGGCAAGGTTGAAATCGTTCCTGTTGTGACCGGAATTTTGTGACGGAGAATGCGGAGGATTATGACACCGAAACAAAGCAAGCCCGTGGCAATCCATAGGGATATCCCAAAGCTGAAACTTGAGCAGAAAACCAATCTTCCCTCCCTCAGCAAGGCGAAGCTGGAGGCATTGTTTGAGGAAGCCGTGGTCCATGCTTACGGGGACGAAGAACAGACCTGCAGCTTCTTTACTATGATTGAGGAGCATCTTGCACTGCCTTTTACGGTAAGTATCTTCGGGGCTGAAGCCGGTGTGGAGAAAGTCGATATGATCCGCGACGGTCGGATTGTCGCGATCTGTCAAAGAGATGGGATGAAACAGAGAATTGGATCTTCTTGGCGCTCTGCGGCAAGTTGCTGGACAACGTAGAGGGATAGAGATGCGCTCCGACTCGGGCTGGGCCTAGCGAAATCCCCAAGTCAAGCGCGGATTGCGAGCAGCCGATGGACTAGCCCTTGTTGTCGGCAATACAGAATGACGGAGTCCCGATCGATTGAACGGAGCGAAGCGATTACGCGCAGCAATGCCAAAGTCGCCGAGGTACCATAGGCACGACGAACGTTTTTACCCCTGAATTCGTAACCCACCTTCGTGACCAGTTGCGCACTTGGGAGGCGCTCGTGCCGCTAACGCATGCGCCCGGCGAAGCGCAGGTGGACTCTGATGAAGTTCTGGTTGTGATAGGCGGCGTCAAGCAGACGGCGCACAATTTGGCCATGGCCACGCCGCACTTCGCTGGCAGCTTTGTCGTGGCGCTTCGGGTGAAGCCATAGAAGCGCTTCTTGAAGGACATGTTCGGTAATCTTCCCATTTCGGTGGCGCGCCATCGCTGATTTTCTACGAAAATGCGGAATCGCGGTGGTCATGATCTCGGGCGGCGAAGAACGGAGAGTCGAGGTGTTTGCGTGCCAGCGGGAGCACCTCCGGCAGAAACCGGAGAGTCTTGATCTGGTGATGCCAGGTCTCGACGGCATTGAGATCATGCGCCTCCTGGCGGAGCGCAAATGCAGGGCCAAGATTGTTATTTCGAGTGGAATGGGCACGCGAGTGCTCGATGCCGCTCAGCGGTCGGCGCAGGAGCACGGCCTGAGTATCGCGGGTGTCATTTCCAAGCCGATTTCCAGGGAGGCTCTGCGCTCGCTCATTGGCAAAGAAAGTGAGCCCGATCAGCCGCTATCGGCAGCGAATGAAACCGAGAGCGGAAGTGAATTCGAAATCACGAGGCAGGATCTACAAAGCGCATTGGATCGCACGAATCTGCATTGGCATATCAGTCAAAGATTGAATGCAACAGCGGTGTGCTGGCGGGGTTGGAGGCGCTGGCACGTTCGCAGCATCCCGACAAAGGGATCATCATGCCAGACAGCTTTGTTCCTGTTGCCGAGGAGACTGGACTGATCGATCCCATCCTCTCCCTTGATTTGATGACTCCAATCCGCATGAAGGGCCTTCAATTGTCGATAGACGACTTTGGCCCCGGGTATTCCTCGATGGTTCAACTGGTCAGACTTCCGTTTTCTGAGATCAAGATCGATAAATCCTTCGTCATGTTTGCCAAGCGAACCAAGGAACCACTCAACGTCATCAAATCAATCGTCGATCTCCGCCATAGCCTAGGGCTACGCGTCACGGCGGAAGGGGGCGACGACCTGAGCACTCTTAACTACGTCAATACTTTGGGGTGCGATCTTGCGCAGGGATATTTCATTGCACGCCCCATGTGGGGAGATGCGGCACGCAGTTGGGCCGAGCGGAGTGCATCGCAATAGGCTCGATCCGATCGGCTCCAGAGTCGTTTGCAATCACGACGCTAAGAGGCACATTTCCTTCGTTTCACCAATAGAATTGGTGCACACCGGTGAGTTTGGCGATTCCCTGGATCACTCCCCGGAAATGCCGTTCCCAACTGGGACCATTGATGACGAGCCTGATCCGGGATTCGCGTCGCCATGGCGACTTTTCGTTCCCAATCCGTCGTCGATGAGCGCTCAGGTCGTCTGTCGCTGTCTCGAAGGGAGGTGGGACGGGCGGATGTCCAGTTGCCTCCAGCACCAGACGCAGCCGGAAGTGTTCACTCGAGCCATCGAAAAAGATGGCGCTCCACCATGGCCACCTTGCGGCCTGCCTTGGCGAGAGCGCTCGCAAGCGAGGGATCCGCCTGTCCCGCACCGACAACAACTCCATCGAAGGTATATCTCATCCCAGCACCAGAAGCGAGCAGACAGCGATTGCGATTGCGGCGACGTCTTCGAGAAGAGCCGCGGGAAGATCGCGATGGAACGCAACTGCAAGTTTTCCCCTGACCGCGGAGCCGCCCAATGTTCCTGCCACGGCCCCGAGAATGCCCAGGACCAGGCCGATCACCAGCATCTGCGCGGCTGCCCCAACTGTGGCCCCCACCAGCGCGCCGCTAATGACCCGTGCAATGAACTGAGGCGGGACCCTCCGGCTTGGCGTGGAGGGAAGTGTGTCTGTAAACAGTTCGACAATCGCAAGTAGGGTGAAAACAATGGGTGTGTATCTGAAGCCCATGAAGGCCATGGGCGTGGCGGCAACCGGCAGCATCGCAAGCCGCGCAAACCAGCTTACGGCGGCTGGAGCGAGAAACGTGCGAAGGCCTGAGACAAGTCCCACGAGAAATGCGCAGAGAAGCAGCATAGTTTCTCCAGATTTGAAGATGCGCTACAGGGCGTGCATGAAAGACTTTGCTGGGTTCGTGCAGAAGGGAAGCGTATCCCAAAATCAGGGAAGGGGCCCACTAGTTCAGCTTCTGAGTATACAGATGCTGCTTGAAGATTTGAAAGAGAAATTCGGCCGGAACTTCCAGTTTACTCGACCAGCTAAGCCGGGAGCACGTTCGCTCGTTTCTGCTGTATCTGCTCAAAGAGCGGAAGACGGAGCCATGCGCAGAAAACGCCAGGCAAAGCGCAAACCCGCGTTAGGCTGCCTGAAACCACAAAGATCAGCTGGCCGCAATCCCCGAAAAACACCAGGAGGGGACCCTCTGCCACTCCCAAGCGTATCGAAATCTCTGCCTGCGAGAAATGCAGGCTAAACGGACTTTAGCTGCTTCTCGCGCAGCCAGGCGTAAGTGCGTTTCGATTCAGTTCCTGCCCAATACCCAAGATCAAGATCAACCGCCTCTCTTGTTCCGCGAGTCCAATCGTGTTAATTTCTAATCATGATTGGCGCATTCAGCAAACTTTTGGTTCTCGCTCAGGCTCCCGCCTTCGAGTGTTGCTGTTGCTGTTGTTGTCGCTAGTCTCCCCTTTCACTGCTGATTCTCTTTTTTCAAATAATTTCCATATCGACTGCTGACGATCCACACGGGTCTAGAGGTCTGCACACGCGTAACTTGCGCGTGTGCCAGAGCGAGATCTGTGCTGAGATTGCCAGACAACGGGGTGCTTCTTGAAAAAACTTGCTGTCATCTTGCTGCTCTTCGCCACGACGGTGCTAGCGCAAACTCCCACAGCTTCATTGACCGGATATGTCCACGATATCTCGGGCGCAGCGGTTCGCAACGCCTCCATCACCGTGCGCAGCACGGCCACTGGCATCACGCACGTGACACGCTCCGATGCGAGCGGCGAATACCAGTTCACGCAGTTGCCTCCTGCCGTCTACGAGGTAAGCGCTTCCGCCGACGGCTTCCAATCCGAGATTCAGTCCGATGTACTTCTCGAAGTGGCGCAACATGCGCGCACCAACTTTCAGCTCAAGATCGGAAAGGTAACTGAAAGCGTCCAGGTAGAAAGCGAGGCCGCGCTCACTGACACCGAATCGGCCGCGGTCGGCTCGGTCATCGACAACCAGAAGGTTCTTGAATTGCCCGTCAACGCGCGTACTTTCTACTCCCTCGCTCTGCTGGCGCCCGGCGTTGCTCTGCCGGCCCAGAACTCCACGCTCGGCTATCGCGGCGGCTTCAACGTCTCTGGATCGAAGGAGACCTGGAACAGCTTCAGCCTGAATGGGGTGGACGACAACGACGAAGCGATCAACGGCCCAGCGTATCGGCCCAGCATCGACGCCATTCAGGAGTTCAAGGTGCTCACCGGGGTCTACTCCGCCGAATACGGCCGCACTTCTGGCGGCCAGGTTGTCGTCGTCACCAAGTCCGGCGGCAACGGCTTCCACGGCGACGCCTTCGAATTCCTCCGTAACCAACTCTTCGACGCGCGCAACTACTTCAACTCCATCGGCACTACCCCGCCTTTCCATCGCAACCAGTACGGCGGCACCTTGGGCGGCCCCATCCAGAAAGACAAGACCTTCTTCTTCGTCAACTACGAGGGCTTGCGCTTGCGCCAGCAGTACATCGCGCTCTCCACCGTGCCGACGCCTGCGATGGCCGGCATCACCACGCCCGGGGTTTACGACTTCAGCAGCCTGCTCAATCTCGCCACTCCGGTTCACGTCAAGAATCCATACACCGGCAAGGACTTTATCACGCCGAATGTCATTACCGGCGCCGATCTCGACGCCAGTGGCAACTCGATCCTGGCCGGCGCGTCGAGCCAGTTGGGCGCGTCCCTGGCCAGCTTCTATCCAAAGGCGACTCTTACCACTTCGGCTGGCGCAGCACCGGGCAACAACTACAATTTCTCCGCTCCCGGCACGGAGCAACTCAACGAGTTTGCGGTCAAGGTGGATCGTACTTTTTCGGCCCGGGACAGCGCCTTCGTCAACTACAACTACTTCGACGATCCCACCTTTGTGCCCACCAACAACCAGTGCAATTCCAACAACTATATCCCTGGCTTTGGCTGCTCCGATGGTCTGACAGTGCAGTTGGCCACGGTTTCCGAAACGCACGTCTTCAAGCCCACCCTGCTCAACGAACTCCGGCTGAACTTCCAGCGTTTCCGCCAGTCCGGCATTCAGCAGGACACGGCGGACAGCTTTGCCGGCATCGCTGGCGCCTCGGCTGGAAGCTTTCCCGATAACACCGGACTTCCTGTCACTTCGGTGACCGGCTTTGGTTCGCTCGGCGGCGCTTATAACATGCCGCAGCAGCGCTTCGACAACACCTACCAGGTCATCGATGCGGTCACCTATACGCACGGCCATCAGACCATCAAACTCGGCGTCGATCCGCGCCGCGCAGATTCAATCGACAACACCGTCTACTACGGACGCGGAGCGCTCTCCTTCACGGGCGGCGCCAGCGGATACGCGTTTGCCGACCTGATCCTCGGGTTCCCGCACACTACCCAGCGCGAGCCCACCAACTCCACCGTCATGCGCCCCTACCACGACAACGTCGCCTTCTTTGTGCAGGACGACTGGAAGCTGCGCCCCAACCTAACCTTCAACCTCGGTCTACGCTGGGAGTACGACTCCCCCCTGCGCGACTACTCCAACAATCTCTCCAGCTTCATCGCTTCTACCGGCACCATCGTGCAGGCGGGTGCTGGCGGTGCTGCCAACCACTTTTCCAAGGAAGACTGGAACAACTTCGCGCCGCGCGTGGGATTTGCTTGGCAGCCCCTCGGCAGAAGCTCCACGGTTGTACGCGGCGGTTTCGGCGTCTTCTACGACGTCCCGGTTCTGCTGCAGCAGTTTGTGAATGTGCTTAGCCAGTACCCAGTGCGCAATCCGCAAACCTATACAGCCACCAGCAAATCGGTACTGACCCTGGCCAACCCGTTCCCTGCAACCAACGCTCCTGGCTCCCGCACGGCCACCGGCATCGATCCCAACTACGTCACGCCCTACATAGATGAGTGGAGCCTGGGTGTGCAGCAGACTCTCTCGAGGACTTCATTCTTAGAACTGACCTATGTCGGCTCCAAAGGCACCAAACTGCCCACAGAGGCCAATATCAACCAAGCCGTGCTGGGTTCCGGCGGAACGGCTACGGAAAACGCGCGCCGTCCTTACCAGTCCCCCTTTGCCGGCCTGACCTTCGGCAACGTCACTTATCTGCAGACTGAAGGCAACTCCGCCTATCACTCCCTGCAGGCAAAGCTGCAGAAGAACTACTCCAACGGGTTCTCCAGCCTGGTCTCGTACACTTTCGGGCGCTCCATCGACGAGGGCACGGGCGGTTCGGACTCCAGCAGCGACTCTTCCAAGGCGCTCCCGCAAAACTCCTACGCGCCGCACTCCGAGCGCGGCCTCTCCGACTTCGATGTGCGCCAACGGCTCGCTATCAGCCCGGTCTACGAATTCCCGTTCGGACACAACGGGAAATTCCTGACCAGCGGCGTGGGCTCCGCCCTGGCCGGCGGCTGGAAACTTGCCGGAATCTTCCAATGGCAGACCGGCCGTCCTTTCACCGTCTACTACGGCACGGATAACAGCTACACCGGAGAAAACGCCGACCGTCCCAACGTCGGCCACAATCCCAATCAGGACGCGCCGCACACCGTCTCCCAGTGGTTCAACACCACCAACAATCCTGCCTTCACGGCCGCTGCGACCGGCACTTTCGGCAACGAAGGGCGCAACACAATCGAAGGACCCGGTTACACGGATCTCGACCTTTCCGTGGAACGCACCTTCACCCTGCGCGAGTCGGCCCGGCTACAGTTCCGTGCCGAAAGCTACGACCTGGCCAACCACGCGAACTTCTACGATCCCAACCCCAGCACGGACACTTTCGGCTCCGGATCCTTCGGCAAGCTCTCGCAGGCCTTCGATCCGCGTCAACTGCAATTCTCTCTTAAGCTGCTTTTCTAAAACACATGTCTGGGACAGGCAGCCGTTCAATATCGACTGCCTGTTCCTCGGTGATTGACATCTGCCCCAAGGAGAAGAACATGAAATTCATTACCCGTCTTTCGATCGTCGCCGTTCTATTCGCCGCCTTTGCAGCCGGTTCCGCTTTTGCCGAAACCAATGGCGGCCCGCGCACTTCGCAGGCCTACTACAAGATAGCCGCCGGTCATCAGGATGAGTGGGTCAATCTCTACAAGACCTACCACTACCCCATCCTGAAGGCCCTCAAGGAACAGGGCTATATCCAGAGCATCACGCTGCTCAAGCGTGATCGGCACCACCTTGTTCCATCCTGGGATTTTGTACTCCAGATTGTCTGGCGCGACAAGGTGGCTCAGGTCACCGGCGATTCGCCGGAACTCCAGCACCGCCTGTATCCCAACTGGGCCGATTACCAGAAGGGCGAAGCACGCCGCTGGGAAGTGACGGCCGAACACTGGGACGAGGATCTCTCGCCTGTTCCTGTCGAGTAAGTGCGGGAATTGCATTGCAGCAAAGGCCACGCTTCGGCGTGGCCTTTGCTTTTCAGTAAAAGCCCTGAGGAATCCCCGCTTCCTGGCCCTTGATCCCAGCTTCTGCACACAGTTTCCCACCCGCCGTGCCCCAAAAGGCCGGAGGGGCGGGTGGCCTCGATATCTAAGAAAGCTTATTGAACCACGAATTGAGGGCAGCCAAGTTTCGCCTTTGAGACCTTGGGGCGCAGGAATTCCTTGCAACCACGGAATGCTCCCAAAAAACGTTCCAGTCGGGAATCTTGCGCCGGGATGGGAAGGCGGAATTCTTGACCCTGGGCGACATGTCGGGACAAATCCGCTCTCCAACGAGTGCATTGGCGGCGATTATGCGTTCACTGAGAGACAGGCGATTTCGTTCCGGTCAACCGCGCAAAGAGAACCATTCTCCATATCCATGATCGCCGTTGTGGAAGCCCAGGGGCAGGCACCCACTTGGAGCTTTTCGGGAGTTCCTGTTGCTTTCCAAAAGGAGATGTGTCATGCTTCCTCTTGGAAACCAAAAGGTCTAGGGTATGAAACAGAAAACCGATGTTTTGCAGGGCACACTTGCGCTCATGGTCCTCAAGACTCTCGATGTCCTGGGGCCTCAGCACGGCTACGGCATCGCCAGGCGCATTGAACAGATAAGTGGAGACCTTCTCTCCGTGAATCAGGGCACGCTCTATCCTCTGCTGTTGAAGCTCGAAAACGAAGGCACGATCGCCTCCGAATGGGGGCCTTCGGAGAACAATCGCCGGGCGCGCTTCTACCGCCTGACGAGGGCCGGACATGCTCAACTGAAATCGGAAACCATGGACTGGGAGCAAACCGCAGCGATCATTGGCCGGTTCTTCGAAGTCACAGCGGAGGATTTGCAATGAAGGCTCTGAAGCGTTTCTTCAAGCGACTGGCTAATGTGGCGGCGGGACGGCATCACAACCAACGGCTGAAGGAGGAGATAGAGGAACATCTCGCCCGGCAAACGGAGGAAAATGTTCGGGCCGGAATGCGACCCGCCGAAGCGCGCCGCGAAGCCATTCTCAAATTTGGCCCGGTTGAGGCAATTCGGGAGCGCCATTTCGCGGAAGTGCGGTTTCCCTTCCTTGAGACAATGATTCAGGATTTCCGCTTCGCCTTCCGGATGCTTGCCAAATCGCCGGGGTTCACTGTGGTGGTGGCGCTCACCATGGCGCTGGGCATCGGGTCCAACGCAGCAATCTTCAGCGTCCTGGATGCAATCCTGCTGCAGCCTCTGCCCTACAGCCATCCGGAGCAACTTATCAAGGTCTGGACCCGCTTTACCGGGATCGGCGCGCCGAACGACCAGAACCGGGTTTCCGCTCCGGAGTTTCACGATTTCCAGCAGCTGAATCGCAGCTTCTTGGATCTAGCAGCGATAGAAAGCGGCTCTTTCAATCTCGGTGTCAAAGGAAGTCCGCAACGTGTTGTTGGCGCAGCGGTTTCTCCCAACCTGTTCGCGATGCTGGGAGTGCAGCCACTTATCGGTCGCACCTTCCTGCCCGAGGAAGCGCATCCGGGGCGGGAGCACGAAGTGGTTCTCAGCTACGGGCTTTGGCGGCGCGTCTTTGCCGGCAATCCTAACGTGGCTGGGAGCACGATCGATATCGACGGTGTTCCGATGTCGGTGATCGGAGTCATGCCCGCCGGATTCGCGTACCCAGATGAAACCGAAATCTGGGGACCGCTTGCCTTTTCACCGGACGATCTGAGCGAAAACAGCCGCGGAGGCCACGGGTTGGAAGTGCTCGGGCGTATCAAGCCAGGGCTTTCACGCGGCCAAGTGCAATCGGAGATGGATCGGATGGGCAGAACCATAGTTGAAGAGCATCGATCCTATCCCTACGAGAAATTCGGGTTCGGAATCATCGTGCATCCGCTCCTGGAGGAAACAGTGGGAGACACGAAGATCTCCCTGATCGTGCTGATGGCGGCGGTGGGGTTGGTACTCCTGATTGCCTGCGCCAACATCGCCAACCTGCTACTGGCGCGCGCGACAGAGCGACAGCGGGAGATAGAAACTCGTATGGCTCTGGGAGCCAGCGGCTGGCGCGTCGCCCGCCAACTACTTACCGAGAGTGTTGTGCTGGCCTTTGCCGGAGGCTTGCTGGGATTGGCCATCACGCCCTTGTTTCTTCGCTGGTTGGTTGCCATTGCGGCCAAGTCGTTGCCCCGCGCGGTTCACACGGGCATTGACGTCAGGGTGCTTGCTCTCACGGCGGTGGCTTCACTCGCTACCGGGCTTCTGTTTGGATTGGCGCCAGCCCTGCAAGCCGGTCGCAAAAGAAGCTTCGAGGGGATGAAGGGCGGAAGAAGCACGGAGGGCAGGCGGCCCAAGCGGCTGCGGAGTGCGCTCGTAATATGCGAAACCGCCCTCTCTCTACTACTCGTGGCTGCGGCTGGGCTTTTGCTGCGAAGTTTCGCGCAGGTTCTGAAGGTCGACCCTGGATTCAGGGCAGACGAAGTTCTGACGCTGCGGCTCGCATTGCCCGACGCGATCTATAGCAAGCCTGAGCAGGTTCGGGGCTTTTACAACGAGTTACTCGGCCGGGTGCAGAGATTGCCCGGCGTTCTGTCTGCGGGTGCGGTTTCCGCTCTGCCCTTGAGTGGCCAGGGAGGCTCAGGGACCGTTACGATTGACTCCCAATCTGTGCCTTTGGATAACACGACACCTGAAGCGGATCAGAGGGTCGTTACCGCGGACTATTTCAAGGCTATGGGAATTCCTTTGATTCGTGGCCGCTTCTTCGATGCCCGCGATTCAGACACGGCGCCGCAGGTGGCCATTGTGGACGAAAGCCTCGCGCAGACATTCTGGCCCAATCAGGATCCTATCGGCAGGCGGCTTTACGGCGGCGGCCGTCGATCCAACGCCTCGTGGATCACCATCGTCGGCGTTGTACGCCATGTTCACAACCGGACCCTGGAGGCTCGCTCGCGCGTCGAGGTCTACTGGCCAGAAAACCAGAGGCCGTCAAGAAGCATGACCCTGGCGATTCTCGCTTCAGGAAACCCGATGAATCTCGCCCCTACCATTCAGCGCGAAGTGAGCGCAATTGATCCAGACCTGCCTGTTTACCGGGTTCGTACGATGACCGACGTAATGGGCGATTCTCTCCAGCGCCGACGTCTGGCATTGATACTGCTTGTGGTGTTCGCGGGCTTGGCCCTGCTACTGGCCTCAGTGGGGATTTACGGTGTAACGTCCTATGGAGTCGCTCAGCGTCAGAAGGAGATCGGATTGCGCATGGCGCTGGGAGCGAACCGTGGTCAGGTGATGCGCATGATGATACGACATGGCATGGGAACCATCGCTATAGGGTTGGCTCTTGGCGTTATCCTTGCGCTCTTCCTCACGCGATTGATGAACGGCCTACTCTTTGCAGTCAGAGCGTACGACCCGCTAACGCTCGGCGGAGCCGCGTTGCTGCTTATAATCGCCGCTTTTTTCGCAATCTTGATTCCGGCTCGGAGGGCGACGAAGGCGAATCCCATTGTCGCCCTGCGATGCGAATGAAACATATTCGGAGACATGAATGCGGAAAATGTTATCCGGTCTTAAGAGGATTACGCTTGTCTCGCGTGCAGCCTCGACTGCGATTGGTCGAGCGTCTGTAGCAAAATCAGGAATTCTGTATGCCGAACGTACGACCGTCTAGTTAACGTGACCCTCAGGGAGCGGCAACCTAGCAAGGAACTCGACGGGACGAGGTAATCCTGGTCTGCTCTATTCGACTGTGAAAGCGAGTCGTATCGTCTGCACACGGTCCTCCTTTGTGAGCGTCTATAGGCCAGATCACTCATCCACGCCACTCTACACGAAGGTAGTCGTATCGGTCCCGAAAACGCCCTTTGCGACTGGAGCGCGCCACAGGCTGGAGGACCCAATATCCCTGTTGTCATCCCGGCTAGAAAACAGCAGTGAAACAGTTTTAAGTGCATTTTTCGCGTGACCTCCGAATTCCCCTCTGTTATTCTCGCTGCGCAGCGGCGTCCCAACCCCGGTTCACTTCAAACCACGCCCTTCTGCCATCCCCAATCGAGGTCAATATCCAATGACAACTTCTGTTGCCACTCCTTCTCTGTCTGAGGCCCGGGTCACTCCTGAACGGATCATGCAGTTCGCCTGGGGTTACGCGATCACCCTCGTGATGGAAGCCGCCATCCGCCACCGCGTCTTCGATGTGCTCGACAACGGCCCCATGAACATCGACGACTTGCAGCAGGCAACCGGCGCCTCGCGCCGCGGCCTCGGAGCCATCGTCAACGTGCTCGTCGGCCTCAACCTGGTCAGTAAGGATCTACAGGAGAACTTTTTCCTCACTTCCGAAAGTTCTGCCTTTCTGGTCTCCGCCAAGCCCAGCTTCATGGGGGGCATCATCCGCCACACCAGTGAGCACCTGCTGCCCAACTGGCTCAAACTTAATGACGTCGTCGCCAGCGGCCAGCCCGTACACTCCGTTAACCAGGAGCAGCAAGGGGGCGAGTTCTTCCACGAGTTCGTGGCCGACATCTTCCCCATGAGCTATGCACCGGCACAGGCCCTCGCTGTTCACCTCAACCTCGCCTCCGCGGGGCAGGCTTCCGTACTCGATCTTGCCGCGGGCTCCGGTGTCTGGAGCATCGCCCTTGCCCAAAGCGCGGAGCAGACCCAAGTGACGGCGATCGACTGGCCTGAAGTCATCGACGTTACGAAGAAGACGGTCGCCCGATTCGGCCTCACTACGCGCTATACCTTTATCGAAGGCGATCTGGCCACCGTCGACTTCGGCACTGGCCACCATGTCGCAACCCTCGGCCACATCCTTCACAGCGAAGGAGAAGCGCGCAGCCGCGCCCTCATTGAAAAGGTGTTCAATGCCCTGGCGCCCGGCGGCACCATCGCGATCCAGGAGTTCCTCGTCAATGCTGACCGCACCGGTCCCCTCCAGGGCCTCATTTTCGCTGTCAACATGCTCGTGAACACCGACGAAGGCGATACCTTCTCTTTTGAAGAGATCAGTTCCTGGCTCATCGAGGCAGGCTTCATTGCCCCACGAACACTCGCTGCGCCGGGTCCTTCCCCGCTGATTCTCGCTACCAAACCTTGAAGGGTTGGAGCAATGAAAAGCTCGGAATCCAAGGTTCCCGCCTTTCGTAACCTGGGATTCCGCTTGTCGCGCGCGGTGCTTCAGCTACATGCACAACACATCGTTGTCGCTCAACGGAGCGGCGCAGGCTTCAGTCGCTTCCACTTATTCGGTTCTTAAAGCTTGCATGGGGTCAAGGTGGGCTGCGCGCCAGGCGGGGGCGAGGCAGGCGGCTATGGCTACCAGCAACAGCACGCCTGCCACGCCGGCGAAGACTACGGGATCGAGTGGGTTCGTCTCGAAAAGGGTGGAGCGGATTAAGCGGGCCAGGAGCGCACTTGCGCCCAGTCCGGCGAAGAGTCCGACGAGTGCTGGACGAAGACCGTCGAGCAGGATGTTGCGGAGAACGCCTGCGCGCTGTTGCCCGAGAGCGATGCGGATTCCGATTTCTCCTGTGCGCTGAGCGACGAGATAGGCCAGGACGCCGTAGTGTCCGACGGCGGCAAGGACCAGTGCGATGACTGCGAAACCGAATACCAGGAACGAGTTGAACTGGGAACCGAGGGTGGATTTGCCGAGAGTCTCGTCGAGGGTTTCGACGTCATAGACGGGGATGTCGGAGTCAAGTTCCGCCACGGCCTTTTCGACGGGGAGTGCGAGAGCGTCAACGTCATGAGTGGACCTGAGAACGATGGTGACGTTGGTGTATCCATTGCCGAAGACGGGCATGTACATCGTGGGCGCGGGAAGCTCAGAGACGGAGTAGCGAGTGTCTCCGACGACACCAATGACCTCGTAAATCTCACCTCCAGTGACGGTCTTGAAGTGCTTGCCGATGGGATCCTCTCCGGGAAAGCCGACTCTGGCGGCTTCTTTGCTGATAAGTGCGACGTGGTCTTTCTTGAGGCGTTCGTCCGCCGCGAAAGTGCGGCCGCGAAGGATCGGGAGATGGACGGCGTCGAAGTAGCCGGGATCGGCGCCTCGAACCATCATGTCGATGCCGCTGTCGTTGGGCATGGAAGGGTGTTCGACGACCCTCATCAGTCGGTCGCCACCCCAGCCCTGGCCGGGAGCACGGCTGACGAGGCCGGCTGAATCGACACCGGGAATGACGCGGACACGGGCAATGAGACGTTCGAGGAAGTCGACCTGCGTGGCGTCTGTTTTGTAGCGGGCTTCGGGGACGCCGAGACGGAGGGTGAGGGTGTTGGCGGTGGGAATGCCGAGGTCGGAGGAACGAAGCCGGCTGTAGCTTTTGAGCAGCAGGCCGGCACCAATAAGAAGGACGACGGTGAGGCAGACTTCGACGATGAGCAGTGTGCGGCGGAGGCCAGCGCGAACGCGGCCGCTGTTCTGCGAGCGAGATGCCTCCTGAAGGGCGGCGAGAAGCTTGCGGCTGTCGATGCCAAGAGCAGAGACGAACGCGGAGAACCCGGCACAGAAGACGATGGCCCCCGCAGCGAAGGCGGCAACGGTCCAATCGAGATGAATAGCTTCGACTCGCGGGATGTCGGGACGGGCGTGGGCGAGCCAGCGAATGGCAGCGACGGCGAGCCCCACGCCGAGGGCGCCTCCAGCAGCAGCGAGGAGAAGACTCTCGAGGACGCGCTCGCGCAGCAGGCGCAGACGGCCACCACCGAGCGCGGTGCGGATGGCGAGTTCACGTCGGCGGGCGGCGGTGCGCGCGACCAGGAGACTTGCGACGTTGAGGCAGGCGATGAGCAGAACGCAGCCGGTGGCGGCGAAAAGCACGTAGAGTGGGGCCTTGTACTTCTGGACAGCGTCGTCGAGGATCGACCGGCCGGTGACGGCATCGCGAACGGATGGTGCGGGATTCCGGGCTTTAATGCCGGTCTGCACGGCCGCGAGGCGGCCGAGAAACTGGGGCAGAGTGAGGCCGGAGGGGAGGCGGGCGACGCCGATGAACTCATGATCTTCAAAGGTAGACATCAGCCAGCGTGGGGACTCATGGCTGACGGGAGTCCAGACCTGAATTTTGCCGGAGGAGAAGGGGCCGAAGAAGACCACCGATTGCGGCATGACGCCGACGACTGTATAAGGGCGCGCGTCAAGCCAGATTTTGCGCCCGATGACCGCTGGATCGGCGGCGTAGCGGCGCTTCCAGAAGGAATAAGAGAGGACAGCGGTGGCTTCGGCTTCCGGGGTGTCGTCGGTGGCTAGGAAACCGCGTCCGAGGACGGGCTGGACGCCGAGGGTGCTGAAGAAGTTGGATGTAATCCAGGCGGCATCGATTTTCTCCGGGAGCTGGCCGCCTTCAGCGGAGACACTGTAGCCCTGGAAGGGCGAGATAAGCGCCATTTCTGCCGAGCTGCCGGCGGTCTGCTGCCAAGCAAAGAAGCTGCCGGCATCGATGGGCATGAACTGGTTGCCGCCTTTGTGAGCACTGAAGGAACTGTAGAGGGCGACGAGTTGCTGCGGGTCGCGATAGGGCAGCGGGTTGAGCAGGACAGAGTGGATGACAGCGAAGAGAGCTACGTTGGCTCCGATGCCGAGGGCCATGACGGTGATAGCAATGATGGTGAATCCGCGCGCCTTGGCGAGAGTGCGAAGGCTGTAACGGATCTCGCGAAGGACGCTATCGAGCCAGTTCCAGAACCAGACGGAGCGGGTCTGCTCCCGGATGACGCCGGGGTTGCCGAATGCGCGGAGCGCGGCGTAACGGGCTTCCTCAGGCGAGGCACCACGGTCGCGCTGTTCTTCTTCTTCGAGGTCAAGGTCCGAGCGGAGTTCGCGCTCAAGATCGGCATCGCGTTTGCTTCTGGTAAACCAAGTCATGTCAGCCCTCTTCGGCGACGGGCCACATGACCCGCGCAACGGCTTCGATCATTTGTTTCCACTGCGACTCTTCGGCAAGGAGTTGCTGCCTGCCCTTTTCGGTGAGCCGGTAGTACTTGAACTCGCGATTGCGGTCGGGGGCCGTCTCCCAGTTGGAGACAATCCAGCCTTTTTCCTCGAGGCGGTGGAGTGCGGGGTAGAGGGAGCCATGCTGCATCTGGAGAAAGTCGTTGGTGGTCCGCTGGATGTGCTTGCCGATGTGGTGGCCGTGGGCTGGTCCGTAGAGGAGCGTACGGAGGATCAGCATGTCCAGAGTTCCCTGAAGGAGGTTGGCACGAGGCGGGGCTGATTTGTTCATGGTCGAATGTCTACTCCCAATGAATTCCAATGGTAGACACTCGACCATTGGCTGTCAAGAGGTGGGTTCTGTGTGAGCTGAGGAGGGCTACGGACCATGTGGTGGTCCTACTTGACAAATATCTATATCGAATAATATACATATTCGATATGACTGAGGCCCAATCCTTCCTCCCCCTCAAGACACAGTGGTTTCAAATCATGCTGTCCCTTGCCGGTGAAGAGCAGCACGGCTACGGGATCATGCAGGAAGTACTCGAGCGCACCACGGGGAAAGTCCGCCTCTGGCCGGCTACGCTCTACGGCTCTATCAAGCGGTTGATCGAAGCCGGCCTGATTGAGGAGTCCAGTGCCCGGCCCGCGCCCGAGCTGGACGACGCCCGCCGCCGCTACTACCGCCTTACGCCCTTGGGCCGCGATGTGCTCAACGCCGAGTGCGAACGCCTTCAGGAGTTGGTTCAGGCAATCCAAACCAAGCAGACGATGATGACGGAACGAGGGTAAGCGGATGAATATTGCATGGCCAATTTACCGGCGACTGGCTGCGGCGTTCCCCCACGAGTTCAAGCTGGCATTTGGCAACGAGATGTTGCAGGCGGGTGAGGACGCTATCGCGCACGTCGCAAAGCGCCACGGAATCCTGGGCCTCGTCCCTCTCATCGCCGACCTGCTGCTTCGCCTCCCTATCGAATACCTGAACGAGATGCGCCGCGACCTGCCCTATGCCGCGCGCACCCTGATGAAGTCGCCGGGCTACGCAGCGGTCGGCATTGTTTCCATGGGGCTCGGTATTGGGCTTGCAACCAACCTCTACTGCTCGATCTGGGTGCCGCTCACACGCACACTTCCGGGCGTGGCTAACGCAGAGCAGTTGGTGACTGCGCAGAATCCCGCGTCCTACCCCTACATCGAGCGCTACCGCGAGCAGAAGGGTCTCTTCGCAGGCGCTGCTGCAGTCCAGACCTACGTCCAGTTCAATGTCGCCTTCGATGGCCACAACAACAAACCCGAGCGCGTCTTCGGGCAACTGGTCTCGCCGGACTATTTTTCCGTCCTCGGCATGAACGCGCAGAGAGGACGCCTTCTCAGTGCCGATCTGGACAAAGCCGGCGCTCCTGCGTCCGTGGTGGTCAGCGACCGTTACTGGCGCAGCCGCCTCAATGCCGATCCGTACGCAATCGGGCGAACGATTCATCTCAACGGGCAGTCCGCCACCATCGTCGGTATCGGCCCGCGTAACTTCGATGGCGCTCTCATTCCGAATCCGGCCGAGCTTTTCGTCCCCACGACGGTATCGGCCAGGCTGGCTCCGGAGCTCGCCAACGACGTCCTGCAAAACCCGAGCGCAAAGCAGTTCCAATTGTTATTCCGGCTTGCGCCGGGCATCACCATCGATTCTGCCGAGGCAGCGCTGGATGGCATCACCCGCCGTCTCGACAAGGACGATACCTTCGCGCCGCCCCAACAGGACACAGCGAAGCGGGTCGTTTTGGTTCCCGCGGGCACCCGCTTGCCGGCACCACGCGACGTCCGTCCAAAAATCATGGGCTTTTACCTTATGCTCATGGCAATCGTCACTGCCATCGCGTGCCTCAATCTCGCCACCATGGTCCTGGCGCGCGCCGCAAGTCGCCGCAAGGAGTTGGCTATTCGCCTCGGTGTCGGAGCCAGCCGCTTCCGCCTCATCCGCCAGATGGTCACCGAAGGCATTTTACTTTCCCTGATCGGTGGCGCAGCGGGATTCGCGATGGCATATGTCCTGTGGGCATTGACCGCGCATACGCGGCAGCCCGCGGGCTCGCCAATCAGCGTCGACAGGGCGCTCGACTGGCATACAGCGATCTTCGTCCTGGTGCTGGCTGTTGCGTGCGGCATCGGCTTCAGTATCCTCCCAGCTCTGCAGGCGACGAAGACCGACGTCGCTTCAGCACTCAAGGATGGCGCGGCGCTGCAGATGTCCGGATACCGGCGCTTCGGCCTGCGCAATCTGGCCATGAGCGCACAAGTGGCTGGCTCCGTGCTGCTGCTGCTTGTCACCGGATTCCTGGTTTCGGGAATCACGAATGGATATAGCCTCCAGACGAACTTCAGTCAGAAGACCATGGTCCTTCTCTTCGTTGATCCGGTGCGGGACGGCTATGCCCCGGATAAATCCCTGGCTTTTTTTGAGAGGCTGCCGGAGCGGTTGCGGAGCACACCGGGGGTCACCAACTTCGCGCTTGCCGCGCAACCACCCTTTCAGCCGGGTGGCGGCGACGGCGGATTTCATCTCAAAGTCGACGATCCGCGGGCATCGTCGCCGGTCGAGAAGAGCGTGGCGAAACAGACCGTCGGAGCGGGCTACTTTGCCGTCCTCAATGAGCCCATCCTGGCCGGGCGGGAATTCGAGGAAAGCGATCAGCGCATCGATGTCGAGGCGACCATTGCCTCCGGGGCCCCGGTTCCGACGCTGCCCATGGTGCTGAATGAAAAAGCCGCACGCGCCCTGTTCGGCAACGACAACCCTATCGGCAAGCACCTTCGCGGAGACCGGCGCGTGTACGAAGTCGTGGGCCTGGTACCCGAAGGGAGAGATGCCGGAGGCACGATCCAGGCCATCGCTTACTGTCCTCTCACGCGGCATGACTTTTCCCAGCCTCCAGGCGGCGGCATCACGATGATCGCGCGCGGCCATTCGGCAGAGGATGCTCTCGGTGGGGTGCGAAGCGCGGTCGCTTCCATGGATCCGAATCTGACTCTCTTCAACGTGCAAACGCTGAGCGAATACCTCGAAGTGACCCGCGCCGCCATCCGTTCTGCTGTGCGCACGTTCGGCGGCATTGGCGTCTTCGGCCTGTTGCTGTCGGCCGTTGGGCTGGCCGGAGTGACCGGGTGTGCGGTGGCGCAGCGACGCAAGGAGATCGGTATTCGCATGGCGCTGGGCGCGCGCAAATCGCAGGTGCTGGCGCTGGTGCTCCGCGAGAGCGCTACGCTGATTGCCGTTGGAACCGTGATTGGATTCCTGGGCGCAGTCGCTGTGGCCAAAGCGCTTTCAGCATTCACCACTGTCTTTACCGACGACGTTGCCTCCCGTGTCGATGATCTGCGTCTTCTGATCGGCGCCCCGCTTCTCCTCGCCGTTCTCGCGCTGCTGGCCTGCTATATTCCCGCGCGCCGGGCCACGAAGATCAATCCAATCCAGGCTTTGCGACAGGAGTAAATCCCCGACGTTCCGCGCTTAGGAAACCGGCAACGGTTCGGGCGCTCCTGGGCGACAATTACGACTGCTTGTATTTCAAAACTTCAAGGCGATCATTGGGTTCGAGGAGAGCTGATTGTGAATATCATCAGCTCTTCGAGATGCGTGCCCAGTCAGTGTCCAATCTGCCTGAGCGACCGATTCGCCTTCACTTGATGCAAAATCTCTTGAGCGTTTCCAGGTCGGAGAGGGCTGGAAACGGGGGCTGCGCTGTTCCGGTCAGCCGGGATCATGCACAGGCAGATCGGCGAACCCATGGCGACATATCAGGACCGATCTGTGCGTCAGTGAGCGCAACGGCGATTTGCACTAGCCGCTAGCGCGGCAGGGTGCGCTTCTGTGGCTTTTGGATAAAGTGTTGGACACCGAAGGAGGTGTCCATGACACATCTACGCCAACGCATGCAGGAAGATCTCCGGCTGCGCAACTTCTCCGAACGCACGGCTCGCCACTACACACACCGTTGCCGAGTTCGCAACCTACTTCCACAAGTCGCCTGATCAACTCGGTCCCGAGCATATTCGGATGTTTCTTCTGCATTTGCTCAACGAGCGGAAGCTTGCTTGGGGAACGATCCAAGGTGCCCGTTCGGCACTGAAGTTCTTCTACACGCGAACACTGAAGCAGGCCTGGTTTGATCAAGAGATCATCAAGCCGAAGGTCGCCGCAAGCTGCCTACGGTCTGGAGCCGTGAGGAAGTCTGCGCCCCACTTGGTGCGCCGATGAACACCAAGCACCGTGCACTACTGGCCTTGTACTACAGCGCCGGGCTTCGCTGTCAGGAAGCACTGGATCTGAAGGTCGGCGATATCGACAACAAGCGGATGATCATCCACATCCGCGAGGGCAAGGGCAAGTTCTCGCGTCAAGTCATGCTGTCGCCGAAGCTGCTAGAGATCCTGCGCGTCGACTGGCAAGGACGGAAGCCCAAGGACTGGCTCTTTCCCGGTAAGCGCACTGGACAGCAACTGAAGTCGAACACAGTTCGTGTTGTCTGCCAAAAGCTGCGCAAGCAGCTGGGCATCAGGAAGCCACTCAGCCCGCATGTGCTGCGACACTCCTTCGCTTCGCATCTTCTCGATGCAGGCACCGATCTGCGCAGTATCCGGCTTCTGCTCGGCCACCGCGATCTGGAGACCACATCCCGCTACCTTCACGTCTCCGAAGCCAGGCTGCACGCGACGGCGAGTCCGCTCGATGACTTACCCATTCGCGATACGCACCCCGTGCGTATGCGGCAATCTCGGTGCGCACATGCGGTTTTAGGCAGGCAATTCATCTGCAATTTATTGAGCGCACGTCCCGGTGGCATGCTGACAAATTAACTGGCTGCACTCTCAATTTTCCTGCATCACGTGGGGGCACGCATGGAATTGAATGATCCGAATTCCGATTTAATGACGGTTGCTGAGACGGCATCTGGGCTGCACGTCCCTCGGCAATTGTCCCCACGCGCGGTAAAGCGCACGTCAAGGAATGGGGCTGACGTGGAAACTAGACTTTTATATGACCGTAAGGAGGCCGCCCGGCAGCTCTCCGTCTCTGTGCGGTCCCTTGACTACATCATTGCGGCCAAGGGCCTGGACACACGCCGCATCGGGCGCAAGGTCTTGGTGACACGCGCCTCACTGATGCGGTATGCGTCCGGCAATCACTTTGACGCCGTTAAGGAATCCACGGCGGCCCTCAAAGAAGTGTCATCTAAGTGCGCGTAGCGGGCCGTCATGCTGATTGTCTTGTGCCGGGTAGTATCACCTTCAGGTTCACGCCGCGCATAGCGAGTCGTGAGCAGAATGTGTGCCGGTTGTCATGCCAGCGGTAATGGACAACTCCCGATTTGGTGATGGCCTCATCCCACCATTTGCAGGGATAGTCGGCAAACACTTTATCACCGCGCTTGGTCTTTGCCGATCTGAATTTAATCGCCGTGAAAGCCGCCTCAACCGTGCCGTTCATGGGAATTGAGCGCCCGCTGAAGTTCTTGGTCTTGCTCAGCCTCACTTCATGGCGCACAAAGTCAACTTGATCCCACGTTAGCTCAAACTGCTCTGACAAGCGCATCCCCGTTCCGAGAGCAATATCCAGTTCAGTCGAGTGTGCGGGGGCAATGACCGTACGTAGAGCTTTCTCTTCCTCATCCGTGAGCCAACGAATGACCCCGTTCTCCTCGTGCTTTTGTCGCACCAATCGGGCCGGGTTGCTCGTGACCTTG
>Ga0224531_1000406_pt1 | contig 22427 bp, 18 predicted proteins | sample CBST100metaG_FD_179876 | JGI IMG/M metagenome (GOLD analysis project Ga0224531, IMG submission 179876) | Peat soil microbial communities from Stordalen Mire, Sweden - C.B.S.T100 | ecosystem: Environmental > Terrestrial > Soil > Wetlands > Peat | place: Sweden: Norrbotten County, Stordalen Mire...
CTGCGCCGCCGCCGCCACGTGCTCCACCACCGCCGCCACGTACTGCATAGCCACCGCCGCTGCGAACTGCGCCGCCGCCACGTACTGCATAGCCACCGCCGCCACCATATCCACGGCCGCCGCCGCCTGCGTACCGCCCTCTACCGTCACCGCCAAAATAGCGTCCTCCACCGTAGCCGTTGAAGCGGTGGCCACCCCAGCCGTGGCCATAGCCCCAGTTGGCCCATGGGCCCATGCCCAGGAAGATGCCGTTATAGAAGTAGCCCGACCCATAATAACCGTAGGGCGCGCAGGCATAGGGTGCATAGCCGTAGTAGCCATAGGAACAGACCGGCTGAACCCCGATGCCAATATCAACTGATGGAACACCGATGCCAACCACAATCTGTGCGTTTGCCGTTGGCGCTGAAGCCAGAGCCAGGGTGGTAAGCAACGCTGCTGCACAAAGTAGAACTCTCGATCCACGCATATGGAACCTCATTTACGGTGGCTGCGGCTCCTGGTAGATGCGTTGGATACTGCGGTGTCCCGTCTTCGCTCGTCTCAACCATCCGGCTGAAAAAGCGCTCATACCATAAGATGGCTAATCTCAGGATAGGTTGTTCGGTGGGTATGCCAGCATTCCGCCATGGCTGGCAAGCCCTTTATCTTCAGCAAAGTCGTTGAAAGCTGTTGATCCTGTCTGCTTCTTTGAGGCTTTGCCGAGTTCAATTTCGGCACCACGGGGTTCCATTGGCAATGGGCGGTCCTGCACTGGCGGGATGGCTCCAATGCGAGACTCCCCAAGATTGAACTCGTTCTACATCCCCGTGGGGTCAGTATTCATTCCAACGGCATTTAGTGCGTCACAATGCGCGGCCTTTCCCGTGGCGACCGCGTCTTAAGGTTCGACAGCTTAAGATCGAGACCATTTCACTGGAATAACACGTTGGCGAGGTATGGCTTGCCAGCGGACGCAAGACAATTTGCTCGGAACGCGACTTTCTGATCCAACTGGGTTTTCTCCTGGATGGACTCTTAGTTGTCCGAAGCACCAAGGGAGAAGCCGCAAATGTCTGATGAAGTTGGACTGAGTGATACGCCGAAGGTTTGCCGCATTGCAATTATCGGCGGCGGTCCCGGTGGTTTGATGACGGTGTATCAACTCCAACAGCGATGTTCCGTGCCGTTTGAAGCCACCATTTACGAGGCGAGTTCGCGACTGGGCGGCAAGATCCTCACCAAACAATTCGAGTCTGCGCCGGTGGCCTACGAAGCAGGAGCGGCCGAGCTCTATGACTATTCGCAGGTTGGGGAAGACCCGCTGCGCGAACTCGTCGACAAGCTGGGGTTGAAGGTAAAGCCGATGAGCGGCGCCTCGGTCGTCATCCACGACCAGATAATGCGCGATCTCGATGACGTTGGCCGTGTCTATGGAGAACCGGCCCGGCAGGCCCTGCTTGAATTTGACGCGCGCGCCAAGCAATGGTCGAGTCCGCAGGAGTACTACGACTCCGACTGGCAGGAATCGAACGACGATCCGAAGGCGGGCAGGAACTTTCACGACGAACTGGCACAGGTTCCCGACGAAGCCGCGCGCCGGTATATTCGCACCCTGATCCATAGCGATCTGGCCACGGAACCACACCGCACAAGCGCGGCCTACGGCCTGCAGAACTATCTGATGAACGACTCCAGATACATGCGGCTGTATACGATCGAAGGAGGCATTGAACGGCTGCCCCAGGAACTGGCGGCACGTGTTGAAGCCAGGATATTGCTGCGAGAGCCGGTCGTGCGTGTGGAACGCGCCGGGGACGAGGTGTTGCGTGTCCTTTCTGTTCGACATGGAAGGATCGCGTCCGAAGAGTACGACTTCGTCGTGGTGGCGCTGCCCAACGCGTGTGTCCCGCTGATCGAATGGGGAGGAGACGAGCTGGGTGAAGCAATGCATCGCCACTGCGCGCGCTACGATTACCCGGCCCACTATCTGCGTGTGAGCGTGCTGTTTCGCGAGATCTTCTGGGAGCAGACCTTCAAGGACTCCTACTTAATGCTCGACGCCTTTGGCGGCTGCTGCCTGTACGACGAGTCGTCGCGCAACGGCTGCCGGACCGCCGGAGTGCTGGGCTGGCTGTTGGCCGGGGATGCTGCGATGGTCGCCAGCAATCATACCGACGAACAGTTGATTCGAAGGGTGATCGATACGCTGCCTTCCTTCATGCAACGCGGGCGGGAGTTGTTTGTCGAGGGGCAGGTCCACCGCTGGATCGGCGCGGTCAACGGGCTTCCGGGCGGTTCGCCAATCCTGGATATGGAATCGCGCCACATCCCCGAGCCTGCGCGGCCAAACCTCTTCGCGGTTGGCGATTACCTGTTCGATTCGACGATCAACGGCGTTCTTGACTCCGCGGATTTTGTGGCGGAATGCCTGACCGAAAAGATCGAGGCGCGCATGGGTTCCCGAACTCCTGAGACCATGTGTACAGCGGCTTTATAGGCGGAACAGTCCAGAATATGAGCGAATCAGTCCAAAAAATGAGTAAAACAGTCCAGGCCATCCAGCGCGGCGCGAACGTACGCCGCATTCATTTTGTCGAACAGATCACGAGCGGCGATCGCGTGTTGATGTCCTTTCGAGACCCGGCGCCGCGTTTTGCCATCCTGGCCGAAGCCCCTGCAACGGCAACTGGAGCAATTGCAGCCGAGCCGCGCGGCGACGTCATGGATGTAGTTCTTCTGCCATTGTCCACTCCGCCGCAAGGGACGCCGCCGGGCACGAATCATGGCTTTGCGGACTGGCTGGAGAAGACAAACGGCCCAGGTGCGCCGCCGCCGGTCTACGTCAAATTTCGCGGCGTCGAGTTGATGTGGCGTCCCGGCCACGCCATGCTGCAATGCGATCCCGAACAAGCGGAATCGCTCCTCTCCGCCGTCGCCGAATTCGCTCATTATGAAGCTGAACTGCGGCGGATCGAGCGCGAGATCGCCGACTCATGGTCGGAACTGGAGCAGGACAAGACGCTGGCATTCGATGTGACGCCTGCCGATCTGAAACGCAGTGCAGCCGTCGGCGAACGCATGAATCGAACGCTGCAGCGGCGCATCCGTTTCGCACGGATTGAACCGCATCTGTACGATCCGGATGCGGGCTTGCCGGCGGCCAGCCAGAAGCTGGGCGAGGAACTGCGCGAGAAGGCACGGACCGATGCGAGATTGGAGACTGTCGATTCACAACTCGAGGTCTTCGAGGACATCTACGAGATGAGCGGTCAGCGAATGGGCGAGTATCGGGCGGCAGAGGTGGAAAAAGTTCTCGAGTGGATCATCATCATCCTGATCGCCTTGGAAGTGTTGCTGCTGGTGACCCAGTCGATATGGAAATTCTGAGTTTAATCGAAGAACAGACCCGCAGTGCACCGCAGTGCGACACAAACGTGATTGCAAGATTTGGTCGGAGCGAGAGGATTCGAACCTCCGGCCCTCTGCTCCCAAAACAGGTCATATCGTTTGTGGAACTCTGTTGAAATCGAGTGAAGATAAGTGATTTTGATTGAGCTGTTCACCGTCTATGAGCTGAGCCCTGTCGATCTTTGTGGCTTTTGGGTGCTTTGACAGCTACAAAATCGACTACAGTCGATTTCATCTCCACGAATGTCCAGATGGAGTTTTGACGTGGCATAGTATGTGCTCTGGCGGCAGGCCCGCTTCATATCGCTCCAGCATCGCGTTGTAGGCAGCCTCCAGATGGCGGGTAAATGCCTGGCTATTGAAGAGCGGGGCGCTCAGCCGGTTCTGTTGCAGCTTCTGGTGGAGCCCCTGACGCCGTTCCGCATCCTGTGCCAGCTCCACTGCCAGTTCCTCGAACTCTGCCTCCGTCGAAGTGACCAGTTCGGGCATATCGACAGCGTGCAGCAGGCTGGCAGCCACGCGGCTGGCAAAGCTCTCGCCCATGCGGGTCAACACCGGCAGCCCGGCCCACAGCGCATCGCTTGCCGTGGTGTGCGCGTTGTAGGGAAAGGTATCTAAAAACAGGTCAGCAAGCCTATGTCGTGCCAGATGCTCGTCTAGTGGCAGCGATCTGGCAAAGACCAACCTCTCCGCGGAGATCCCGCGCCGCACGGCTTCCTTGCGAAGATTTTCGACGGCCCGGGGATTTTCCTCCAGCAGCCAGAGAACGCTGCCCTCGACCCGCCCCAGGATACGCATCCAGATATCGAACACTGCTGGTGTAATCTTGTAGGCTTTATTGAAACAACAGAACACAAACGCCGTCTCCGGCAACCCCTCTCCGGCCCTCGCGCACGGCTTTGCCGAGATGGCTCGCTGCGAATCGTTGGGCTGATAGCAGTCCGGCAGATAGACGATCTTCTCCGTGTAATGCTGCCGGCTGGATTCGGGAATCAGCATAGGGTCCGCAATCAGATAGTCCATGGTGCCGGTGCCCATGGTGCCGGGGTAGCCAAGGTAGTTGACCTGGATGGGAGCGGCCCGCTCGGCAAAAATTCCGGTGCGATGATTTTCCGTGAACCCGTTCAGGTTCACGGCAATGTCCACTTCGAGTCTCCGGCTCAGTTCGGCGACCTCCCGGTCCGGCATCGACCGCACATCCACAAACCGGTCCATCGCCGCGGACACCCGCTGGCTCATCGCATCCGACTTTTCCGGTCCATAGGAGAATCCCAGGACCTCGAAACGGCTGCGATCGTGCAGTTCAAAAACCTCTGCCATTAAATAGCTGGTTGGATGGTTGTAATAATCCGAAGAATAATACCCAATGCGAATCTTCTCTCGCCTGGGCCGGCGGGCAATCCCCGCGGCGGTGGAACGCTCCGGCTGCTCGTCGCTCGCATAGATCTCCGCTGCCTGCCTTTGAATCGCTGGGGATGCGCTGATGGACAGAGTCGGGAATGGTAGAACAACTTTCAGCCCACGTTCGATGAGGGCTTCCAACTGCCTGCGCTCGCTCTCGCTGTCCTCCCAGTCGCAGAGCAGACTCCGTGTATACAGCCGCATCCCACGGACGTATGCGTAGTCCGGCTTGAGCAAGAGGGTCCGCTCATAGCTCTCCAGAGCTGCTCCGTACTGTTTAAGAATCAGCAGTGCATTGCCCCGATTGTAGTGGGCTTCCACATAATCCGGCTTGAGCAGGATGGTCTTGTCGTAACTCGCCAATGACGCCTCATGCTGCTTGAGGGCCAGCAGAGCATTGCCTCGATTGTTATGCGCTTCCACGAACTCCGGTCTGTGAAGGATGGCCTTGTCAAAGCTCTCCAGGGCAGATTGGTACTGTTCCAGAGCATAAAATGCGTTGCCTCGGCTGAAGTAGGCCTCGGCGAAGTCCGGCTTTAGAGCGATGGCCCTGTCGCAACTCTCCACGGCCGCTTTATACCGTCCAAGGACATACAGATTGTTGCCCCGGTTGCTGTACGCATCCGCATTGTCTGGCTTCAGCTGGATGGCCTTATCGTAGCTCTCCACCGCCGCGGCGTATTGCTGTAGCGCCTGTAGCGCACTGCCGCGACTGCTGTAGGCTTCCGCGCGGTCCGGCCTGAGCTGGATCGCCCGGTCATAGCTCTCCACGGCCGCGGGGTATTGCCGCAGGCTGAACAATACATTGCCACGGCTGAAGTGGGTGCCTGCATCGCCTGGATTCACATGAATCGCCCGGTCGAGGAGTTCGAGCGCGGCCGCATACTGGCCACCCTGATACACGAGCACTCCCAGAAATTGCAACGCTCCCCCATGGCCAGGAGTGTTTTGCAGAATTTGCCGATAGAGCGCTTCTGCCTCACGCAACTGCCCAGCTCCGTGGTGGGCTACGGCCTTCGCAAACAGTTCGTCCGCCGTCGCAGGACTGGATTCTGCCGTCTGCTTGTTTAGGGCTTGCCTGATCTGCCGGCGAAAAGAATCGTCATATCTGCCCATCATGTATTTCTACCCTCTACCAGTTTGCAGCACGGGGATTGCTAAGGGAAGAACCGTGAGGCTCTGACCGCTACGTTTTTATCTACATCGATGTAGCTGTAAAAGACAGATGCGCTAGCCAAAGGCAGCGCATCGCATTGAATCTTAATGGGTTGTGTTGGTCGGGGCGGTCAGATTCGAACTGACGACCCTCTGCTCCCAAAACAGATCATACAGTCTATTGAAGTCCGTTGAAATTGAGTAAATCTAAGTGATTTTGATTGAGTTGTTTAGTGTGCATGGCCTGAACCCTGTTGATCTCTGTGGCTTTTGGGTGCTTTGACCGTTACAAAATCGACTACACTCATATTCAGCCACGGTACAATCCCGTGAGGATCCAAAATGGCAGTTGCCTCCACAGTCACGAAGCAGCAAGCGTACGAGTTGATCGACCTCATGGCTCCCGGCCAGGTCTCCGCCGTGGTCGGTCTGCTCAAAGTCATGCTCGATCCCGTCTCCGTCGCCCTGGCCAACGCTCCCTATGACGACGAGCCGGTCTCTGAGGAAGAGGCCCGCGACATCGCCGAGGCACGCGCCGCCTACGCGCGCGGTGAGGTCGTTTCTAACGAGGAAGTCCTGGCCGAGTTCGGCCTGACTACCGAAGATTTCGAGCACATGGGACAGACCCCGCTCGAACCCGAACCGCACCACCCCGGACAGTGAGCATGGACCGCAAGAAGATCGCCTGGCGGGACCAGGCCAAGGCCCAGCTTCGCGCCATCGACCAGCCAACTGCTCTGCGCATTCTCCACGCTCTGGCCCATTTCGTCGCCACTGGCGAAGGCGACGTGAAGCGCCTTCAGGGCATTGAGCCGCCCGAGTTCCGCCTTCGCGTCGGCGACTACCGCCTTCGCTTCCACGATCTCGGCCATACCCTTCGCGTCACCGCCGTAAAGCACCGCCGCGAAGCCTACCGCTGATTTACCTTGCTGGAATGATGTTTCTGATACAAGGGTTTCATGCTGCGCTTGCTGAGGCTCTTGTTCGTTCTGGCTCTTCGATCTGTCCGTTCTCGCCGTGATCTACTCCTGGAAAACTTGGCTCTACGGCAGCAGCTTGGTGTCTTGAAACAGAGGCATCCACAGCCGCGATTTGCCGTTTCCGATAAGTTGTTTTGGTTGATATTGCGGAGGCTCTGGCCAGGTTGGAGGCAGGCATTGATCCTTGTTCAGCCGGAGACCGTCGTTCGCTGGCATCGCGCGGGGTTCAAGTGGTATTGGACGTGGCTCTCGCGGCATCGGAAGCGTGCGGGCAGAAGATGTGTGAGCACGAAACTGCGCGAGCTAATCTTCCGCATGGTGGTCGAGAACCCGACCTGGGGAGCACCGCGCATACACGGTGAACTAAAGATGCTCGGCTTCGACATATCGGAGCGAACTGTGCTGCGCTGGATGCGAAAGGCCCCTCGGAACCCGGAGCCGGCAAAGCGATGGGCGGCATTTCTGAATAATCATAGAGAAGCAATTGCCGCGATGGATTTCTTCACCGTACCGACGCTCACCTTCGGCGTGCTCTACTGCTTCTTCGTCATCGCGCATGATCGCCGGAGGATTTTGCACTGCAACGTCACCAAGCATCCGACCAGCGCTTGGGTTGTTCAGCAGTTGCGCGAGGCGTTTCCCAACGATTCTGCGCCGGGGTATCTGATCTTTGATCGCGGCTCGCAGTTCAATGGAGAAGTTGTTGACACCATGAAGAGCTTCGGCATAGAGCCGAAGCGAACCAGCTTCCGAAGCCCGTGGCAGAACGGCGTTGCAGAGCGCTGGGTTGGCAACTGTAGGCGGGATTTGCTCGACCATGTGATCGTGCTCAACGAACGGCATTTGAAACGCCTGATGAGCGAGTATGTTCGCTACTATCACGACGACCGAACGCATCTTGCATTGGGAAAGGAGACTCCGGCGGGGCGTGAAGCCGAGAACCATCACGATGCAGGTTGCAAGGTCATTTCCATGCCAAGGCTCGGCGGTCTGCATCATCGCTATGACCGCGCCGCCTGAGCTTTCGCTGCGATCATGGATCTATGAAATTGAGGATAAGTGACGGGGGGAAGTGTGCCTGCTGATCCGTTGCATCGGTCCTGGCACCGCTCCTGTGGTTCTCTTCCGTCGTCGTTCAACCCTTTTCCTATCGATAGTCACGGCAAAGCCTGAATCTGAGTTCATTCATCAGGCCCGTTTTGCACCCGAATTGAATTTTGGCGAGGGACAGGTTTCTCAGAAGTATGAGGTGTTACAAAATTGACTACAGTCGAAAAACGAAAAAAGCAGATGCGCTGGGCGAAGTCACTCCATCTGCTTGATTCTTAATGAATTGTGCTGGTCGGGGCGGTCAGATTCGAACTGACGACCCTCTGCTCCCAAAGCAGATGCGCTACCAGGCTGCGCTACGCCCCGACTTCCTTCAATCTTACCCCACTCGCCGCAACATACGGACCAGCGTGCTGCGCCGCTATCGCTTGGCATATCTCCCGGCTAGCCTCTGCGATGGACCGTCGCAGCAAGACCTCGCGTCCAGAGCCGCTCAGCATCCGCCAACGGATCAAGCATGACTTTGCGGCGATTCCGCTGAAGCCTCTTCCTCCATCCGATCCGTTCAACATTCCTGCGGGAAACTGAGTCCTTGTGACGAGGGACTATCTCCGTTGTCCGCCGACCAGAGATGCGGCACACAAAAGCGCGAGTCCGGCCTGAAAAAGCTACAGAAGTAATTTTTAGTTGACATAATGTCTTCTGTAACGTACATTATGGTTGTTGTAGATGACTTATCGGTTCCAGATAACGATTGGAGGCATTATGAAAGACACCGTTCCCCTAGCACCGCTTGAGAGATGGGCGTGGTTCAATTTGATCGTCTTCGCAATTGCAGTGGCCCTATATCTCATGGCTGTTCCATTCTTCGCGTACCATTTTCACCGGACGCTGACTGCTGCGGCGCTGCCCTCGCTGGGCATGTTCGGAGTCCTCGGCCTGTTGGGTATTGGGGACCATATCTGCGACAGACGAAAACTGGACGAACGGGAGGCACTCATCAACCAGCGAGCCATGATGCTCGGTATGCAGATTTTCTGGCTGGTAATCGGACTTTCGTGCATGGGGGTATGGGCGGTCTTAAGCTTTGGGTACCAACAGACAAGTGTTTCCGTCGGATTCTTGCCGTTTCTCTTCGTGCTCGGCTACATCGTCTTCATGGTTGCCCTGTCGATTGCGATTCTGGTGCAGTACAAGAGGAGCGCCGGCGATGACACCCTTTGAGAGCGCGCAGTTGAAGAACCGCATCCGCAAGCTGCGCTTCGAGCATGGCGAGATGACGCAGCAGGAGTTGGCCGACCGCGTGGGCGCGGCGCGCCAGACAATCATTGCGCTGGAGGCGGGAAAGTATGCGCCTTCGCTGCTGTTGGCGTTTCGACTGGCCAGGGTCTTCGGCGTACCCACCGAGGACGTCTTCCAATGGGACGGCGACTGACGATTCGCCTCTCGCCTTCGGTTCGCGGACCGCGTTTACAGTTCCGCGCGGTGCGCTCGATCCATCCGCCGGCCCTCCATTCCGGGGACACAGATGCTATAATTCCAAATATGTGGCGGCTATAGTTCAGTGGCAGAACGCCGCTCTGTGGCAGCGGATGTCCTGGGTTCGAATCCCAGTTGCCGCCCCAATTTCCTCCTGATTGGACCTGATCCTTGGCGTAGATGTAGATCTTTCGGTTCCGAGTCAACCTTGATCCACTCAACCTTGATCCACTCGTTCAAAATCTTACAATCGCACGCTATCGCACCCGGAATAATCCCGGCTGCGGCATATGCCGCCGAGTCTTCGGCGGCCAGCACCGATGCGGCCAAGGCAGGGAAGCCATGAGCGGCGCGAATATTCTCGATTCGTCGAACGGCGCAGGCCAGACCGTGGTCGAAGACGAAGACGTCTCAGATGTCGGCAGCGCTCTTCTCCCGGCGGAGCGCACAGCCGCTCCGGCCCGGTTTCAGGCGCGTCCCTTTGTGCCGCGACGCTTTATGAGCAACGGCCATCTGCAGACGATCGCAGGCAATTTCCTTTCGCGTAGTAACACTCTGCCTCCGCCGGTGCCTGAGCTGGTCGAGGTCTCGCCCGCCAGCGAATCGCAGATCGCAAGCGGCGTGCTGTGCGAGTGCCACTGGCATCCGTCGGCGGTGCGCGCCGCGCGCCCGACGGTGGTCCTGGTGCATGGCCTGGAGGGCTCGTCGGAGTCGCAGTATGTGGTCGGCAACGCCAACAAGATGTGGCGCGCCGGCGCCAACATCATCCGCATGAACATGCGCAACTGCGGCGACACGGAGCGGCTTTCGCCCACGCTCTACCACTCCGGGCTCTCCAGCGATGTTGAGGTTGTCCTGCGCCACTTCATCGCGCGCGAGCATCTGGAAAGCATCGCGCTGGTCGGCTATTCGATGGGCGGAAACCTGGTGCTCAAGCTGGCCGGCGAGCTCGGCGCAGACGCGCCGCGCCAGTTGCATTCGGTCGTCGCCGTCTCGCCCGCCATCGATCTTGCGGCATCCGCCGACGCCCTGCACCGGCCGGAAAACCGGCTCTACGAGCGGCACTTCCTGCGCAGCCTGGTCAAGCGCTTGCGGCTCAAGGCCAGCCTCTTTCCGCGCGCATATGATGCGCGGCGCACCGCCGGAATCCACTCCCTGCGCCAGTACGACGAGCGCATCACATCGCTCTACTCGGGCTTTGCCTCCGCCGACGACTACTACTTCCGCGCCTCCGCGGCGCGCGTCCTGGACCGCATCCTGGTGCCAACGCTTGTGCTGTACGCGCTCGACGATCCCTTCGTCCCCATCACGCCGGAAACACGGGCCGCACTCGATGCCAATCCATATATCAGCCTCCTCGAATCCGAGCACGGCGGCCACTGCGCCTTCCTCGCCAGCCCCGGCCACGCCAGCGGAGACGACGGCTACTGGGCAGAGACCACGCTGCTCCGCTTCATCCTCACCTACGCCTGAAGCTCACACCGCACATTCATCCTCCCTCGACCGGCATTTCGATTGACCGCCAATCTACGCGCGCCTAGCATTGGACGAAATTCAAAACCACCGAGGTTCAAATGGGAGAGCTCTTCCAGCCGTGGCACCTGCTGCTCCTCTTTTTCTTCCTTCCTGTATTTCTTGTTGTGTATATCATCCCGTACTGGATGATCTTCAAGAAGGCAGGTTTCGCGCCCGCGCTCGGCCTTCTAATGGCGATCCCAGTTGTCAAACTGATCGTGGTTTACGTCATCGCCTTCTCCGACTGGAAGTTCGACGCAAGCCGCGTTCCTCCAATCTAGCCAGACTGTGCCGCGCGGCTTAGTATGATCGAACTATGCTTGCCGAGTGGTCCGTCGAATGCGCCGCCGAGGACCCCGTCCTCGTCGTCCCATGGAAGGACCCCGACGGGAAGATGGCCTTCGTCGATCTGCGCGCCAATCCGCGCGACTTCGACGCTGTCGCCGAGGCGGAACAGCATCAGCCGCTGATGCAGGCGCTGCGCGCTCTCAATGCCTCGCGTTCGCCCGTCTTCACCGCAAAGTGCGACGCTTGGCTGCTCGACCACGAGGAGTTGCGGCAGTTGCAACTCAACCTCGACGAGTGTCCCGCCGACGCGTCCGCCGGCCCATCGTTCGGATTCGCCAGCTACATCGACCTCATCTGGCGCGAGCGCTCGCTCTTCCACTCCTTCCATCGGCAGGAGCAGGTGCTGCGCCGGCTCACCCGCCTGGCCGCTCCATTGGACCGTCCCTCTGCAATGCTCGACTGCGTGCTGCGCCCCGCACTGCTCGATCTGGAGGGAGGCCCGCGCGAGGGCTTCGCCGTCAGCCTCTATGTCAAGGCGCTTGGCTCCAGTCCGCTATCTGCCTGGAAGGAGTGGGGCGCCGCGCTTGCCGCCGCCGTCGCCATCATCCGCGGCAAGGACTTCATCTGCTAGCGTGGTGAGTCATTCATTCGCTGTACAAATTCATTCACTATACAAAATAACTCGCGTTGCGAAATTATTCGTTGCACAAAACCAAGGGCCGAAGGCCCGCTCTATAGTGCTTGCTTGCGGAGTACAGGCATCGCTCTATAAATATTTCTTATGTTTTCATAAATAAGAATCTATTTACCTTATAGTTTCTGTATGAGAGCCAACCAGACCAAGAATGTCTTCGACGCCACCGCATCGACCTACGACATTGACCGCTCCCGCCTCATCCCGGGCTGCGACACTTTTTATCGCTGGGCGATCGACCTCATCCCGCCGCGCGCCAGTACGGTCCTCGATCTCGGCGCTGGCTCCGGTCTCCTGACCGTTCTCGTCCGCAAGCGCTTCCCGCAGGCGTGCATCCATCTCATCGATTTTTCTGGCCCGATGCTGGACCTTGCGCGTCAACGCATGGGCGACGATCCCAACCTCGTCTTCCACCAGGCCGATTACCTCCAGCAGCCGCTGCCCCAGAAGCTTTGCGCCATCGTCTCTTCGCTCTCGATTCATCACACCGGCGACGCCGGTAAGCGGCAGATCTTCGGCAAGGCGTATGCGGCGCTCAAGTCCCACGGCGTCTTCATTAATGCCGACCAGGTCGCCGGCCCCACGGCGGCGCTCGACGCCCGCTACAAAGCCCTCTGGCTGGAGCAGGTGCGCGCCGCAGGAGCAAGCGAACAGCAGATCGCCGACTCCCTCTATCGCAAGCAGGAAGACCGCTGCGCCTCGGTGGAGGACCAGATCGCATGGATGCGGGCCGCCGGGTTTGCGGACGCCGATTGCTGGTACAAAGAGAACTGTTTCGCCGTATTCGCGGGATTGAAACAGTAGCTGTTTTGCGAAATCGAAGGTTAGAGCATCTCCCGAATTGCTATAGACCAAATGAAGGATTGTCATTCTGAGCGAAGCGAAGAATCCCCGCATTTTTCTCGCGCCGCCACGGTCTACACCATTATGAGAAACGCTCTAATAACTCCCCGCGAAGATGGCCTTGATCTTGGCGCGCAGCCCCTGCTCCTCGCTGGCGCGGCGCACCTGGGTGCGGTGGGTGTACAGCAGCATTCCGATGGCAACGGCAAACTCTGGCCGCGCCAGCTCCGGCGGCATCCGCGACAGCGGCACCGGTGAGCCAACCCGCGTGGGCACGCGCAGCAGGCTCTCCGCGTTGTCCAGCAGACCGGCCAGTTGCGATGCGCCGCCCGTGATGACGCATCCCGCGCCGAGCGCTTCCAGAACGCCGCCCTGGCGCAGGTTATCGCGCAGCATGGTGAACAGCTCGCGCGCGCGCGGCTCCAGGACCTCGGCCAGAAATCTCTGCCGCACCATCCGCGTGGGCGGCCCATCGCCGCTGAGCGAGCCGGCGGCCAGGTTCGAGCCAATCTCGATCTCGTTCGCCTGCGGCACCGCCGTCACCACGCAGTTTCCATACTCCCGCTTCAACTGCTCCGCCTCTTCCACCGAGACGTGCAGGCCCACGGCAAGATCGTTCGTAAAGTGGTCGCCGCCGATGGGCAGCACCGCCGTGTGCGCAATCGATCCCTCGAAATAAACCGCCAGTTCTGTAGTGCTGGAGCCAATGTCGGCCAGGCAGACGCCCAGCTCGCGCTCGTCGGCCGATAGCACCGCCTCTGCCGCCGCGATGCCCTCGAAGATTGTGTCTCCAACCTCGAGCCCCGCGCGGTTGGCGCACGTCACCACGCTCTGCGCCACGCCGCCCGAGCAGGTCGACAGGTGCAGGTTCACCTCCAGCTTGTTGCCCACCATTCCGATGGGATCGTGAATCCCCGCCTGGTCGTCCAGGATGAACTCCTGCGGCAGCAGGTGCAGCACCTCGCGGTCCGGCGGCAGCGCCACCGAGCGCGCCCGGTCCACCGCGGCCCGCACCTCTTCGCGCGTGATCTCGCGCATCCGGCTGCCCAGCGAGATTCCCCCGCGGCTGTTCACTCCGCGCACATGCGTTCCACCGATGCCGACCACTACGTCTTCAATATCTGTGCGCGCCACCCGCTCCGCCGCCTGCGCGGCGCGGTTGATCGCCGAGGCCGCGGGGCCCAGTTCCGCGATCAGCCCCTTCCTCATTCCGCACGCGGGCTCAATCCCGTGGCCGCGATAGCGCAGCACCCCATCCTGCAGCTCCGCCACCAGAACGCAGATCTTGCTGCTCCCCGCGTCCACCACGGTGATCAGGTTCTCCTGCCGGGGATTCATCTCGGCGCCCCCTGCTCGACGGAGGCGGCCCGCTTGCCCGCGACTTTGCCAGTCGTCCACTTCGTTGCAACCCGGCGCTTCGCCTTCGCGGCGGCAGCATGACTCTTCGCAATGGCCGCGGCCTTCTGTGTCTGCGGCTTTGTCTTGTCTTTCGCCTTGTCGGCGCCGCTGGATTCAGTGGACGCAGTTACCGGCGCCGCTGCGCCTGCCGCTGCCGCTGTACCTGAAGCCGCCGCAGCGCCGACTGCATCGCCAGCCGCGGCAGCCGTGCCGGGCTGCATCTCCAGCACCACCTGCCGCTCATAGCGCAGGTCCACCGACGCCAGCCTGGGATACTGCGCGCGCCACCCCGCCAAGAGCTGCTCGTACTCGCGATAGCGCTCCAGATACCTGCCATCGCCAAAGTGAACCAGAAGGTCCGCGCCGCCGGACTCAGCATCCGCGCCTGCCGTCGTCTCCGCGCCGCCAGACGCAGGATCGGGAAGGATCGCCTTCACGTCCTCCGGGTTCGACACATCCACCTCGCTCAGCCGCTGCGAGATCTTCTCCCCCGATGCGTCGAGGGCCGCGACAAAATCCATGTAGATCTTCATCCGCGCCGCGCGCGTCGATAGCGGGTCCTCGGCCGAGATCCCCGTCAGCACCGGAAACGAGTACTGCGCGGTCGCCGCCGCGTTCTGCTGCCCGCCCGCGTCTTCCAAACTCGCCCCCTGCATATCCGGCCCAGGCAGATTCAGCAGCACGCCGTGGGCATCCACCAGTCCGATCTCCGAGCCCTGGCGCACGAACGCCACCGGCGTTCGCTCCACAATCGCCACCCGCACGCGGTTGGGCAGCAGCCGCATCACCGTGGCGTGCTCCACCCAGGGCAGTCTCTCCAACTCGGCGCGCCGCTGGGCCAGCGGGATGTTGAAGATGTTGCGCTCCACGTCCTCACCGAAGACGCTGAGCAGTTGCGCGCGCGTCAGGCGGCTGTTGCCCGCAATCTGGATCGAATCCGAACTTTGAACCACAAAGTGCTCATCATGCAACAGATAGCTGCGCACCGCCAGCGCCGCTGCAATCCCCGCACCGATCAGCAGCAGAAGCCCGCAGCCCATCGCAATCCGCCCCCATAGCGACTTCGGCGCCAGCCCGCCGTGGAAGCTCAGGCGAACTCGCTGTTGCCGTGGCCGCTGCTCGTACTCGTCGTCCGTGGAAGAGTCGTCGGTATCGTTGGCATAGGAGGAGTCGCGCCGCAGAGGCATTTCGGTCACCGCCGCTCGCCGTCTTTCCCCTGCAAATTGTGTCTCCGCGCGGGCGCGATCCGCCTCCGGCGCATCCAGCACCGCCGTGTCGGCTCTCGAAAATAGATTGCCTGATCGCAAACCTTGAGCAAGGGTCGCGAAGAATCGCCAAGCTCAATCATACCGCGCCGCCCTCGCCGCGCACCCCTCTATATATAGAGGACGTACCCACTCAGCAACCCGCCCGGAATCTGCTTGACACCGGCATTTCCACGGAGGTTCACCCTTGCGAGAGGTGCAGCTGACTACTAGTACTACAGTTGCAGATCGCGGATTCCGGAGGGAGCCGGGGGCTTCAGCCCCCGGAAAGAGCGCGAATTTGCAGGGCCTTCAGGCCCGGGCCTTTGTCGTTCTTCCAGAATCTGAAGGAAGTACAACTGTAGTACTAATTCGGTGAAGGCTGCTCTACGCGGTCGATTACCAGAACGTCCGCCATCGTCTTCACCGCCTTCAGCTTCAGCCCGAGTTGCTTTTGCAAGGCAGTAAACAGGTCGTCGGCAGGAACATCGTCCGCCTTGTGTGGCCCGCTAAAGTTCGCCTCGGGCGATCCCGGCATCGGCGCAAACTCCAACTTGAAGTCATATTCGCCGGTCAGTCCGGTCTTGTCCAGCACCGGCTTGTCCCCTAGATATCCCTGCAAGTCGTCACTCACAAAGCTGGACATCGTCGTAGCCGTCCAAGTTCTTGTGAGCCGGCCCGGCTTGCCGATCTTCTCCGTCTCCGTGTTTATCTCGCCCGGTGGACTCTTCGCCAGTTTGTCTGCGCCGTTGCCTGCCGTCAACTCATACACCGCAAGTTCCCGCGTGTCGTGATGAAAGGTGAGTTGGAAGCGGTCCACCAGCAGCTTCTGCATCATCACTCTCCACTGAGCGTCGCTCGGACTTCCCTCGCCATCCTGCACCGCCGCGATATCAAACTTCTCCTCGTCCGCCCACTTCGGCCGACCGACGAGCTGATTCCTGTGCATGTGGTATGCCCAGGCAATCATGTCAGCCAACGTGGAACTACGCACTGTAAAACTGTGCCCGGCAGCGTCAGTCCGATAATCCATCCCAAACATCGAAATGACCTGCTGCTCCGGGTGGATGTTTGGACCGCTTGGTTTGATCGTGGCCACTGAAAACGACGAATCTGCGTCGGAGGCCATCGTCTTCTTCGGAGCCGGGCCAGGCGGAATCTCCCACGCCGTCTCCCTGGTCGCACGCACGAATTCGACCTGAGCAGGCGGATCGCTGCCCTGCTTCCACGTTCCCGTAATCGAATTGCCATCGGCGCTCAGCTTGCCATGGTACGAAACCGTGTCCTGCGGAGACTCGTTAATCGCGAACGTGAAATCATTGCCTTGCAGCGTTGTCAGCGGAGACCAGTGTGGAATGCCATTGTTGTCGATCTGGTACCACGCGGTTAGGAGCGCGCCGTCGCCCGTCTTCGAGATCCGCAACACCTCCCGCGCAACCGCGTTGGCGGAGTGGTACGTTCCCTGCCAGTCCCCGGAGATGTCTCCTCTTGCATGGGCTTCTGCCGGTGCCGCAGAAGCGCTAGTCTGAGTCGCCTGCGCCTGACTCAGCGGGATCAATATCAGAACCGTAATTGCCATCAACGCGCGACTTGTCGGCGCTGTATTTTGCATTCGCCAATCCTAGCACTGCCGACTGTGCGATCTGGCCAGGTTCGCAGCGCCCAACGCCTGTAGCAGCATCGCACCCGCCTGCGAGACGCTCCCCGCGCCCAGCGTCAGAATCACATCTCCCTCGCGCGCCGCCCGCGCCAGCGCCTCCACGCCCGCGGCCATCGACTCGGCATACTCCACGCCGCCGTCCACCGTGCCCGTCCGCCGAATCGTCTCCACCAGCCCGCGCGCATCGACACCGGGGATCGGCTGCTCGCTTGCCGCGTAGATGTCCAACACGCGTAGCGTGTCCGCATCCGCAAACGCCCGCGCAAACTCCGGTTCCAGGTCGCGCGTCCGCGTGTAGCGGTGCGGCTGGAAGAGAACATGCACGCGCGCGTAGCCTGCGTCGCGCGCGGCCCTCAGCGTCGCCATAATCTCCGTCGGATGGTGTCCATAGTCGTCCACCACCGTCACGCCGCGGACAACTCCTTTGATCTGGAAGCGCCGGTCGACTCCGCGGAAGCTCGCCAGTCCCGCCGCAATCCCCTCCGGCGAAACGCCAAGCTGTACCCCAATCGCAATCGCCGCCGTGGCGTTTAACACATTGTGCCGCCCCGGAACGTGCAGCACGAACGGCCCCAGGACCTGCCCACGGCAGTTCACCTCGAAGTGCCAGTGGCCCAGTTCCTGCCTGTCTGCTGGTAACGTAATCTGTCCGTTCGCCGGTTGCTTAAGTAGCAGTTGAAAGTCCGCGCCATCCGATTCGCCGTAGGTATACACGCGCCTGCGAACTCTCTCCAACACGCCGCGCAACAGAGCGTTGTCCATGCAAGCCGTCGTCGCACCATAGAAAGGCACGCGGTCCATGAACTCGACGAACGCTTCCTCCACGTCCGCCATATCGTGGTAGCAGTCCATGTGCTCGCGGTCGAGATTGGTCACCACGGCCAGCACCGGAGACAGCTTCAGGAACGAGCGGTCGCTCTCGTCCGCCTCGGCCACCAGGTACTGCGACGATCCCAGCCGCGCATTCGATCCCAGCGCGTCTACTCTTCCACCCACAACCACCGTCGGATCGAGATTTCCCTCGCCTCCGCCCGCGCCCAGCACCGCCGCAATCATCGAGGTCGTTGTCGTCTTGCCGTGCATTCCGGCCACCGCGATGCCGTACTTCAGCCGCATCAACTCAGCCAGCATCTCCGCGCGCTGGATCACCGGAATCTTCCGCGCCCGCGCCTCCAGCACCTCGGGATTGCTTGCCGGAACCGCCGAGCTGGTCACCACCACGTCGCACTCCGCCGCATTCGCCGCAGCGTGGCCCTGGTAGATCGTCGCCCCCATTCCCGCCAGCCGCTCCGTCACCGCCGACCGCCGCAGGTCGGAGCCTGAAACCGCATACCCCATGGTCAGCAGAATCTCCGCGATCCCGCTCATGCCGATCCCGCCGATGCCGATGAAGTGGATACGGTGCGACGGAGCAAACAGAAAATGGCCCTGCAGAATCATGCGAAAAACCCTCTTCTTGATGTAGTATCCTGCGCTTTGGTTACATTCCTCGCGCGCGCACGAACTTTACTCTATCAGTCTTTCGTCGCGCCGCGGCCTGCCGCGCGCCAGCCATCCGCCGCCCCGGTCGTTGTTCTCACCCCGCGCCGGGCGAAGGTCATCCCATTTCCCGCATCCTCTGCGCCTCCCTCCGCCGGGCCAGGACGCCACGCTCCTCTCGGTCTCCTGCACCGCAGCTTTGTTCTGCCCTGGAAGTCCCTCCCCGTGCAAAAAGTTCCCAGTCCGCCGCCGGTCCTCTGGCCGCAGCGAGGACTCCGCTGATGCCAAAATACGGCTTTCCCCGCCGCCTTCACCCGTGCGCCCAAAGCAGAACCCCCGCCGCGGTGTCACTCCCCGCATGTGTTCTCTGTCACACTGCCAGGCTTGACTAGCTGGTATCATCTGTTATGTCGGCAAAAAAGGCACTTTGGGAGCGTCTCAGAATGCCAATCAAGGAAATCCAAATCAGTATCGTTGAGAGGGAGGAATTGTGTCTGTTACTGCCTGGGTATGTTTTTTTCTAACCGTGAGTGCGTTGTCGCTCTTTGTGGCGCGGATCTTCACGCGTGAGGTGGTCGGGTCGGACACCGCAACTCCCGCGATGCAGCAGATCGCAGCCTTCCTCAAGCGCCGGTTCAAGACCGTGGCGGCCCTCCTGTGCCTCATGCTTCCCACATTTGCCTACGCGCAGACGGAACATGCCGGCGGCGGCGAAGCCAGCCTGACACTGCCGGACCTGAAAAGCGTGTATTTCGCGAACTTCGGCGGACTGAACGGACACGCCCTTCTCTCCATCGGCCTGCTCTTCTGCGTTGGCGGTCTCTTGTTTGGCCTGGCCATCTATGTGCACTTGAAGAACCTGCCGGTCCATCGCTCCATGCTCGAAATCTCCGAGCTGATCTATGAGACCTGCAAAACCTATCTGGTCACGCAGGGCAAGTTCATCATGCTGCTCTGGGCCTTCATCGCGGTCATCATTTCGCTCTACTTCGGCGTTCTGGCCCCGGTTGCGGGTCATCCGATTGCGGTCACGTTGCCCATCATCCTGTTGTTCTCGCTCGTCGGCATCGCCGGCAGCTACGGCGTCGCTTGGTTCGGAATTCGCGTCAACACATTCGCCAACTCGCGCACCGCATTCGCCGGCTTGCGCGGCAAGCCGTATGCAATCTCCGAGATTCCCCTCAAGGCTGGCATGAGCATCGGCATGTTGCTGATCTCCGTCGAGCTGCTCATCATGCTCTTCATCCTTCTCTTCATCCCGCGCGACTACGCCGGCCCATGCTTCATCGGCTTCGCCATCGGCGAGTCCCTTGGTGCCGCGGCCCTGCGCATCGCCGGAGGCATCTTCACCAAGATCGCCGACATCGGCGCAGACCTCATGAAGATCGTCTTCAAGATCAAGGAAGACGACGCGCGCAACCCCGGCGTCATTGCAGACTGCACCGGAGACAACGCGGGCGACTCGGTCGGCCCCAGCGCCGACGGCTTCGAAACCTACGGCGTCACCGGCGTCGCCCTCATCACATTCATCCTGCTGGCCGTCAAGGAACCCTCCACCCAGGCGCAGCTTCTGGTCTGGATCTTCGTCATGCGCGTGGCCATGCTGCTCTCCAGCTCGGGCGCGTACTTCCTCAATAGCGCCATCGCTCACGCGAAGTACGCCCACGCAGATGATATGGACTTTGAGGCGCCCTTGACCTCGCTGGTTTGGATCACCTCCATCGTCTCCATCATCCTTACCTTCATCGTCACGCGCATGATGATCCCCGACCTCGGCGACGGAACGCTCTGGTGGAAGCTGGCTTCCATCATCTCCTGCGGGACCCTGGCCGGCGCGCTCATCCCCGAACTGGTCAAGGTCTTCACTTCAACCAAATCGACCCACGTCAAGGAAGTCGTCAAATCCGCGCAGGAAGGCGGGGCCTCCCTCGGCATCCTCTCGGGCTTCGTGGCGGGCAATTTTTCCGCCTACTGGCTGGGATTGTGCATGGTCGCGCTCATGGCAATGGGCTATTTCTTTAGTACCGGCGCGTCCATGGCGGACCAGATGCTCGCTCCCGCCGTCTTCGCATTTGGTCTCGTTGCCTTCGGCTTCCTGGGCATGGGCCCGGTTACCATCGCCGTCGATTCCTACGGCCCGGTAACCGACAATGCGCAGTCCGTCTACGAGTTGTCGCTGATCGAGGATGTCCCTGGAATCGAAGCCGAGTTGAAGAAGGACTTCAACATCGACGCCAAGTTCGAACGCGCAAAACACCTGCTGGAAGCCAATGATGGGGCCGGCAATACATTCAAGGCCACGGCAAAGCCGGTGCTCATCGGCACGGCCGTCGTCGGCGCAACCACCATGACCTTCTCCATCATCATGGCCCTTACCCACGGACTGACGGATAACGTCAATAAGCTCTCACTGCTGCACGCGCCCTTCATGCTCGGGCTCATCTGCGGTGGCGCGGTCATCTTCTGGTTCGCGGGAGCTTCCACGCAGGCGGTCTCCACCGGGGCCTACCGCGCGGTCGAGTTCATCAAGGCCAACATCCATCTGGAAGGCGCGGAGAAGGCTTCGGTCAGCGACAGCAAGAAGGTCGTTGAGATCTGCACCAAGTACGCGCAGAAGGGCATGTTCAACATCTTCCTCGCCGTCTTCTTCGCTACCCTTGCCTTCGCATTCGTGGAGCCGTTCCTGTTTATCGGCTACCTCTTCTCCATTGCGATCTTCGGCCTGTACGAGGCCATCTTCATGGCCAATGCCGGCGCCGCATGGGACAACGCCAAGAAGATCGTAGAGGTCGACATGCACCAGAAAGGAACGCCGCTGCATGACGCGTGCGTCATCGGAGACACCGTCGGCGATCCATTCAAGGACACCTCCTCGGTGGCCATGAACCCGATCATCAAGTTCACCACCCTGTTCGGTTTGCTTGCCGTCGAGCTCGCCGTCACGCTCACTTCCAGCAACGCGATGCTTACCCACGTGCTGGCAGTCGCATTCTTCCTCGTCTCGGCGTTCTTCGTGCACCGGTCGTTCTACGGCATGAGGATCGACGACAGGGAAAACGCCTGATTCCTGTCCTGTAAAGCATGGAAAACGCCGCCTGAAATTGGGCGGCGTTTTCTATGCGCTATACTATGGCGCCCGTAACCGAAGCATCGCTACAAGAACGCGCAGAACAGCAACATCGCAACAAAGAAGTGCCGCGACAATCCAACGCGTCGTCATTCTGGCGCAGCCAGAATCTCCGTATTGGCCCTTGCCTTTGCTCTTGCTGTTGTCTGTTCTCTTGTTTGTCATTCCGTAGGAATCTGCTTTTTTCACCGCCCCACCCCGTAAAAACCCCAGCAAATCCGCATCCCAAGGCCTACATCGTTTGTCGCTTTTATTTCAACCGGTTACAAAACCGACTCCACACCCATAGACAGCCAGAAATCAGCCGTGGGCTTCCCCTCCATGAGCCGCGAACCGCAGTCCAGTTGTTGTCAAGCCCCTCGACGCCAAAAAATTCCTCTAACCAACACCCCATCAACCACTTCCATCAGAAAAATAGTTGGCATAGTAGTTATGCTCCACGCCGTATAATTAAATCAGTAAGCAAAACCAAACAGACCCGGCCAATCCGCCGGGTCCCCGCATTTAACGCATCAGTACCGCTGCAAGTCATCGCGAATGACTATTTTAGAGGTAACAGCAATGGAATGACGATTTTACCGGCCACGACACGGAAAAGCCAAATTTTCACCGCTAACCCGAATGTTTAGAGGACTTTACCCGTAACCAGTCTGCAATGACGATTTTAGCGTCAAGCACACCGCGCAATCGCTAGATTCCATTACACTTGGACAAATTTTAGCCC
>Ga0224531_1000409_pt1 | contig 22379 bp, 22 predicted proteins | sample CBST100metaG_FD_179876 | JGI IMG/M metagenome (GOLD analysis project Ga0224531, IMG submission 179876) | Peat soil microbial communities from Stordalen Mire, Sweden - C.B.S.T100 | ecosystem: Environmental > Terrestrial > Soil > Wetlands > Peat | place: Sweden: Norrbotten County, Stordalen Mire...
TTAGGTTCATGCGCGGACTTTCGGCGTTGATGTCAGCCCGAAGCGCTGCGACGGCCCGTTGCGCCGCCGTTTCGTTCGGATATTGTTCCAGTGTTCCCAGCACCAGGTTGCGGCGTCTCCGGCTGCCATCAGGCTGGACTTCATACCAGCGGTACTCCCAGGCTTTCCGGCTTCCGGCGCGCTCCACAAGCTGAAGGCTGCCTTGCTGAAATCGTGAGCGTCTCATGTTCCTCCTCATTTCAAAGGTGGTGAGACGGCACGGATAGCTGTCTCCAGCCTACCGTGCCTGCTCGTCGCCGTCGAGATCGTTTTCGCCGTCATCGTCGATCTGAGAAGGAAAGAGCTCAGAAGCGCGAAATCGCCACAGCTTGCCAACTCGAACGCCGGGCACTACGCCTTTCCGTGCATATCGCTGAAGGGTTTTAGGGTGAACCTTCACAAGAGCTGCTGCCTGCTCGCTGTCCAGCAGCCGCTCGAAGACGCGTGGAGAATGAGGGGAATCGAACATGGCTCGCACACTCCTTGAAACCACAATGGATTGGGTTGTAGTGTCTCGTCAACCCACCTGTTGGGGCTGATTTTCAATGGCGTCGATGAGGCTATGCGAAACGAAGGCGAAGTTTTGGGAACAGCAGATGCACCAAGTCGTTACAGTCGTTTTTAAGGAATTTTAAGGAATGGCAGAATTTTGATTTTATGAAAGTGAAATTAGATTTAGTCGTTATTTTACTGGACAAACCCACCTGATATTCCTCGGATAGATGGAGCATAGCCGAGGCGCGGGCGATGTCAAGGGCGGCTACGCCGCCGCTACGCGGTCATGACCCTTGACACCGCCCTCTCCGCCTCGGCTCACAATCCCAATATCCGGGAAATGTCAGTTTCCCTTCCCGAAGCAGCACTCATTCAAGGCAGGAGCCAGTTCAGACCGGCGCATCCTCTTCTCTCACATTTTCTCCGCCCCGGAAAAGCTGCCAGGCTGAATAGAATTCAAATCCAGTAAGGACAAAACCAGCTTCGCCAACCCATCGACTTCTTCAGACTCACCTTTGGATTGAAAATGACCGTATTAGGGTTAGAAAGAAGACAATACGGAAAGCTGCAGAGGGTGGGAAGAAGCTAACAGTTTGCGAACTCTGACCCGATACAGCTAGATAACAGGGCGTCATCACTGCCGAGAATATCGTAGTGTGCTATAAGGAGTGCTGCAGTTAACTTCAACTGTAAGGAAGGTGACTCGAAATGAACAATAGCACGGCAAAGAAGCAGGAACTGATCTCTCGACTGAAGTCCATCGCTGCAAAGCATCCGACCCAAGCGCTTGGACATTACATCGGTGCCTCTGGATGTTGCGACAGCACCGGTACGGTTTGCGGCGACTAATCACAATTCACAGCCCTATTGCAGGGGCAGATCTGAACTGTATGCTACAGAAAGGTGGGTATCTCGTCTTTTCACAACACCCGGGCATGACTGTCCCTGCAATCTCCATTCCCCAACTTTGATATTCGGTTTTTGAACCGAGGTTCCTCATTTTCATGTCTGCCACAGACTCTCTCTATCTTCAGCCTGACGTTGAGATTGTTGTCCAAAATCGCAACCCTCTGCTACGGCGAAAACAAGGAACAGTGTCACACGTCCTTGGGGTTGCTGAGGCTATGACTTTGTTGTGTCTGGCAGATACGGGCGACGTCGAGGCTACGATTGCCCTTTGTGCAGAAGCCTTACCCGATGGTGCTGCGTGGGCGAGACGAACGATCCACCGATATTGGACGTACCTGGGAAACGGGTCGCCGAGGCCATTGAGCGATGATATCGTTGTCTCTCTCCAGGATGCAGTTCCATCATTTCCTTTACTGCCGATGTCGAACGTGAAGCAGGAGGCTGCCCCTGTCAGCGTAACCTGGATCGTGACTCTGGAGTGCAACCGCCGGTGTCCTTATTGCTTTTTTCAAGTAAAGCACCATCCCTTGGAGCCTCATTACTCACCGGCGGACGCCACGTTTCCTCTTGCCGATGTGCAGCGAATGATCAGAGAGATGGCTGAGATCGGAGCTGCCGATTTCTATCTGACGGGCGGAGAACCGTTCCTGCGAGAGGATCTCTCAGAGGTGATTGCCTACGCCACTTCCCAGCGAGTGCGGACTCATGTAGTCACAAAGTATCCGCTCACCAAGAGACTCGCTCACAGATTGGCGACAGCCGGCATCACGACAGTCACCGTTTCACTTGATGATTCGCGAGACGTTCAGGCCAATGCGCTCGCTGGGTCGCCAACGTACTTAAACGAAGCGGTTCATTCGATCAGGGCGCTTTTGGAAGCGGGGGTGAACTGTGATGTCAACGCTGTGGTCACCAGGATCAACTACCCACACCTGGAGGAGTTTGCAGGTTTCCTGCAGGGATTGGGCGTTCCGAGGTTGAAATTGAGCCTCTTTCGCCGGCCATTTCCTTACAAAGCACCCACGGATAAGCTGGCAGTCAACATCCAACTGGACGACGATATTTCTCGCCTCAACAAGATCTACAAAGCATCCGGGATGGAAATCCTTTCGGGCGAAAGTGCCGCCGGCGTCGAGGGCAAAAAGCGCTCCTCATCCTTCCTTTGTGGGATTGGCACCCAATCAATCGCTGTGTTGCCCGACGGCTCAGCTTCGCGTTGCCGGTATTTGCCTCATGAACCGGTCATGATTGTTGGTAATCTCCGTGAGCAGTCGTTGGTGGAGATATGGAACAGCGAAGTGCTGCGATCGACCATTCGCCCCAGCCGTTCGCAATACCAAGGAACCGAATGCGCCGACTGTCAGCAATTTGACGGATGTAATTCCCGCGGACGATGCTACCTATCGTCGCTACAATGCGCTGGACATTTGTTTGCTCCGGACGCGAAATGTGCAAAGCCTAAAAGTGATGCAAGAGCAATTTGAACTGGTCATTCGAGACAACCACGCATTCATAGAGCGCCGCGCCGATCAGAGGCTTGTTGGCGCTCTGACACCCATTGAAGTCACTATTCTCAAAATGCTCGCCGATGGAATCCATCGCGACGAAGTCGAGGAGATACTTCACGAAGCCGTTCCCCTCCAAGCCAAACAACTTCTGCTACGAGTCGAATCCCGCTTTCATTCTCTTCTTCAAGAAGGTAGAGGCATACACATCCCCTTCACGTTCGAGGAGCTGGAGACGACCCGCCCCTTGGAGGATTCGCTGCTTCGCGACATTCCTGGTCCCAAGGTGCTGCACTGGTGGGTTACCCGATACTGCAATCGACGGTGCGTGTACTGCTTTGCTGAACCTTTCCACGGAGGACACACCCCGGATGCTACGATAACTCGGGCCGAATTGCACTCTGTTTTTCAGGAAGCGGCGGCACTGGGGTGTGAACGCGTCTTGATTGCGGGAGGAGAACCCTTTCTTCGCCAAGACCTTCCCGAAGTCCTCGGAGATGCCATTGCATGTGGGATCACTCCGCTGATTACGACGAAGTTTCCTATTGACGAAGCACTGGCATCCAGGCTCGCTACGGCAGGGATCAAGAGAATGTCAGTCTCTTTCGAAACCGCTTCGCCAGAAACTGCAATGAAGATGGTCGGGAGCAGGCGTTTTCCCGAGCAGGTGGAAGGCAGCATCAGGCATCTCGCGAGTTTCGGGATTCGCGTTACCGTTCAATTTGTAGCGACCAGGCTCAATTTCTCCGAAATTGAGCCTGTTGCGAGACTCGCATCAACAAACGGCGCGTCGAGGATGCAAGTCATACCGTTCGAAGCTGTGCGAATTCCGCAAACTGGCCTTCTCAACGAGGAAATGCTGCTGCCGCCAGACATTGATTTAAACAGTTCAATCCAAGAAATTGCAACCCGGTTCCCTCAGCTACAATTGGACGTTTTTGAAAAAGACTCTTCTCCGGACCGGACGCAGTTCCACTGCGATATCGGAAAAACCAAATTATTCATGCTGCCAAACGGTGTGGTTCATCGTTGCTACAAACTTCTAGATGACACTGCGCTGATTGGCAAAGATCTGAGACAGGTCTCCGTCGCAGAAGCGTGGCATGATCCTAAATTCGGCCGACTGATCCAGCCTGCACGGAGTCGCTACAAGTCGACCAATTGCGAGAATTGCAGCGGTTTCGAAAGTTGTAATACCGAAGGGCGTTGTATTTATGAGTCCTTGGTTTCTTGCGGTAGCTATTTTGATCGCGACCGCAGTTGTAGCGGACCTTTTCAAGAGGCGGATCTATCCGCAACTGTCTGATCGACAGCACTGCTGCACTCCAAAATTGCGTGCGCTTCTAAGAGGCTTGATGGAAACTCTATTTCGAGAATTCAAACTTGCACTTCGTCAAATACGACAGTCACCCGGTTTTGCGATCGCTACCGTGCTCACTCTGACGGTCTGCATCGGGGCGACTACCGCAATCTTTACACTTGTGAACGATGTGCTTTTAAGACCGCTTCCTTACGATCACTCTTCTCAGCTTGTTGTGATCAACGAGAGAGTGGCTGAGTTTACCGGACCGCATCCGGAACTTCCGGTCAATGCCAATCACTTTACTGTCTGGCAGAAATACAGCCACAGTTTCCAATCCATGGCCCTGATGGATGAGGCTTCAATGCCTCTTGGAACCGGTGAACATCCTCTCCAACTCTCGGTCTTGCGATCGACACCTGAAATCTTTGCCGTCCTTCGCAGCGTCCCGATGCTTGGCCGGACATTCACTGCGGTGGAGAATCAGCCCGGACACCAACGTGTGATCATTCTGACGTACGATCTCTGGCGGAACACATTCCAGGCAGACGCACACATCCTCGGAAGAACCGTGACGCTGAATGGTTTCCCCTACACGGTAATTGGTGTCATGCCGCGGTCTTTTCACTTTCCCCGCGTTACCTCGCTTTCAAGTTCAGGCACTCTCCGACCAAAACAGCCGGAGGCAATTGTTCCTAGTGCTCTCCCTTCAAGCGAATTGCAGGTAGAAATGGGGAACTTCAATTACTTCTGCCTGGCACGCTTGAATATTGATACCTCCCTTGCTCAAGCAAATGCCGAACTGAACGCGATGCAAAATACGATCGCACGAAACCTGCCTGCGGGTGAGCAGGCCACACTCTCAACCGTGCTCACCCCTTTTCAGGAGGCAATGATAGGTGAAAACCGCATACCGTTGTTGCTGCTGCTGGGCGGTGTCTTGGGAATGTTGCTGATCGGTTGCGCGAACGTCTTGAACCACTCGATTGTACGCACGGTGTCTCGCCGACGTAACCTCGCGATCCAGACTGCTCTCGGCGCACGACGCATGGATCTGATTTTCACATCAATGCGCGAGACCGTTGTTTTGGCCATTATGGGAGGTGCACTGGGGATCGTATTGGCTATTCTTATGATGATCGCCATGCGAGCGGAGCTACCCGCCGATCTGGCATTTCGTGGATCTATCCAAATCGATTGGATGAGCGCCTGCTTTGCGCTTCTATTGTCTGCGGTGGCCATGGTGATTGGTGGATTGATTCCAGCGTGGATCAGCACATCCGGCAATCCCCAGGCTGGTCTGCGAGAGGATATGCACCTGTCCGGAGAATCGCGGAACGGCAAGCGCATACGAAGCATCTTAGTTGGCGTACAGACTGCGGCAAGCGTGGCTCTGGTGCTGATGGCCTCTTTGTTGGCCGTAAGTGTGATGCGGCTTCTCAGTGTAGATCGTGGCTATGACTCAGACCACGCGCTAGCGGCCATGATCAATCTGCCAGCAAATGCATATCCAAAACGACCAGATCGGATTGTGTTTTACAGGAGGGCTTTGGACGCTATCTCAGTTTTGCCAGGGATACAAGCTGCGGGAGTGGTCAGCGTCTTGCCGCTTAGCGGTGACGCCTGGGGCGATACGGCGCGGCTACCCAATGATGGACGGCCTCTGGCACAAATGCAGACTGAGAATTTTCGTTGGGTTAGCCCAGGTTACCTCGAAGCAATCCACCTTCCTCTGGTTGCAGGGCGAACATTCACCTCTGAGGACGAGGGAAAGAACTTTGCGGTCATATCGGAACTCGCTGCGCATACTCTGTGGCCGGGGAAAAACGCTATCGGTCAAGAATTCTTCCGTGGTGATCCCGATCCCGAGGAAAAATCCTTCACAGTCATCGGTGTTGTCGGAAACGCTCGTACGATTACCCTCGCTCAGCAAGACCCAATGATGATCTATGTTCCTTATTGGTATCGCGCTGGAGCAATCGCGGGTTTAGTTGTGCGAGTCCACGGGGATCCACGCATGGCGATAGGTGCTCTTAGCAAGAGTATTTGGAGTATAGATCCGGCAATCTCCATCCCAACGGTACAAACCTTTGAACGCCATGCGGTGGAATCGATCGATACCATGCGTTTTGAAATGGATCTCCTCGCTCTGTTCTCAGCATGCGCTGTCCTGCTCGCTGGGCTTGGAATGTACAGTGTGGTCTCGTACTCTGTGCTCCAGCGGAAGAAGGAGATAAGCCTGAGGATGGCGCTAGGGGCCGCACCTAACGCAATTTACATGCTCGTCTTGCTGCGTGGAATGACGCCCGTCGTAATAGGGACAATCACTGGGGTCGGATTGTCGTTTCTCTGTGGAAAGATCCTACGGTCCGTCCTCTTTCAGGCCAGTCCGTATAACCCCGTAATGGCGCTGGGAGCAGCGGGCATACTTCTGGCCATTGGAACCGGCGTGTGTTTGCTCGCGGCAAGGTGCGCTATTACGAAAAACCTCCTCACAGAGCTGCGCAGCGAATAAAGGTTCGATATCCGGGAAATGTCAGTTTTCCTTCCCGAAGCAGCACTCATTCAAGGCAGGCACCAGTTCAGACCGGCCTCTTCTCTCAGCCAACTTTTGCAGACCTTCGCAGTGAAGTGTCATTCTTGCCCGTTCGCTCATCGGAGCGGTCGAGTGTCGCTCTGGATAGGGATGCCGATTTCTGTTTTGCACCGAGCAACCGCGCTTTGCCAGAAGTACGCGAAACGCGCCGGGGAAGTGTCTTCAAACGTTCGATGGTGTCTGGATAATGAGCTACGAGTTCTACAAACGTCGCTGCCAGCGGACTCACTTGCCCGCCCTGTTCCCATTTTTCAACAGTGCGCGGGCTCACCCGCAGCATATTCGCCCACACAGCGCGAGAGACATTGAACTTTTCCAGAGCAGCAATGAAGAACTCCGCCTCTGGAGATACTTTGATTTCGGGAACCGCGACGGTATGCGAGCGTAGCGTCACCTTTCCCTCGCGCCGGGCCTTCATCGCATCCACGCCTTCCACCAGCTCGGCGAACAGGTTCCGCTTGGTTCTCTTTTGCGTCTTCATTTCGTGCTCCTGATCTTTCGCGCGGCGCGTTCCATCTCCAGCGCTCGCCTCAAATGGTCCCTCTCGTCTTTGGTCAGGTCCGCGGCCTCGTCTTTGTCGTAAAGCGTCAGCAGCCAGATTTCCTGCACCGAAAGAAAGCAATAGTAAATGACTCGCAGCCCGCCACGCCTGCCTTTACCACGGCGCGGGTCTTTCCAGCGCAATTTCCGGATGCCTCCCGCGCCGGGCACCATATCCCCGGCCTCCGGATTGCTCGCCAAATACCCCTGTGGCCTTCACAATGTGCCACTCGTACAAAAACAGCTTTCCCCTGAGCTGATTGCAGCAGGGTATAAGGGCTTTGCGTTTTTTGTCTGCCCTGTAAGCGGCGCGGTGCTCAATGACGAAACAACACATTCTTAGCTGCTTTCAGGATGTAGTGCTCGCTACTGCGCAGCGTGAGAAGCTTGCTCATGCTGTACAGCCGGGTGTGCCGCCCTGTACTTTGCGGCGATCTGCCGCATGTGCGCCAAGTCGTCGGCATACGGATTCTTGCCCGCGATCAGGAACGGCAGGTAGTATCCGGCCAGGATCAGTACGGCCAGCAAGCCAATCACAACGGCAACTGGCTTAAACGGAATCAAAATCAGCATGGCTCTACCTCCAGAGGTGAGCGACGTGCAAATTTAGGTTATTGTAGCTCTGTAACCGGAGCTATGGGCAAAATAGATCAGGCTTCGGTTTAGGAAAGTGTCAGCGGCAGGAGAGCGACTCAATGCCATACACAATGCCCGGTCCCGGTATCGATCTCGTCCTCATCGCGGAAGATGACTTTTTAGCGCTTCCACGTGAAGTGGACAGCTATATCCGCACGTACTGGAGGTATCTCGTCACTACCCCGCGCGGCGTCTATTTCGAAATGCGGCACAGGCACTGGGCACATATCGAGGCGCTACTGAAGACATCTGCCAAGGTGGATTCGAGGCCCCAGCAGCGTATTGGAGGCGCAAAAACTAAGCCACGGCAGAGTGCGGCGGAAAAGCGGAAGAAGGCTACATGAAAAATCTCAAGATGCAACTCGGAGATGCTTTCTCGCACAAGCTGAAAGAAGAACTCTATCACTTTACCATGGCCGCTCGATGGTGGCTCGCATATCAGCTCAGCGGCCGTGATTCCAGGGTCCTGGAGCTGTGCTTTACTGACGCCGAAACAACATGGGACGACAAGGAATGGCACCGGCTTGCCGTATTCGAAGACGGCTCGTGCATCAATTGGCACGAAGGCCGGCTCCATGTCTACTTCGATGTTTCGGACTTGCTGGCGCACTACGAAAGATTCCGCCCGGACCGGACGACAGCATTTGATGCGGCTCTGCTCGATTATCCGGTCATCGAAAAATACCGGAAGCTGCTCACTCCCGATCCACCAAACGAGGAAAAGGATTGACGTAGAAACAAAGGTTATCTTTCTTCTATCATTGCGATCTCGCGGGCCATGGGGTGGTGAAGAACTCCGCGCGGGACTCGCCCAGGCTCAGAAGACCCAAGACAGGTAAGCTTCCTATCGACAACCCGAAAAGGGTAGATCACATTGGCGATATTGGGCACAGCGAAAAGTGCTGCTGCAGAGAGCGCCATTATGGACAGTTGTTGTATGCGTGATCCGGAGCGTCTCTTCAGTAGATAGCAGGCAACGCTCATCACGATCACGACCGCCACAGAGAAGTACATCGTCACCGTTGAAAACATCACTTCGAGAAGTGCTTCGACCGGAGTCATCATCGACACTCTCTCCTTATGCTCTCTGCCTTTCGCCTCTCACAAACGTCCCTTTCTGAGCCGCCGCACTCTTGTAAATATAGTTGGATGCTGGCGGTGAATCCCTCTTACGAACCGTACAAAATCAACCTATCATGAAATGTGTACGTGGCTCCACAATAGATGCATCGTCGCCCTTCAAAGCGATTTCGTGAAACGCGACCAGGGCGGAGGGCGGAGTGAAAAGATCAGTTCGAGACTCTCTGACATGCGCATGCGGACGAACGGAAATCCTTGCACTGGGACTGTGCGCGACCTGCTATTCGCTCAAGAGGCAGGATGAAGAGTATTTTGGCGGCCTGCGGGAAGATGTCTTAAAAAGAGACCACTATGCCTGTCGGGGTTGCGGTGCCCGGCGTAGCGGCAAACGAACAATTACGGTGCATCATAGGGTTCCGGGCGTGTCCAAACTTGAGCTGATGATTTCACTTTGCCCTGCTTGCCACGCCAAAGTCGAGCGGACACAGATGGTGCTTTCAGAGATGAACCCGGTCCTTTTGATACTCTGGCGTGAAAAACATCCTGGAGCACAGGAACAAATCATGTTGGACTTCAGTGTGAATGACCTACCTCCACTGTCACTGCTCTTATTGTCGGACGGGGACGATAACGATGAACCGGGTAGTCAGCGATCAGTTCTCGCTCAACCCTGACTTCGGCACGGTGGGCGACGCGATGCACCATGTCGATGAGCAGATCTCCAAGCGTATCGATCAGTTCTCCGGTTCTCATCGAGCAGAACGCCGAGAGCAAGGTCATCCTGATTGCCGCCGGATGACGCCGCAACTCATGTACTTCTTCTACCGCAGCCCGGCGGCGGTATCCGTTGACGATTCGAAGCGGAAGCCGGTCAAATAGCCGTGGCGGAAGCTCAAGGCTCTGCAAGAGCGTGAGCTTGCTCAACTCTTCCTCCAAAGTCCCGATGCTGGCTGGACCGGGATCGGCGCGAAGATCGTGCAGTGGAACGCCAGCTGAATCTGGCGAGGACGTCTCTAGTAACGCATCAAGCCGGGTTGTCGTTGCCGGCGAAAGCAGGTTGATGATTTGTTGGCCAAAGTCGTCCTCGAAAGTGCGAAGCGTGGAACGAAGCATCCGCTCCAGCCGGTCTGCTGTTGGTGGTTCTATCTTGAGTTCGCGGAACCGCTGCAGCGCCGCCTCCAGTATCCGTTCCGGATGCCTCTCCTGCGCGATCACATGCTCACGCAACCAACCCATCACGGCCTCGCCGTCCTCGGTCATTGCCTCTCGAAAGCCAAAGAGCGACCGGATTTCGGCGCGATGATATTTGATCGTTCGTCCCTGCCAGTCATACTCGGTCCAGCTCGACGGAGCGACCTGCGTCTGCCGGACAAGGTACTCGACGGCCTGCTCCAGAACATCGTTTTCACTACTCGGGAACCGCCCTTCTGACTGAAAGAATTTCAGCAGAGCCGCAAAACCCACGCGGCCAGGGCCGCTCTTGTTCATGAGCAGCACAAGCTCACTGGGCGCAAGCGTCCAATGCTCGATCAACTCGTCCTGGGTCAAGTCTCTTTTCATAACGCTACGCCGCCATCTAGGCCGTCGCAAAACTCCTACTTTTCATGCAATTCAACCACTCATCCCACTTCGAATGGAACAAATTCTTTCAACAAGCAAAACACGCCGATCCAGCGCGGATCGGGATAGCCTTGGTCATCATCTACGTGTGTTATGCACTGAGAGCAGTTCGATGGGCAATCTTTCTAAGGCCAACAAAGCCTGTTTCTTCTTGGTCACTCATGGGAACCCAGTTCATAGGCTTCACTGCGGTTGCGTTATTCGGACGACTTGGAGAGTTGGTCCGCCCTTACTTGGTGGCGCGCCGCATACAGTTGCCTTTGAGCTCTCAGCTAGCGGTATATGCCGTGGAGCGGATGTTCGATCTGGCATCGGTGGCGCTAATATTTTCGGTAACGTTGATGGTCTCCCCCTCCATGAACGCTCTACCTCATCATGAGCTGTTTCACAGCATCGGTTATGCAGCGATGGCTATTGCTGTGACGATCGGCGTGTCTGCCTTCCTCCTGCGCGTTTCGGGCAAACAAATAGCAATCGCTTCACGGCGACTCTTCCGAGTGGTCTCGAAAAACCTCGGCGACTCTGTCGCCGTGAAGGTTCTGTCGTTCAGTGATGGTCTCAAAATCATCACGTCATCAGGAGACCTCCTTGCAGCGTTGGCTGTCTCTCTCATTATGTGGGGACTCATTGCGTGGTCGTACGTGGAAGTCACGCACTCTTTTGTCCAAGATCCGGTGCTGGCGTCGCTGCCTTTCTCGCATTGCATGCTGCTGATGGCGGCAAGCATGGTGGGCTCCATCGTGCAGTTGCCATTTGTTGGCGGAGGTTCGCAGATGGCAACCGCAACAGCGATGCGAATGCTGTTTAACGTGGCGATTGAGCCTGCGGTGGGATGCGGAATCTTACTATGGTTGGTAACCTTCGCAAGTGTGGTACCGGCAGGACTGATTTGGGCACGATTTGAGCATGTTTCTCTGAAAAAGGCCGCCGTGGATAGCGAACTTGACCAGAATTCAACATTTCGGGGCTGAACAGATTGCCCCCGGTGACAGTAATGTTGGGTTTACCCCCAATACGTATGGTCGAAGCCAGCGTCGGCCAGTTCCAGGCCGAGTGCATATTTCCAGTCAATACGACCTCGAACCGCATCCGCAGCTTGGCGGTCAGAGCACCCTTCGGTGAACTGAAGCACCGTCGCAAGAGCTAGTCGGCCGGGTGCTTCTGCGGGTTGACCACGCTTGGAAAACAAGCCCTCAAACTGCTTGTCCTGGTACACACAGCCCAACACATCTCCGATGCGAAGGCATGCATAACCCTTCGGAAACGCCGCCAAAGCTACTCGCCGCGTCTCGTCCGGAACGCTGAAAGCCTCTTGTGGTCTGAGCGACATGCCTCAATCTTGTGGCCATCTCCAGCCAAACGCATCACCAGAATCTGTCGGGAGTGCCAAGGTTGCCACCGGCATTTTGAATTCGCCACCAGTGTCAATGTTGGGTCTACCCCATCTTGGAGTGGTCGCAATCATCTGCATTCCATCACTTTGGGAAGGAGTTGGCGACCACACGTAATGGCGCCAAAAACGAGAATCGTCATACGGGACGTTTTTGACACTTGGGCGTCTATATAATGACAATTGTGCCTACGAAAACATGGTCCCTGCAAATCAGGAGCAACACCGTCACAGGCACGGTCTACGACTTGGCCCACATGGATGTTGTTACTGATGGTAACAACATTGTCGACTGATAGAATTTGTCGGGCGAGCACGGCTCAATATGGAACCGCCGCGCAAGCGGATCTCAGGGCGCTAAACAAAGTTGCGCAGGCCATCCTGCTCCCCAGCCAGCCGTGCTTATCCCAGACAAGCACAACCGTCGAGGTAGAGTAGATGCCCAGTCCGCTTCGTAAGCACCTTTTCCATATTCATTTCCGGCAGAACAGGCTTCCCCTTCCACTTTTCCTAGTCTTTACTTCGTTCATCGCATTTGGCCCACGGCTCGCCGCACAAGTGGCACCGTCTGCGACCGCGCACGGACTTGTGATCTGGGTGGGCGGCGAATATTCCAACTTTCAGACAGATTTTGAGGGAAACCGGATAGGAGGGTTGGGTGTTTACGCGGATATCGACAGAACTCCTCATTGGGGCGCCGAGGCGGAGGCCCGGTGGTTTCGTCTCGGAAGCGAGAGTGGGCAAACCGCCTCGAACTACCTCGGCGGCGGCCGCTACAGGTTCCCTCTCAAAGACAACAGGCTTTTCCCTTACGCCAAGTTTCTGGCTGGTTCTGGCGTCATGAAGTATCCGGGCGGTATCGGCCACGGAAGCTATTTTGCTTATGCTCCGGGCGGCGGCATCGATTTCCGTATGTCGCACCGCATCTCCGTTCGCGTTGACTACGAATACCAACATTGGCCGGCCGCTCCCGGGTTTCCAGGTGTCCCGAGTCACGGTCTCTCGCCAAATGGCATCAGCGTGGGCGCAGCCTGGCGTCTGCCTTAAATCTTAGCTGCGAGGCAAGAAATGAGCATCTACGGGCAACCGCTTAGAAGTAAGAACGTACATCGAGAATGGGCGGAATTGTTCTTTCAAAATTGCACGGACATAAACTGACGTTGGGGTTTGAGCGACATGATCGATGCGAAGAGCGTTCTCAGATTGATGTGTCTCTCGGGATGTGTGTCTTTGGCGCTGTGCGTGCAGGCCGGAGGCCAGACCATCGTGGGCAATATCTCTCTCGGAAAAAATCCGACAGCGGCTACCGTAGACCTAGCCCTGAACAAGATCTACATCGTTAACAGCGGTTCTAACAATGTGACGGTTGTCAGTGAGTTCACGGATGCTTCGAGCAGCATCGCTGTTGGCAATGCTCCATCAGCTTTGGCGGTGAATCCAGTCACCTCCAGACTCTACGTGACCAATACCGCTGATGCCACTGTGACCGTCATCGATGAGGCGTCCAACAGTGTTCTTTCTACCCTTAAGGTCGGCAAATCCCCAGTCGCCGTGGCGGTTAATACTGCGACAGGCAAGGTGTACGTGGCCAATCGAGATGACAATACCGTCACGATCATCGATGGTGCCACAAATGCGACCTCCTCCGTGGCAGTGGGCTCGGCGCCGGTTGCAATTGCCGTGAATCCCGCCGACAACACGGTGTATGTTGCCAACCAGAACAGCAACAATGTCACTATACTCAGCGGAACGGATGGCAGCGCAACCGCGTTCCCCGTAGGCAATAGCCCCACTGCGGTCGCTGTCGAGCCCACGACCGACGTCGTTTATGTTGTAAACAAAGGGGACAATACGATTACCGCCGTGAATCGCGCCTCAGACGCCATGAGCATATTCAGTGTCGGCACCAGCCCCGCTTCAATCGCGATCAATCCGGTAACCAACAAGATCTACGTCCCGAGTTCTGAAGACGCGACCGTCACGGTAATTGATGGACTTACTGCAACGGCAACGACTGTAAACGTCGGCGTATCTCCTCTGGCGATTGCACTTGACTCGATCACAAACAAGATCTATGTGGCGAATAACCAAGCAACCGGAGGTGCCTCGCTGGTAAGTGTGATCGACGGCGCAACAAACAGCGTGAGCGAGGTCGCCGGCAGCGGAGCGGCCTCTACGATTGCTCTTGACCCAAAAAGTGGCCGTGTCTATGTCCCTGACATTGGAACCAGTTCGGCGATGGTGATTGAAGAGGCCACGAACTCCAGCACAGCCGTTAACGTAGGAACCTATCCGAGGGCTATCGCCTTTGATCCCGTTACGGGTTACATGTTCATTTGCAACGATGGCAGCGGCTCGGTATCCATTCTCGATACGGCTTCAAACACTGTGACCACTCTGCCTACAGTCAATTCGCCGATATTCAATTCGCCGCTTGCTGTCGCAGTGAATCCGGTCACCAATAGAGCATATGTTACTAATGCTTTTAGCGGGACTGTGAGCGTCGTGGACGTCGCCGCAAAAGCGGTTACGCAGACGATCCCGATCGGCTATTCAGAGCAGGATACGGTGACAGTGGACCCGGTCACCAACAGAGTGTATGTCGCGGTCAGCTCGCAGAATGAGCTGGCCATCATCGATGGCGCGACAGATAGCATCAGCACTCTCCAGGTGGGGGAGTATCCGCAAGCAGTCGCCGTCAATCCGGTAACAAACAGAATCTATGTTCTGAATGCGAGCAGCAATTCCGTCAGCGTCATTGATGGCGCGACCATCAAGATCACTGCAACGATTGCAGTGCCGTCAAGTGCGACGCTGGCCCTCAACCCGAATACGAATAAGATTTACGCCGGAGGGGAAGCGGGAACACTGACGGTTATCGATGGCGCAACCAACGACACATTGTCAATACAAGTGCCAACAGGCCCTAATCACGGATCGAGCATCGCAGTTAACCGTCAGACCAACAGAATTTACATGGCTGGTGCGAATGGTGGGAGTGGGAGTCCTACCTCGGTGATCGTGGTCGATGGGGCAAGCGAAAAGGTCATTACGTCCGTGAATACGACTGCATCAGCCGGGACGATCGTGGTCAACCCGCTTACAGACCAGATTTATGTCGATACCACCTCATCGACCAATGAGATTCAACCCGGCCTAATGATCATCGATGGCGCAACCAACACGTCCAAAACGCTTCTCCTGCCAGTCGCCCCGGCATCATTAGCAGTTGATTCAGAAAGTGGCAAGATTTATGTGACCGCCTCTGGTAACAATTCCATTGAGGTCTTTACCCCCAATCAGATTGAGCCGATACCCCTCACGACGGCTATCTCCGGAGTCCCGGACAATCAAACGGTGAGCACGACGAATGTTTTCCAGACCAGGAATCCTTCGCCAATCTTCACCGCTCAGGTGACCAGTTCCTATGCGTCCCCCTCCTCGGCAGACCTTACGGTCAGTCCACCGGCGTCGGCTGTTTACTACGAAGTGGACGGTGGAGCGAATCCGTGGACGAGGGCTACACTCAATTCCTCAAACGGCGCTAATCCCGCCGCCTTCAGCCTATGTCTTTCCAATATTCCGGTTGGGCTTCACACCCTATACGCATTTCCGTCCTACGGTGACGAATCGGCAGAGTCGGGCCCCGGAAATGGTAGAGGGAGTGCCTCACAGATCGGGAATATCACGGTTGTCACATTTCTCATTGAACCGGGCGGAACGGCCGGTAGCACTCCGTCTTTAACGTGTGCCTCCACTCAGCCGCCGTCCGGTCCGTCTATCGCAACCACGACCACTCTGTCGGCCAGCGTCAGCCCCCAAACCTTTAGAGGCAGCGTCACCTTTACCGCGTCGGTCAATCCGTCATCCGGGGCTGGGTCGCCCACCGGCACGGTAACTTTTTTCGATGGGACATCTCAACTTGGATCGGCGCCGCTCGGCTCGAACCTCACCGCGGCATACTCGGCCTCTTCGCTAACGATAGGTTCTCATTCGATTACAGCTGCTTACGGAGGAGACTCCACATTCATCAGCAGCACATCCTCCCCGCTGATTGAGACCATCGTGCAGCCAGCGCCCATCGCGACCTCGACGGCTCTCACATCGAGCGCAAATCCCCAGACTGTTGATGCCGCTGTGACCTTCACTGCGACGGTCAACCCATCCACGCCGGGCTCAACCTCGCCCACGGGAACGATATCCTTTTTCGACGGCACAACCCTGCTTGGGACAGCCACTCTTGGCGCAACTCTCACAGCATCCTTCACGAGTTTTTCCCTTTCGATCGGAAGCCATTCCATCACAGCAGCCTACAGCGGCGACACAAACTTTTCGAGCAGCACCTCACAGGCCTTGATCGAGTCGATTGTCGCGGCGCCGGCGTCCGGTGACTACACTCTTTCTGCAAATCCAGCCTCGCTCACTATTACCTCGGGGGGAACCGGGACTGTTACGCTCACGATTTCCCCACTGAACGGATTTCAAGGGACAGTAAGTCTGGCCTGTGCCGATCTACCGTCGAACGTCGTTTGCTCTTTCCAGTCGCCGACAGTCAACGTGGTCAGTGCCTCCGCACAGCAAACGGTATTGACGCTGAGTGCGTCGCCGAACTCGCAGGCGCAGGCTAAACGCGACAGTGGGCAGGGCACAAAACTGCTTACGTGGCCTGCCATTTTTCTGCCGGTGTTGGGGGTCGGCGCTGCCCTGCGGCCCCGCCGACGTTGGCGCCGCGGGAGGACGACAGGACGATGGGTGATGCTGGTAGCGCTGCTGACTTCAGTGCTTGTTTTGGGTGGGTGCGGCGTCACATTCAACGGTTACCCGAACACCTACAAGATCATAGTGTCAGCAAGTGCGAATGGCGGAGTCCTCCTCCATCAGACTACGGTCAGCGTGACAGTTCAGCAGTAGTGCTGAATCGGGAAAAGTTTATCTGCACGGCTGTGAAGTATGGCGCAGTCCGGCTGTGTCAGAGTTGCATTCCGCGGTCGATCCGGGGTAAGCATTATGAGCCGGCCTTGTTGCATTCAATTTCCACTCCGCTGGCGAGAGTGCCATTTTGAAGCTCGATGTGGACAGCTTTATTCTCATATCGCCTCAGGAACGAAGAGCTGTCATAAGGCACGTCCCTGACATCTGTCCAGCCGTAAAGGATGTATTCTCCCGGCGCTAGTTTGTCCACTTTGAATGCGCCTTGGGAATCGACCGGAACTAGCTGACTCGTGTGAGACGTGAGAGATTCGACCACGATGTTGGCGCCGTGTTGCTCGTTGTCGCTCAATTTGAGGGTGCCAGCGATGCTTCCGGATGCAGGGCTGGCTACCAGTGTCAGGGGAGTAATCGAGTGCCCGTCATCGACTGTTAGGACTGCCCCTCCGGCACTGTGGTCTGAGACGAGGACGTCGGCGATATACAGTCCACTCTCAGGATCGAATGAGATATAGTATTTGCCGGACAGGACGCCCGTCAGCGAAAAAGTCCCGTTGGCTTGGACAGTGGCGGTATAACGGTGCGAATCATAGGTTGCTGTCGATTTGAGGACAACGTTGACCGTTCCATGAGCCGCGGAGTCGGGGTACCGGATGGAGCCTGTTACGGTATATGGCTTGATCTCGGTTATGGCCGCTTGACCGAAAGCGAGTTGTCCTGCGGAGATGAAAGCAGATCCTTGGTGCGTGACGCCATTATCAGACCAGAGTTCCGTAAGTTTGTATGCCCCCGCAGGGAGGCCCTTGATGTTGTAATTGCCGTCCTTTCGATCTGCAGCGATCCGGACGTTTGTTGAAACAGCGAAGTCCTCGCCCATCAGGGACACCTGCAAGGCTTTGTCCTTAGACTTCCCGGCTGCGGAAGTTACATTCAAATCTGATCCGGCATCGCCATGCACCTGAACCTCCAGGGATTGTGTTTCTCTCGATCCTAGTTGGACAAGATTTGCAGCATCGAGATCTGTGTTTGCTGGGTATGTTGCAAACAGTGGGATGGGACTCGGCGCGGTGGACTTGGATTGATCGTGAACGCTGGTAAAGGGCCACCGCAACGCACTTGCGATCAGGATGTAGGAGCCCGACTCCAAATGGACGCATTGGAAGTTTCCTTGAGCATCCGTATCGGTTGAGCACTCCGGAGATGGCATCATTCGGCCATGGCGTGCTTCGATGCGATAGGCCATGATGTGGCCTTGGATAGAGCTATCATCGTCGCCCTGTAGAGACCCTGTCAGCGAAGAATTGTGCGTCTTTCCGGGTGTCAGAGCCTGGAGGGAAACGCAGCTCAGCAATGCAGCATTCATTAAGATTCGACCTGACAGCATACGACCAGCCTCACAATACTCAGCTATAAGAGAGTGTGAACAGACAACTGACGTCCGCCGTTGGCGTGCTCATGGTGGGCGGGACCAAACATCCACACCGTTCGACGGCCAAACAGTCTCTGCCGCAGACGGAGTGCCCGATGGATGCTCTCTCGGGCACTCCGCGGAACACTAGGGCGTAACGGCTCGGACGCGGCTGTTGTACTGATCGGCGATATACACCACGCCGGAGCTGCCAACCGCGGCATCATACGGAATATTCAGTTCCGCACTGGTCGGTGCGCTCCCGTCGCCGGAATACCCGCGAGTGCCGTCTCCCGCGAACGTTGTGATGATACCGGTCGAGGCGGTCACCTTGCGGATCCTGTTGTTAAAGCTATCGGCAATGTAGATGTTAGCGGAGCTGTCGACCGTGAGGCCTCTGGGCTGCTCCAGCTCAGCACTGGTTGCGGGTCCACTGTCGCCACCATATCCACGAACACCGTTGCCGGCAACCCTCGTGATGATGCCAGTCGAGGCTGTTACCTTGCGGACGACGTTAGCGGCTACATCGGCGATGTAGATGTTTCCGGATCCATCTACGGCCACTCCATATGGGGTGTCGAGTTCCGCGCTCGTCGCCGAGCCACCATCTCCGCTGTCACCCGATGTTCCGTTGCCTGCGACAGTGGTAATAATTCCGGTGGATACCTTAATCTTGCGAATGCGCGAGTTGTTGCCATCGGCAATATAGACATTCCCCGCACTATCGACAGCAATTCCGGTTGGAATCAGTTCCGCGCTGGTCGCGGATCCGCCATCGCCGCTGTAGCCGTAATTCCCGTTGCCGGCAACTGTCGTTATGATGCCTGACGGCGCGACTTTCCGGACACGGCAACCTGTTGAATCAGAGATATAGACATTTCCGGAACTGTCGACGGCTATGTCGTAGGGATATTCGAATTTGGCGTTAACCGCCTGTCCTCCGTCACTGCTGTAGCCGTAATTCCCGTTCCCCGCGAATGCTGTGATTGTGCCGCTACTGAGTGTCACTTTCCGGACTTGATTGTTGCTGAAATCGGCGATGTACAGGTTGCCTGAACTGTCAGTGCCCACTCCGCTGGGATAGTTCAGCTCTGCCTGATTTGCAGGGCCGTTGTCTCCGCTATTACCTGCCGTTGTGGTCCCAGCATAGGTCGAGATAGTCTGGGCCTGAACATATGCGCTTCCCATCGCAAGTACAAGACCGAACGGTAGTCCCGCAAACAGTGCGGTCCCTACTCTCGACTGACCTAGACTCTTGCCGCATAGTATTGTCTTCGGTTTCCCAGAATCTCCTGAGCCAACTGTTCTTTCCTGTCGTGCAAAATGCACCTTGCGAATAATGGCTGTGTTCCACGTTAACTTCATTTCGGATACCTCCCAGTGTTTTGGACCGGACGACATGACCAGGGCCTCCGGTCGCTCAGTCTGCGCAGCGGTCTAGGCGGCGGTCTGGGCGCCTAACCAAAGCTATGTGAACGCTCGCGCGAGCGCCGACACGACGGTTCTAACAATCTCTTGCTCGAATACAACGAGAAGGGAACAAGTGGAACAGACGCACTTCTAACAGCAGGGGGATCTGCGCCACTGTGGGGTTTCGGAATACGTATCGCCACGGAGGATCTTCCCGAAAGCGCCGATCTCAAGTGGATAAATTGTACTGCAAAAGTAGGTAGTGTCAATTCATAGATACATGAAAATATATAACCAGTAGAAATTCATCATCTTAGAGTCGCGCGCCGATATGGTCCCTGTCTTCAGCCACCGACCAGCTGGCGTCTTACGCCACTGTTCCTGCCCGCAACGACGACCCTTACGTGCTCAAACAATGCGGAAGAATTCCTAAATTTCTTCTTTTATCGAGCGCCCCCGCTTCAGGCGGCTTTATGGCATAGGCGGTCGGAACCCGTCAAGGCTCTCCGCTTCGCTCCGACCGCTGACGCGGCGCCTGCGGCGGCCTTGACGGAACCCTCCTCGCCTCTGCTGCGCCGCAAGAGCCATGAAGCGGGGGCACTCAACAAAAGAAATTTGGTTGGTTCGAGTGCTCGCGTTCATGCACGCAAATCGCCCCGCAGCGGGCACACAGGAGCAAACCGCCATGTCATCATTTATCAACGCAACCGTCAGCAACACAGCCAGCGGCAACGCCAGCAAACCGGCTTCCGGCAGTGAAAACCGGAAGCCGGCAACCGCGCAACAGCTTGTGCGCGAGAACGTGCAACACCTCATCGAGCAGTTGGAGTCCGGTCACAGCGAAGCATTGACCGCGTTTCTCGACGCGATGGCCCATTTTAGGACCTACAGCTTTGGCAATATTTTGCTGATAGCGAGGCAAAAGCCCGAGGCCACGAATGTAGCGGGCATGTGGGCATGGAACCAGCTTGGACGCAGGGTCAAGCGTGGCGAGAAAGGCATCGCCATTCTTGCGCCGATGGTGGCGAAGGTCCGCAAGGACGACGCGAAGAACAGTGACGAAGCAGACAACAGCGGCCAGCGGACTTTGCTTGGATTCAGGCGCGTATACGTTTGGGACATTTCAGCCACCGAGGGCGCACCTTTACCGGAGTTGAACAAGGTCACCGGCGATGTGGGCCAATACAGCGAACGGCTTATCTCTTTCGTGAATGCTCAGGGGATCACCCTTGAATACACAGAAAGCATCGCGCCCGCGTTGGGCGCGGCTTTCGGCTCCACCATTCGCCTCCTGCCCGGACAGACCGACGCCGAAACCTTCACCACGTTGGTTCACGAGTTGGCGCATTTGATGTTGAAGCACAGTGAGCGCCGCACCACCATCACCAAAACCGTGCGCGAGACGGAAGCCGAAGCTATCGCATTCGTGGTCTCGAAATCCGTAGGGCTGACCACTTCGACCGCCAGCGCCGATTACATAGCTCTCTATCATGGAAACGCCGCCTTGCTCACGGAGAGCCTTGAAGCCGTGCAGCGAGTTTCCGCCGTCATTCTCGCCGCGATCCAGCCCGAGGAGCCAGTTTCCGACGCTGCCCCGGATGAATCGCATGCGCCGGAGCATTCTCAACCCGCAACGGAGTCTGCGCCCAAACCCAAACGGGCGCGCCGCTCCCGTCCCGCCATCTCTCCCACAGAAACGGCCGAAGCAATCGCGGAGGTGGCCTAGATGCGGACCGTGGCCCTCATTCTCATGGAGGCCGGACAGTTGCCGTCCGGCTTCCATCTCCACATCTACAACACGCCGTGGATGCCGCTCGACATTGAGGACATTGCAACCAGCGGCCCCAACGGTCTGCCCACTCTCTCCGTTGCGCACTACGGCAGCAGAATGGTGACGCGATGCGCGACCCGGAGATGTTGTTTGAAGTGCGCCGCGATGCAAACGAGTTCGTGCTCTCCGCTTACTACTGGCGCAATGACTATCTCGGCATCGAGCAGTATTCGAGCTACCGCGACGACGAACAGAAACTCTTTACCCTCCCCGGTCTGAAACAACAGCACGAAGAGTTTGCTCGCCTCTGGGACCGGAACCTCCGCGCCCAGGGCTTCTACGAGGCTTTTGTCCATAGCCGCAGCCGCTAACCCGCAAACCTCATGGGCGGGTGACCATCCGGCCCCGCCCGCGCCTTCACGCCTGACAACCATGTCGCGGTAGGGATACGGATTGCTCCGTACCCCCCGCACAGATCCGGACTGGCGGATTTCCCGCATCCGGCTCCTACCTCAGGTAATGACGCCCATGCGGCGCAGAGGAAAAGGATGATATACGCGCACAGGAGGAAGCCAGCGGTCGATCAAGCGCCGCATCCGATCCCAAGGTACTCGGCCATTTTGGCTTCGGCGCGACAGCGCCCGATGCCAGAGCCAGCCTACCTTGAATCGGAACGTGCTCAGCGCGTAGCTGTTCATGGGCACTCCGTAGTAGCGGATGTGTCCACTTACCACCGACCGCAACCACTTGC
>Ga0224531_1000412_pt1 | contig 21991 bp, 21 predicted proteins | sample CBST100metaG_FD_179876 | JGI IMG/M metagenome (GOLD analysis project Ga0224531, IMG submission 179876) | Peat soil microbial communities from Stordalen Mire, Sweden - C.B.S.T100 | ecosystem: Environmental > Terrestrial > Soil > Wetlands > Peat | place: Sweden: Norrbotten County, Stordalen Mire...
TCTACGAGTTCTACACCTCGACCGTGGATCGCAAATGGGGCAGTGCCTACCTCACGCCGCAGTTCTTTCCTCTGCTGGCGCAGCGGCTCGGCGAACGCGTGGTGCTGATGCTGGCGCTGCACCACGGCGCGCCGGTTGCCGGGGCGCTCAACCTGGCCGGCACCGACACCCTGTACGGACGCAACTGGGGCTGCCGGGGCGAATGGCCGTTCCTGCACTTCGAGCTTTGCTACTACCGCGCCATCGATTTCGCCATCGCGCACGGGCTCAAGCGCGTGGAGGCTGGGGCACAGGGCGAGCACAAGATCCAGCGCGGCTATCTGCCCCGCCCCACCTTCTCGGCGCACTGGATCGCCCACGCCGGGCTGCGTCGCGCGGTGGCGCACTTCCTCGACGCGGAACGTCCGGCGCGCCTGGCGGAAATGGAAGCCCTGGCCGACGAATACTCCCCGTTCCGGCACGGCAGCGAGGTCGGCTAAACGCCAGTGCATGGCCATTGCTCTCCTTCAACTCGCGCTGTCCATGATGCTGGTCGGCGCGAACGTGGTCGCCGGCAAGGTTCTGGCGCAGTCGCTGCCTGTTCCGGTGATCCTGTTCCTGCGCTGTGTGCTGGCGACGCTGATCATGCTTCCGTTCATGTCGCGGGCCGCGTTCCGCCTGCCGCGGAGGCGCGTGATGGTCAATTTGCTCCTGCAGGCCGCGATGGGAACGGTCTGCTACAACAGCGCCCTGCTGGCCGGGTTGCGCCGCACCGGCGCGCTGGAGGGCGGGCTGGTGCTGTCGAGCATTCCGGCGGTAGTGGCGGTCGGCGCGGCGGCTATCCTGGGCGAACGGCTGAGCGGCCGGCGCTGGCTGGCGGTGTTGCTGGCGGCCGGCGGCATGTCGGCCCTGACGATCGCGCGCGTGGGCGACGCCGCCGGTGGCACGCTCATCGGCGATGGCCTCGTGTTCCTGGCGGTATGCTCGGAAACCGCCTGGATTCTGCTGACGCGCGTGAACGCCGGCCGCCTGGGCATCCTTGCCGCAACGTTCTGGACCCAGGTGTTCGGCACGCTGCTGCTGGCACCGTTCGCGCTGCCGCACATGGCGGCGCACCTTGGCGCCCTGAGCAGCGTGCCGCTCGCCACGCTGCTGGTTTATCACTCGGTTACGGCCAGCCTGTTTTGCAACTTCCTCTGGTTCGCCGGCATGCGGCGGGTGCCGGCGAATCTCGGCGGTGTGTTCACCGTGCTGCTGCCGGCAACCGCCGCGGCACTGGCGGTGCTGCTGCTGGGCGAACAAGTCACGACAACCCTGGCCGCCGGCTTCGTGCTGATGCTTGGCTCGATCCTGCTGGCGACGTGGCCACGCCGCCGGGTCGTTCCGGTGCGTTGAGGCTCGGAACCTACGGCTCCGTGGGCCGCGAAACCGCCGCGGCGGACGCCGGCTTCCTGCGTCGCCGCGTCACCACGGCGAGCACCGCGAGGCCGAACAAGGCCGAGACCAGCGAGGCGCCGAACACGGCGGCTCGCAGTTCCGTCACGCGCGGACCGTCGGGGAAAGCGAGATCGCCGATGAACAGGCTCATGGTGAAGCCGATGCCGCACAGCACCGCGGCGCCGTAGAGCAGCGGCAGGTCGATCTGCGTCGGCAGGCGTACTAAGCCGGCGCGGCGGGCGATGAAGGTCGCGCCGAATACGCCGAGTTGCTTGCCGACGAACAGGCCGAGTACGATGCCGGGCACGATCGGGTCGTGCAGCGAGTGCCAGGACAAGGCATCGAAGTGCAGGCCGGCGTTGGCGAGACCGAACAGCGGCAGCACCGCGTAGGCGACCCAACCGGTGAGCGCGCGTTCCAGCCTGCGCGCGGGTGCCTCGCCGTTGCGCTCCCGCAGCGGCACCACGAACGCAACGGCCACGCCGGCCAGCGTGGCATGAATGCCGCTATGCGCGAAGCCGACCCAGAGCAGCAGGAAGCCGACCATGTAGGGGCCGAGCGCCCGTACCCCGGCGCGGTTGAGGCCGAACAGCGCCGCCAGCACCGCGGCGCACGCGGCCAGCGCCAGTGGATCGAGCGCGGCCGTGTAGAACGCGGCGATGATGACGATGGCACCGAGGTCGTCGATGATCGCCAGTGCGGTGAGGAACACTTTCAGTCCCGCCGGCACGCGCACGCTCAGCACGCGCAGCACCGCCAACGAGAAGGCGATGTCGGTGGCGACCGGGATGGCCCAGCCGCGCAGCGACGCCGGGTCGTGCCAGTTCAGCGCCGCATAGATCGCGGCCGGCACGATCATGCCGCCGAGCGCCGCCACGATCGGCGCGGCGGCCCGCGGCAGCGTAGCGAGCTGGCCCTGCACCATCTCGCGCCGGATCTCCAGGCCGACCAGCAGGAAGAAGAACGCCATCAGGCCGTTGTTGATCCATTCGGCGACGGTTTGCGCGATCGTTAGTCGCCCGGCGCTCAGCCCAATCGGCAGGTCGAGAACCGCCTGATAGGTGGCGGCGAACGGCGAATTGGCCAGCGCCAGTGCCAGCGCGGAGGTCGCGATCAGTACCACGCCACCGGCCGCGCCGCCGCGGAAGAATATCCGCAGCGTGGCGAAGCGGGGGGTGCCGGAGGGCGAACGGTCGTGGGTCGGCATGCGGTTTCCGTTCCTCCTCCCCGGCGTGCTGGCACAGCGTCCTATGCCTCGGGGTGTCGCGGCCTGGCAAGGCAAAGTGGTGGGACTCCGTCGCGGTCAATGGCCGCGCAGGCGCCGCCGAACCTGCCGCCAGCGGGCGCGGCGAGGCGTCGCCGACGCGTGCCCGGCGGTTGGCGCGGGCTGCATACGGACGGCTTCTGGCCTCGCCGGCACGACGCGGGCGACGCCGAGCAGCGCCACCCCGGCCATGCCGATGACGACCAGCCACAGCGCCACCGGCAACCCAGCGGTGTCGGCAACCTTACCCAGGAACGGTGGCGCGGCCATCAGTCCCGCGTAGCCGGTGGTCGCAACCATGGCGATGCCGACGGTGCCTCTTGCCCGCCCGGCGGCGCTGAACATCACCGGCACGACGTTGGCGAGGCCGAGCCCCACCGTGGCGAAGCCGCAAGCGGCGATGATCGGCGTCGGCGCCACCAGCGCCAGGGCCAGCCCGGCCACGCCGAGCACGCTGCCCAGGCGCACCACGGCAGCCGGTCCCAGCCGGCGCACGACCGCATCGCCGCACAGCCGGCCGAAGGCCATGGCCAGGGCGAACCAGGCGTAGACCGAAGCCGCCCACGCCTGCGGCGCCGACAGCACGGTGCGCAGATAGACGCCGCTCCAGTCGGCCACCGCCCCTTCGGCGGAGAAGCACAGGCAAGTGACGGCACAGAGTGCCGCCATCGCGCGGTTTGGCCAGACGAAGCCGGAGCGCCGACGCGGGGCCGCCGGCTCGTCACCGAGCAGGAAGGCGGCGGCGGCAAGCACGGCGACCGCGACGGACGGGAACATGAGCGCCGCCCGCAGGCTCCAGCCGCCGGCCACCAGCAGGCCAGCGAGCCCGGAGCCGAACAGGCCGCCGACGCTCCAGCCAGCGTGAAACGAGGACATGATCGCGGCCCCCGAGGCGCGCTCCACCTGGCTCGCGCGCGCGTTCATGCAAACGTCCATGGCGCCATTGACGATGCCCAGCAGTACCGCGATGGACAGCACAGCGGTCCCGCCGGGCACCAGCGCCGGTAGCGGCAGGCACACGGCCACCAGCAGCCCGGCGACGCCGCTGACGCGCGCCACGCCCAGCCGTGGCGCGACCCGGCCGGCGACCACCATGGACACCAACGCCCCGGTGCTGATGGCGAACAGGATCACGCCCAACTCGGTGGCGGAGAGGCCCATCCCCTCCTTCAGCCGGGGCAGATTGCCGACCCAGGTGCCCCACGCGAAGCCGTTGGACAGGAACACCGCCGTCATTGCAGCATGCGCACGCAACCGAGACGACATAGCAGGAACCCTCCGGACGGCGAGGGGAACGCCGCCCGACGTGGTGGGTCAAGCCAGGGATGCGCAGGGCGGTTTAGTTGCTGCCGGGGCCCATGGTCCCGGCAGCAGTCTGCCGCTGCTGCGTCAGGCCGCCTGCTTCAGCGAAGCCATGTCGATGACGAAGCGGTACTTCACGTCGCTCTTCAGCATCCGCTCGTAAGCCTCGTTGATGCGCTGGATCGGGATGACCTCGACTTCCGCGGTGATGCCGTGCTCGCCGCAGAAGTCCAGCATCTCCTGGGTTTCGGCCACGCCGCCGATGAGCGAGCCGGACAGGCTGCGGCGCTTGAGGCCGAGGCTGAACATGCGCACCGGCAGCGGATCGGCGGGCAGCCCGACCTGCACCAGCGTGGCGTCGCGCTTCAGCAGCTCGAGGTAGTCACTCACCTCGTGCCGCGCCGCCACGGCATCGATGATCAGGTCGAAACTCGCGGTATGCTTGCCCATCGCCGCGGCATCCCGCGACAGCACCACCTCGTCGGCACCGAGCTTCTTGGCGTCCGCCACCTTGCTGGCCGAGGTGGTGAACATCACGGTGTGGGCACCCAGGGCGTGGGATAGTTTGACCGCCATGTGGCCGAGCCCGCCCAGCCCGACCACGCCCACCTTGCGGCCCGGTCCGGCCTTCCAGTGGCGCAGCGGCGAGTAGGTGGTGATGCCGGCGCACAGCAGCGGCGCCGCGCCGGCCAGCGGCAGGCTGGCGGGGATGCGATAAACGTATCCTGCGTCCACCACGATGTGTGAGGCATAACCGCCGTAGGTGACGCCGCCGCTGCGCTTGTCCGGGTCGTTGTAGGTGCCGGTAAAGCCGCGCTCGCAGTACTGTTCCAGGCCGGCGCGGCAGCTCGGGCACTCGCGGCAGGAATCGACGAACACGCCGACGCCGGCGATGTCACCTTCCTTGAACCTGCGCACGCCGCCGCCAGCCTTGGTGACGCGGCCGATGATCTCGTGGCCGGGCACGACGGGGTACACGGCGCCCATCCAGTCGTTGCGTACCGTATGCAAATCGGAATGGCACACGCCGCAATAGAGGATTTCGATCTGGACGTCCTCTGGGCCGGGATCGCGGCGCTGGAACGAGAACGGCCCCAAAGGCGCTTCGGCGCTCTGCGCCGCGTAGCCTGTACAAGCAAACATCCGCTGTTCCTTCTTGTCTTTCAACGTTCATCCGCACGGCGGCAAAAAGACGCCGCCGCCACGCTTTGTGCGCGATGGCCTTGCCGCCGGATGCACCGGAGCATCATACAAGCAGCTTGCCTCGTGTGGCACTCCGCTCGCTCGTGGCCGCAGCGGCCGGCGGGGTGGCGGAGGCTGGCGCCCGTGGCCCGGTGGGGGGACCGTATCCGAATGGAGCCTGGAATGCCCGAGATCGAGATCGCCATTGTTCCGGTGACGCCGTTCCAGCAGAACTGCGCCTTGGTGTGGGACCGCGTCACGCACCGCGGTGCGGTTGTGGACCCCGGCGGCGAGGCCACGAAGATCGCGGGCGAGGTCGAGCGGCGCGGTATTATTGTCGAGTCGATCCTGCTCACCCACGGTCACCTGGACCACGCCGGCGGGGCGGCGGCATTGAAGGCGATGCTGCCGGGGGAGGTGCCGATCATCGGCCCCGGCGTCGCCGACCGTCCGCTGCTGGAGGGCATCGAGGAGCAGGCGCGGATGTTCGGCGTGAGCGGGCTGGCCACCGTCACCCCGGATCGCTGGCTGGCTGACGGCGAGAGAGTGGAGGTGGCCGGCGTGGCGTTCCAGGTGCTGCATTGCCCCGGCCACACCCCTGGGCACATGGTGTATTTCAGCCCCGCGCTGCGTCTGGCGCTGGTCGGCGACGTGCTGTTCCGCGGTTCGATCGGGCGGACGGACCTGCCGCTCGGGGACCATGCGGCGCTGCTGCGGTCGATCGCGGAGAAGTTGCTGCCGTTGGGCGACGATGTGGCCGTGCTGTCGGGCCACGGACCGGCAACGACCATCGGCGAGGAACGCCGCGGCAACCCGTTCCTGGTCCCGGGCACGCGGTGACGGTGCCGCCTTGGTTAGGCCGCGATCGCGCCGACCGGTTGCAACGACGCTATCGAAACCGCTGCAAGGGCACGGTCACAGGGGGATGCACCTGGCGGGCCACGCCCGATAGCGATGATCACTACGTTTACGCTGTGCCCCTATGACAGTGACCCAAGCCGGCTATGCGTCATCGGTCGACGCTAAGGTTTCGATCACCGTCCGCAGTTCCAAAACTTCAAGATGAGCCGGGCAGTCTGCCCAATTATGCCGCCAGCAAACGATTACTTCACATCCGTTCACCGGATGGCCGTGGGCACGAAAGTTTCGGCTCTCGTACTCGAATTCAATCCGAACTCGCTGCCATTTACCTGGTCCAATCTGCCGCTTCGCCTCGCAATCTGGGTAGCCTGTCTGTACGGCTTCAACAGAATATCCCAATTCCTTCGCAACCATTCCGAAAAGAAATACGACTCCCTGTTCGTTGACTGGCTCGTGTCGCAAACCGCGAAAATCGATGGGATCGCCGTAGGTAGGCACGCCCTCCAACTTGTTGTGTCGATGCCCAGCCTGTGGCGTCGATGAAAGGGCGCCACGACCTTCCAGCCCGCCAACTACTGGTGAAATGTGCACGGCGATCGGCGCTATGACAGGCAGAAGGGTGACAACGTCGGCCCAATCAGGGTTGCCCTGCGCAAACGAACGGAATTTCGCCGGTATTGCCGACCATGGTCCAAAATGCTTTTCAAAAACCCCAGGGCTGTATTTGCCTTCTTTCCTGTACAGATCCCTGGTTGGGATATGTCGATGCTTCCGCACCAGCTCACCCCAATCTTTGAGGAGCACCTCGTCTTCCAGTCGTACGTTGGTCGAGTTCGGCTCGACCCCTGAAGCACGCAGCGCCTCTCGCCATCCGGGGAAGTGACGCAATATCTGATATTCGCTGACACCGGCGCGTGATTTGAATTCCGAACGCGAGGGCGCGTGGCCCAGTTCGTTGGCGATTTCACGAATGGCCTCGATGACGTCGGACTTCTCGTTCAGTTGTTTAGCCATCACAGTCCTCATTTGAACTCCCGGACCTCGCACCCAGGTTGTGCCGAGGGAGCCATTCGTCCGTCGCCGCCGGATGAACAATGAGGCACCCGATGCCAGCAACGACAAACCACGGTCTGATACATCCGCATGTAACTGGACTCTTACCCGACGATCCGAGATTCGCGGCGAACGAACAGTCCGCCGTCGGCCAGGCGTTGCCGTGGAGATGGCGCTTGTAACGCACGCTCGGTCCATCGGTCAGGAGGCGGCCGCTGTCCTTCAGAACCTGGTCGATTTTGATGCGGACGAAGACTTTGATCGTCACTTCCTCGGCGCTTCCATTGCCTGCCTCACGGTCTTTCCGTGACTGTCCAAGCGAACCGTCAGCCGCTCATATTCCTCCACCGCGACCACCACCACGACGCCGCGCCCGTGCTTTTCGATCAGCACTGGCTCCGCGCGAGCGGTGTCGATCATCAGGCCGAATCCGTTCTTCGCTTCGCGCGCCGACATGGTCTTCATGGCCGATTTCCGTGGCGATCCATGCGTCCATTTAGGGCAGAATAGCTCTTTTTGGCAACGGCGCGTTTGGGGCTTTGATTTGGGGGCTTGGGCGTGTTCCGGAGATGAGATCAGTCCCGAAGATAAGGGTGAAGATGAGGGCGGAGATAAGGGTGAAGATGAGGGCAAGATAAAGCGAGTTGCCTCGCTGCCGGACCTTCGTTCCTAAGTGTTTGTCTGCACATTGTTTTTTGGCGGCTGTCCGCCAGTGGGGCGAGGTGCGCTGGCGTCGGTGAGGTCGATTTCTGCAATGTTTTCAATGGCATTGTGGGTGGCGCCGCCAATGTGCGTCGTGCGCCGTTCCGCCGGTTTTACTCTACAGCAAGTATTTCTACGCCACGGCCCTATGCCGTCATTTTCGACCTTGTGTCGGCCGTTTTATCTTCCAATCGTCAAATCATGGCGAACGACGAAGACCATTTCCGCATTCGTCCCGGCCGGGTCCGCGACCGTGCTGGCGGGCGCACCACGCGCGCCGTCCGGCCGCGCCCGAGGACGTTCCTGGCCGAGGTGCATCAGGCTATCCGCCGCGCCGGCGGCGACCCCAATCGGCTGGGTTCGGCCGGGAAGGGAAGCGGCCGGTTCAACGCGCGAGGCCGGAGCGCTGCAAGGGCACGGTCACAGGGGGATGCACCTGGCGGATGGGGTGGGATTTGAACCCACGAACCCTTGCGGGTTGCCGGTTTTCAAGACCGGTGCCTTAAGCCACTCGGCCACCCATCCTTGATCATGGTAACGAGCCTAGATTCAGCCGAACCTGACTTCAAGCCGGCCGCTCATGTGGGACACCGACCTGCGTCGCCAACCCTTGCGGCCCGCCTCCAGGCGTGCTGCAAGCGCCGCAGCATGACCGAGAGGATTTGCCGATGACCGACGCCGCTGCCGCCGAGCACCGCATCCTGATCCTCGACTTCGGCAGCCAAGTGACCCAGTTGATCGCCCGCCGGCTGCGCGAAAGCGGGGTCTACTGCGAGATCTGGCCCTATAACGCCAATGTCGAACGCATCCGCGCCTTTGCCCCGCGTGCCTTCATCCTCTCCGGCAGCCCGGCCAGCGTCACCGAGCCGGATGCCCCGCGTGCGCCGCAGGAAGTGTTCGAGGCGGGCGTCCCCGTGCTCGGCATCTGCTATGGCGAGCAGCTCATGTGCGCCCAGCTCGGCGGCGAGGTGCAGGGGTCGGATAAGCGCGAGTTCGGTCGCGCCTTCGTGGACGTGATCGCACCGTGCGCGCTGTTCCGCGGCGTCTGGGAACGCGGCGCGCGCGAACCGGTGTGGATGAGCCACGGCGATCGCGTCACCCGTCTGCCGCCCGGCTTTCGGGTCGTCGCCGTCAGCGAGGGCGCGCCGTTCGCCGCCATCGCCGACGACCGCCGTCACTTCTACGGCGTGCAGTTCCATCCGGAAGTGGTGCACACGCCGAACGGCGCGCAACTGCTGCGCAACTTCACCCACGCGGTGGCGGGCTGCGCCGGCGACTGGACCATGGCCGGCTTCCGCGATACGCAGATCGCCCGCATCCGCGCGCTGGTGGGCGACGGACGGGTGGTCTGCGGACTTTCGGGCGGCGTCGATTCATCGGTGGCGGCGGTGCTGATCCATGCGGCGATCGGCGAGCAGCTCACCTGCATCTTCGTCGACCACGGCCTGCTGCGCGCCGGCGAGGCCGAGCAGGTGGTGAGCACGTTCCAGGACCGCTTCAACATCCGCTTGCTGCACCGCGACGCCGCAGAGCTTTTTCTCGGCGCGCTCACCGGCGTCAGCGACCCGGAGACCAAGCGCAAGACCATCGGGCGCCTGTTCGTGGAGGTGTTCGAGGAGGAAGCCACGAAGATCGGCGGCGCTGAGTTTCTTGCTCAGGGTACGCTCTATCCGGACGTGATCGAGAGCGTCAGCATCACCGGCGGTCCCAGCGTCACCATCAAGTCGCACCACAACGTTGGCGGACTGCCCGAGCGTATGCACATGCGCCTGGTTGAGCCGCTGCGCGAGCTGTTCAAGGACGAGGTGCGCAAGCTGGGCCGTGAGCTGGGCATTCCCGAGGCGATCGTCGGGCGGCATCCGTTCCCCGGCCCGGGGCTGGCCATACGCATCCCCGGCGCGATCAGCCGCGAACAGCTCGACCTGTTGCGCAAGGTGGACAGCATCTTCCTCGATGAGATCCGCCGCGCCGGGCTGTATGACGCGATCTGGCAGGCGTTCGCGGTGCTGCTGCCGGTGCGCACGGTGGGCGTAATGGGGGATGGCCGTACCTACGAGCAGGCCTGCGCGCTGCGCGCCGTGACCAGCACCGACGGCATGACGGCGGAGGTCTATCCGTTCGAGGCTGGGTTCCTGACCCGGGTGGCCAGCCGCATCGTGAACGAGGTGCGCGGCATCAATCGGGTGACCTACGACATCACCAGCAAGCCGCCCGGCACAATCGAGTGGGAGTGAATTGGCGTCCTTTTCGGACTATCGCTACCTATCGATAATGCCACCTAACTCTTTGTAAGTCAATACAAATCACCTCAAGACCTATCGCCAGCGATCGCCCCAAAGCGGATCGCTTTGACGGTATGGGCGACGGCATGCGTTTTTGGCCTCAGCCCTGATTTCATCCATACCGTCAGCCCCTCTCGACCAAGAGAATGACCCAGGATCAATTTAACTAACTGATGTATATTCATTTTTCAGGATGGTTGACGGTAAAATCTTTGACGGTAAAATCGAGGACAAACAGGCAATCCACATCATCAACGAGCTGGCTTCCATGTTAACCGATCTCGCACTTAATAAGCTGAAATTAAAGGACAAAATCTACAAAGTCGCGGACCGCGACGGTATGTACGTTTCCGTGGCTGTTTCAGGTCAAATCACCTTCCGGTACGACTACCGGCTGAACGGCCGCCGCGAGACTCTGACCATTGGCCGCTATGGCGAGGATGGGATTTCGCTGGCGGAGGCCCGGGATCGGTGCATGGCCGCCAGGAAGCTGGTTGCGGACGGGCTATCGCCTGCGCATGAGAAGCAGCGGGAAAAAAAGGCGACTGGCCGTCGCGCAGACCTTTGATGCCGTCAGCAAGCTCTGGCTCAAGGAAGCGCGCATGGCGGAGAGCACCCGGTCGATGCGTAAGGCAATCCTTGACCGGGATGTCCTGCCGGTCTGGAAGAACCGCCTGCTCAGCGAAATCACTCCGGACGATCTCCGGCAGCTCTGCGGAAAGGTGAAGGACCGCGGTGCGCCGGCCACCGCCGTCCATGTGCGCGACATCGTCAAACAGGTTTATGCGTTCGCCATCCTCCATGGGGAGAAGGTGCCCAATCCAGCCGACGATGTCGGACCGGCCTCGATTGCTACCTTCGTTCCGAAAGATCGCGCCCTCTCGCCGACTGAAATCCAGATTGCATTCCAGCAGCTCGAACACGTTCCGACATTACCGACGATCCGCCTTGGCCTGCGGCTGATCCTCCTGACGATGGTGCGTAAAAGCGAACTCCTTGATGCCATCTGGGACGAAGTGGACTTCGAGAACGCTGTATGGACGGTTCCCAAGGAACGCATGAAGCGGTCCAAGGCCCACAACGTCTATTTGTCCCAGCAGTCGCTCGACATCATGATCGCGCTGAAGACATGCGCCGGAAACTCGCGCTACCTCCTGCCGTCCCGCTACGAAGCCGATGCGCCGATGTCCCGCGCCACGTTTAACCGGATCACCTACTCAATCGTGGAGCGGGCGAAGAAAGCACGACTGCCGCTTGAGCCATTCACAGTCCATGACTTGCGACGCACAGGTTCGACGCTGTTGAACGAGCTAGGATTCAACAGCGATTGGATCGAGAAATGCCTCGCTCACGAGGATGGGCGGTCATCACGCGGTGTCTATAACAAGGCCGAGTATGAGCAGCAGCGTCGCCACATGCTCCAGGAGTGGGCGGACATGGTTGATGCCTGGATTGCTGGCCAAAAGCGGACGCCCACGATCTATCCGCCCGCAATGCAGTTGATGGCTCCGGCGCCGGCCGCATAAGCCGAGCATATAACCAAGGTTGTTTGCCAGCGAATCGAAGCACAAAGGTTCTCGTCATAGGGCCAGCGCCCGCTTCAGATCGTCATGCTCGAAGGCGCTGGCCATGCGGTTGATTTCGGCCGCGCGCGCACCGACCGTCTTCGCGGTGTTTCGCCATGTCGCGGTCACGGTCGCGACTTCTCTGATGATCGCACGGGCCTGCACCAGCGTCAGAGCGAAAAACTCGGAAGCGGCCTCCAGCAGATCGAGTGAACAGGTGCCCTCGTCGAGATTGATGTTCGTCGTGAGCACCCGCGCCTTGAGATCGGCCGGAACGGGATTGAGGTCATAGGCAGGAGAGAGCGACCATCCTGCCTTTCCAAGCCATAGGAAGCCGTGGTTGCGCAGGTGATCGTCCACATTGGAAACCAGCACATTGAAGGCGACGCGCCGGTAAAGGGCATGCGCATCCGTCTTGCTCTGCGCGCCACGTTCCGCGAGAGCGTCGACGATCTCGGGATAGCTGCCGCGCTCGCCGTCCCTGGCGCCCATCATCGCCATGGCCGACAGGAACGGGATGCGGATCGCGCCATGGCGATCGAAGCGGCGTGACAGCAAGACCTTCTTCCCGGCAACGTCGATCAGCTCATGCTTGGGCGTAGTGATGCCAGCCTGACCTGCCAGGCGGAGTGCGATCTCCTCCCAGGTTTCCATGCTGTAGTCATCTGTTTCCTTCGGGAATTTGGCGATGGAGAGGTGCCCGTGTTGGTCGACCATCGAAGCCTTCGGGCGCGCGCCACCCAGAGAGGAACCAGGAGCGAAGACAAGCCCAAGTTCGCTGCTCAACCTTCACGGCGTCGTCGCCAGGCGTTCGGCCAGTTCGGCGATGTTGACGAAGGTCACCCCGTGCGTTTCCGACAACCATGCGCGATGACTAGGATGAAGGACTGACCTGTCGCCCAGGTCACCACCTCTGTCGTCCGTACAAAATAGGTCATTACCGTAGCCGAGATGAGCCGCCAGGGCTTCACCATCCGCCCATTCGTTGACGGCCAAGCGCACTTTCTTGCTCTCAGCGGTGTTCCGAGTCCGCTCCAGCCCTTGAGGCCACCATTCGCCGGCGGCGCCATCGCGCTCGCTGAAGAATTTGGCGAGTTCGATCACCTGCGCCCGACCGAGACCCCGCGCCACGATGGCCGCGTCAAGGGCGTTGGTGGCGTCGACCGCGGCCACGAAGGCTGCGCCGGACGGATAGGGCTCATAGAAGCCCTCGCCATACCCTCGCACCACTAGGCTGTCGCCGAAGCGGCGGGGGCCGATCAATGCGCGCATCGCCATCTCGCGCGCGGTTTCAATTCGTGCGCGAATCCGAGGATCGAGATCGACATGCTTCCAGCAGGGACCCAGTGTGATCGTGATCTGGTTCGGCGCGGTCGAGGTGGCCTCGGACACGAAGCGGGCGGCGCCCAAGACCGCAGCCTTTTCTTTGCGGCCGATCGCATCCAAGGTGATCACCCCTTCGCTGAAGAAGCCGCGGACTTGCCCTACCTTCACTGCGGCGTGGACCGCCTGATAGGCCACATGGTCGGGCGCCCCGAACTGTTGATCCGGGTCGACGACGCCGGACAGGGTGTTGGTGTCGAAGGTCACCTTGACGGGCGACCGGAGGAGCGTGGTGTTGGCCTCGGTTTGAGAAGAGCGCATCTCGGTCGGTCCTAGTGCGAGTGATAGCGGCCATCAGTCTGGAGGCGGCCGCCTTTGGATGGCTCCTTGACGGCCAGATCTTCCCTTGATTACGGGGCGCTGGAGTAGCATTCCTGGCTCGATCGCAAGAGCATCGGCAATCTGTCCCAGGACCGTCACGCTGGGAGATACATCGGCCCGCTCGATCGCGCCGATATAGCGCGCGCTCAACCCCGCCCGTTCGGCCAGTTCCTCTTGCGTCATCTTCTTGTCATGCCGCACCCGACGCAAGTTGGCTGCCATGACCTCCTTGAGATCCATGAAAGGATGGGAGGCAGAGCAGGAACGATCCTTCCAGGAACGATCGTTCCGATTCGTCCGAAGTTGTGTTATTCCTGTCGATCAGCGAAGGGCCACGTGGCCGGGCGAGGTACGCCCCTGAGACCAGGGAGGCTGATTGAGCGAGGTCGATGGGCAGCATGCGACAGAATCTATGCTTGGGCGGACCGGCGGGTGATCCGTCGGCCAGTGCGTTCCGGCGGCCCGATCTGTGCCAGGACGTCCGTGGGTGCAATGCCCAGGGCAGCAGCGATGTCGATGAACTCGATGACGTCGATACGCCGCTCGCCATTCTCGTACTTGGCGACGAAGGATTGCGGCTGCCCCAAGGCGGCCGCGACCGCAGCCTGGGTCATGCCCTTTGCCTTGCGGGCGTCGGCGAGCAGGGCCTGGAGCTGCCGCTGTCGTGGTGTGCGCAAGGATTTCGGCATATGGAAGCGGGCTCTGGTAAGGACGAAAGCCGTTCCACTAATCCTATTTTAGGATTATCCCATTTTAGGATACTTACTGATTTTCCGAGGAAAAGGGACGGCGTTCCATGCGCGTGAAGCCCGCACTTGACCCAGACGTCGATGACCAGGCCCCGGACAGCCCGGACATCACCCCCTATGACGAGCTGCATTTCGTGACCTATCTGCGCCTGCTCGATGCGGCGCGAGAGGGCGCCGATTGGACTGAGGTGGCCCGGATCGTCCTGCACCGCGACCCAGTCCGGGAGGAGGAACGGACACGACGGTGCTGGGAAAGCCATCTGGCCCGGGCGCGCTGGATGACCCGGCATGGCTATCGCCGCATCCTCGAACAGGCTGTCGAGGAGGCACGCCAGCCATCGTCCTGACGGCCCCAGTCAACCACGCCGTTTTGCGCGCTACAATATCCGATAGTCCGCGCGCTCGATTTTCGGATTGCCTCCCGCTCGAATGTTTATTCTCTGATCGGTTCCGCATCGCTTGCCGGTCGGAGGTGCCATGTCCGGAACTCGTGTCCTTTGGGGACAGGTCATTATCGTCTTCGCCATCATCCTGATGGCGGTCTGGGCTGCGACCGAATGGACGGCGTGGCGCCTCGGCTTTCAGCCTGAGCTTGGACGCCCCTGGTTCGATCTGGCTCACAGCCTGCGGGTCTATTATCCGCTCACGTTCTTTGCTTGGTGGTATGCCTACGATGCCTATGCCCCCTCGATTTTCATCGAGGGGGCATATATCGCCGCCTCCGGCGGGCTGGTCGCCGCCGCTGTCGCCATCATTCTGTCGATCCTGCGGGCGCGCGAGGCGAGGAATGTCCAGACCTATGGCTCAGCCCGGTGGGCAACCGAACCGGAAATCCAGGCGGCCGGTCTCCTCGGCCCTGATGGGGTTGTGCTTGGGAGCCATCATGGCACCTATCTCCGCCATGATGGTCCCGAGCATGTCTTATGCTTCGCCCCGACGCGGAGCGGCAAGGGTGTCGGCCTGGTCGTGCCGACGCTCTTGACCTGGGCCGGAAGCTGCATCGTTCACGACATCAAGGGCGAGAATTGGACCCTGACGGCTGGTTTCCGGTCCCGCTTCGGCCGCGTGCTCAAATTCGATCCGACCGACGCCCTATCTTCGGCCTACAATCCTCTGCTGGAGGTAAGGCGGGGCGACAAGGAAGTCCGCGACGTACAGAACATCGCGGACATCCTGGTCGATCCTGAAGGTGCTCTCGACCGGCGCAATCACTGGGAAAAGACGAGCCACAGCTTGCTGGTCGGTGCGATCCTGCACGTCCTCTATGCCGAGCCTGACAAGACGCTCGCCGGCGTCGCCAATTTCCTGTCCGATCCGAAGCGCCCGGTGGAGGCGACGTTGCGCGCGATGATGTCCACGCCGCATCTGGGCAAGGCCGGTGTGCATCCCGTCGTGGCGTCCGCGGCCCGCGAACTGCTGAACAAATCGGACAATGAGCGGTCCGGCGTCTGTCGACCGCGATGTCGTTCCTCGGGCTTTACCGCGATCCTGTGGTAGCGAAGGTGACGGAGCGCTGCGACTGGCGCATCGCCGATCTTGTCGCTGGGCACCGGCCCGTCAGCTTATACCTCGTTGTGCCGCCATCGGATATCAACCGCACCAAGCCGCTCATCCGGCTGATCCTCAACCAGATCGGCCGGCGCCTCACCGAGGAGCTGAATGATAAACGCCGCTGCCAGCGTCTTCTCCTTATGCTCGATGAATTTCCCGCACTGGGCCGGCTCGATTTCTTCGAGAGCGCGCTCGCATTTATGGCGGGCTACGGCATCAAAAGCTTTCTGATCGCACAATCGCTGAACCAGATCGAGAAAGCCTACGGTCCGAACAATTCCGTGCTCGACAACTGTCATGTGCGCGTTTCCTTCGCCACGAATGATGAGCGCACGGCCAAACGTGTTTCCGATGCGCTCGGCACCGCGACGGAGCTGCGGGACTCCACCAACTATGCCGGGCACCGGCTGTCGCCCTGGCTCGGGCATCTGATGGTCTCGCGGCAGGAAACCGCGCGACCTCTGCTCACGCCGGGCGAGGTGATGCAGTTGCCTCCCAGTGAGGAATTGCTACTTGTCTCGGGCGTTTATCCCATCCGCGCAAAGAAAGCGCGCTATTACGAGGACCCTCGGCTGGCCGAACGCATCCTGCCACCACCCACGCTCAGCCCACGTTCTGGAAACCAGCCGCAAGGCCACGACGGAGATTGGCCCACAGTCGTAAAGTCACCCACGGGTGCGGCATCGTGCGTGGGCAACGAACCCGCGGATACCGATCCGGCAAATGCCGGCATCCGGCGTGAACCGGAATTGCCCGAGCATGAGGAGATCGTCCCAGAGCGGCCCACGCCAGAGCGCGAGTTCGATATCCTGGACGACGAGCCTGATGTGGACGCAGCCAAGGCACAGACGATGCAGCAGGCCGTCGATGCTCTCGCGCGACAGGCGACGATGGACCCCGCCGACGGGCTTGAGATGTAGGACGCCCCATGCAGACGAAGACCCGCATGAACGTGTATTTCGAGCCGGCGTTGCTGAACCGGGTCGAGGCGCTGGCGCTCCGGCGCAACGTCTCCAAATCCGCCGTGATCGAGGCCGCCGTGGCATCTTTCCTATCCGGAGATGCCGCCGAGCAACTCGAGGCCGTCTTCTCGCGCCGAATGGACAAGCTCAGTCGGCAGATCGATGGGGTGGATGAGGATCTCGCCATCCTAGGCGAGACCGTCTCGATGTTCATTCGCTTCTGGCTCACCATCACGCCGCCTTTGTCCGAGAGCGCGCAAACCTCCGCCAGGGCCAAGGGCGCCGAACGGTTCGAGGGCTTCGTGCAGGCACTAGGCCGCCGGCTGGCCAAAGGTGATCGATTCCTCAACGAGCTGTCGCGCGATCTTGTCGGGGCCCGCATGGCAGATGATGGACAGAGTGTCGGAGGAGCTGGGAGCGATGACATTTCAGTTTGAATTTTGGGTTCCGACCCGAGTCGGTCCGTCAGGCCAATTACGCCGTTCCGCAGAAGCGGACATTGAGCACGCCCGCCTTCCGATCTCCTGCTCCCGCTTGTGGGACCTTGTACTCGATCGGTTTTGGAGCACGAACGTGGCCAAAGCTGCCGTTGCCATGATAGATGCTCACTAATATGCAGACAGGGGCGATGCCAAGCCGTCCTCTCCTACGACCACGATGCGGAACACCCCCACTTGAAACGATGCTACATCTGCGACCGCGAGTTTGACGGCGACATAGTGCTCGACCATGGCGAGCACGTGATCCATAACGCAATCGGCGGGGGGCTGATCGCTACGAGCATCTTGTGCCAGAATTGCGGCACGAACCTGGGGGATAGCGTCGACAAGGGGTTTAATGTCGCGCTCAGGGCGCTGTGCGCTGTCTTCGATATCCGGCGGGACCGGGGTGGTCGGATCGCCGTACCGGCGCGGGTGACGATCAGGAGCGGGTTCTCAGTGGACCCTCCCGAACCTAAGTTCTCCGTTGAGCATGGCGGCGACCCGACGCCGCTTGCTCCCATGATGGTGAAGGACGACGTAGCTAAGGTTGCACACATCTTCGGGGCCACCGCCAAGCAGGTGATAGCCTATCAAAAATCGCCGGCGGTGAGGAAGCTCGTCCAAGGTGGCTACACCATCGGCACCAATTTCAGCATAGGCGAATTCGTCGAGCGGGTCGCGCTCGAGATCTGTCCCGATAGCCTTGACGTTGCCCGGGGTATCATCAAAATTGCCGTCTCCTTTGCGCTGCAGGCAGGAGTGGAGCCCGCCCTAATCCGCCATTTCGTTGTCAACAACCGTGACATCACCAGGGACGAGCCAAAGATTAGATGCGCCGTCCGGCCCTATTTCCCGACGGGGTGGTGCGAGGCGCTTTACGAGGCCGACAGGTATGACACCGACGACTTCCCTCCCAACCATCAGCTCACCCTCTTCTCGCTTGACAACAGGCTCTTCTGCCATGTGGACCTCTTCGGCGTCATCCAACGATATGTCCTCTTGAGCCAGGATTGGTCTGGCACGCCCATCTTGAAGCGGTATCTGCAGAAGTGTCCGAAGTGGATTTTTAATCCAGACGACTGGAAGGCACGCCGACCCAAGGACCTCAACGTGTTGGCCCTGCAGTTCAATGTTCCGACCGAGGGGAGATCGTGGGAGGACATCCAAGCAGAGGTTCTACACAGGGCGTTCTCGAGACCATACGAGCTCTCGGCAACCAACATGTTGGAAAAGCCGGGAGCGATGCTCACGATGCTTGCTATGATGCCGATGGATAAGCACTCTTCTTTTCCGATCGTCGCGGCCGTTCGCCATAGGGCGGACGTAGCCGAGACAATATTCGGCTGTGATTTTCTGACCACCCTCACTGAAAATAGCGTCAAAACGCTGATTTTTATCCGAGACCTGGATATCGATATGTTCCTAATAACGAACGAGAACGGAAATTGTCCCGATCTTTCCTGGGCCACTCCCGCTGATGTGCTCCAGAACTATCAGAAGTTCCGTCTGAGCGAGTTTGTACGAGTATTCGCCGACTCGTGGTCTATCGAGATCGAGGCGAACCCTACATCGCACTGAGGTTACTTACGCCGGGTCTCCACGTTTGGTCGCCTCACAAGCGCTTGGGCCAGCCAGCAATAGCAGAGATGATAAATGTCCGGTTATGGGGAGCCGAAAATCGGCGGCGCATGTCCCACAATGGTCGAGAACAGCCCATTGTTCGTCAGCCATGGGTGCGCGGCGAACGTCTACCCTCCAGCGAAGCGGTCCGCGAGCGGACAGACTGCCTTCCCCCCAGACCCGAAATTCGAACCAAGGCATGGCATCGCCTGATTATTCAATATCGCCGATTGCCGTCTTTTCTTCGCCATGGCGCGATGAGCACTTCCTGCTTGTTGCCATGACCTGATTCCTGCCTTTTCTAATCATCCCCAATCCGGAACCGCCATTTGCGGTCAGCCGGTGAGGGGATGAGATGGCAAATCTTCATCAGCAATCCGAAGCGATCAGCCGAGGCGCGCGTATGCTGCGGACCGCCCTCGGCTCCGCCATCGCGGCGTTTCTCGAAGATGCCTCGATCGTCGAGGTGATGCTGAATCCCGATGGGCGGCTCTGGATCGACCGGCTTTCGGGCGGCCTGGAGAATACCGGTCGCGTGATGTCCGCAGCCGATGGCGAGCGCATCGTGCGCCTGGTCGCGCATCACGTCGGTGCGGAGGTGCATCCCGGCAGCCCGCGCGTCTCGGCCGAATTGCCGGAAACGGGCGAGCGCTTCGAAGGGCTGTTGCCGCCCGTCGTCGCCGCCCCTGCCTTCGCCATCCGCAAGCCGGCCGTGGCCGTCTTCACCCTCGCCGATTATGTGGCGGCCGGCATCATGGCGGCCGATCAGGCCGAGGCCCTCCGTGCCGCCGTCGCCAGCCGCCAGAACATCCTCGTGGCCGGCGGCACGTCCACCGGCAAGACGACCCTGACCAATGCGCTGCTGGCCGAAGTCGCCAAGACCGCGGATCGGGTCGTGCTGATCGAGGACACGCGCGAGCTGCAATGCAAGGCGCCGAACCTCGTGGCGCTCCGCACCAAGGATGGCGTCGTCTCCCTTTCCGATCTTGTGCGTTCCTCGTTGCGGCTGCGGCCGGACCGCATTCCGATCGGCGAGGTGCGCGGCGCCGAGGCACTCGACCTGCTGAAGGCGTGGGGCACCGGCCATCCTGGCGGGATCGGCACCATCCACGCCGGCACGGCGCTGGGCGCGCTCCGGCGCCTCGAACAGCTCATCCAGGAAGCCGTCGTTACCGTCCCCCGTGCCATCATCGCCGAGACGATCGATGTCGTCGCCGTGCTGTCCGGCCGCGGCGCCGCGCGGCGGCTTGCCGAACTCATGAGCGTCACCGAGCTCGGACCGGCCGGCGACTACGCCCTCTCACCCGCAGGAGACCGTCCATGACCTATAAACTTCGTTCTCGCGTCTACCCGTTCGGCACCCGCGCGCTGGCGCTGTTGGCCGCCGCGCCGACATTCCTGCTGGCAGCGCCGGCCTGGGCGGCCGGCTCAAGCATGCCCTGGGAGACGCCACTCAACGAAATTCTGGAATCCGTCCAGGGGCCAGTCGCGAAGATCATCGCGGTCATCATCATCACCGTTACCGGCCTGACGCTCGCCTTTGGCGATACCTCCGGCGGCTTCCGGCGCCTGGTGCAGATCGTCTTCGGTCTGTCGATCGCCTTCGCCGCCAGTTCCTTCTTCCTGTCCTTCTTCAGCTTCGGCGGCGGAGCACTGGTGTGATGGACGAGGCGATCCCCGGTTTCGTGGCGCCCGTCCACCGTGCCCTCACCGAGCCGATCCTACTCGGCGGCGCACCTCGGTCCGTCGCCATCCTCAACGGCACCCTCGCGGCCGCGCTCGGTCTCGGTCTGCGGCTTTGGATTCCGGGTTTGGCGCTGTGGGTGTTCGGACATGCCGCCGCGGTCTGGGCCGCCAAGCGTGATCCCTTCTTCGTCGATGTGGTGCGCCGCCATTTGCGCGTGCCCGGTCATCTCTCCGTTTGAGGCGTTTGCCATGATGAACCTCGCCGAGTACCGCCATTCCTACAGCCGTCTCGCGGATTTTCTGCCCTGGGCGGCGCTTGTGGCGCCCGGCGTGGTGCTGAACAAGGACGGCAGCTTCCAGCGCACGGCACGGTTCCGCGGCCCCGATCTCGATAGCGCGGTGCCGGCCGAGCTGGTTGGCGTGGCGGGCCGCCTCAACAATGCGCTGCGCCGGCTGGGTTCTGGCTGGGCCGTGTTCGTCGAGGCGCAGCGCCATCCTGCTGGGGCCTATCCGTCCAGCAGCTTTGCGGACACAGCATCAGCATTGATCGATGCCGAGCGGAAAGCGGAATTCGAAGAGGAAGGCGTTCATTTCGAGTCGAGCTACTTCCTCACCTTCCTCTACCTGCCGCCGGCGGAGGATGCCGCCCGCGCCGAACGCTTTCTCTATGAAGGCCCGGAGCGTGGCGAAGGCGTTGACGCGCGCACGGTGCTGAACGGGTTCATCGATCGCACCAATCGCATCCTCCAGCTCGTCGAGGGCTTCATGCCCGAGAGTGACTGGGTCGATGATGTCGAGACCCTGACCTACTTGCATTCCACGATCTCGACCAAGCACCAGCGCGTCCGTGTGCCCGAGATTCCAATGTATCTCGACGCGCTGCTTGCCGATCAGCCGCTCACCGGCGGGCTGGAGCCGATGCTGGGGCCGGCACATCTGCGTGTCCTCACCATCATCGGCTTTCCGACCGCGACCACGCCGGGAATCCTCGATGAGCTGAACCGGCTCGCCTTCCCGTACCGCTGGGCGACCCGCGCGATCATGCTCGACAAGACCGATGCGACCAAGCTGCTGATCAAGATCAGGCGGCAATGGTTCGCCAAGCGCAAATCGATCGCCGCCATCCTGAAGGAGGTGATGACCAACGAGGCATCGACGCTGCTCGATACCGACGCCCACAACAAGGCGATGGACGCGGATGCCGCCTTGCAGGAGCTAGGTGCGGACGCGATCGGCGAGGCGTACTGCACCGCCTCCCTGACAGTCTGGGACGACGATCCACGCCTGGCCGATGAGAACCGGCCAGCAGATCGTCGAGCGCAACCTAAACATCCAGCCCACCCTGACCGATCGGCCCGGCCTTCCGCTTCGCATCATTGTCGATCGCGACCTGGTATTCCGTTAACGGAATACCAGATCATATGCCGAGTTCGGAACTATGCTGAATTCTGCGTGCATCTTGGCTTCTCCTGTGGTAAAAATGGGGAGCCGGTCGGCATAGTTTTGTACGACTGGAGTCGGCCGGCGTGGGTTCGGCCTATGCAACGGGCATGTCGAAAGAGGCGCTCCCGGCTTCGGGTCGAGGGTCCGCTGGCTCCTTACTTCGAGCC
>Ga0224531_1000416_pt1 | contig 21851 bp, 19 predicted proteins | sample CBST100metaG_FD_179876 | JGI IMG/M metagenome (GOLD analysis project Ga0224531, IMG submission 179876) | Peat soil microbial communities from Stordalen Mire, Sweden - C.B.S.T100 | ecosystem: Environmental > Terrestrial > Soil > Wetlands > Peat | place: Sweden: Norrbotten County, Stordalen Mire...
TAGTCGATCCTGAAAAGCCCACAAATCCGGGATGAAAGCTGATGAATTGCGGTAGTTTTGGATCTAGAATTTCCCAGTAAGGAGTTGCAAATAGCCTGAAGACTGGGGAAAAACTGATGCGGCCCAAGAGCCAATCGGCGCAGCCACAGCGGGAGTTGTTCCAGATCGAGTTGGAGCAGTTGATCGACATGAGCCATCCTCTGGTTCGTCTCGGTCATGGCATGGATTGGTTGTCGTTCGAGCAGACGCTGGGCGGCACCTATCACCCTACCCAGGGCGCGCCGGGCATCTCCACGCGTCTGATGGTGGCTCTGCACTATCTGAAGTACCAGCATGATCTGAGCGATGAAGACGTAGTCGCCGCCTGGACTGAGAACCCTTACTGGCAGCACTTTAGCGGCATGACGCACTTTCAGCATCAGATACCGATTGATCCCTCCAGCATGACGCGCTGGCGCAAGCGACTGGGCGCAACCGGTGCCGAGCAGATGCTACGCGCAACGATCGAAGCCGGGATGGCGATGCGCGTGATCCGCCCTGCCCAGCTGAAGCGCATCAACGTGGACACGACAGTGCAGACCAAGGCTATCCGATTTCCCACCGATGCCAGACTCTATCAGCGCATGCGCGAACGGCTAGTGAAGGCGGCGCGTGCCGAAGGGTTGACGATCAAGCAGAGCTATGAGCATGTGGGACGGCGCCTGCTGATGCAGTCCAGCCGCTACGCCCATGCGCGCCAGATGAAACGTGCTCAGGCCTGCACGCGTAAACTAAAAACCCAGTTGGGGCGCGTGATTCGAGAGGTCGAGCGACAGACAGAAACGCCGTCCATGAAGCTCGACAAGTTACTTCGAACAGCGCATCGAATCCACGAACAGCAGAGGCATGACAAGAACAAGATCTACAGTGTGCATGAACCGGAAGTTGAGTGCATCGCCAAGGGCAAGGCGGGCAAGCCGTATGAGTTCGGCAATAAGGTCAGTGTGGCCGTGAGCAGTCGTGGCGGGTGGTTCGTGGGGGCCAAGAGTTTCACAGGAAATCCCTACGATGGCCACACGCTCGCCGAGCAGATGAAGCAGGTTGGTCACTTGATCGGCGACAAAGTGAGCGAAGTGCACGTGGACATGGGCTATCGCGGCCATGACTATAACGGCGGGGCCGCTGTGCATATCGATAAGAGACGAAGAGGGCGGACGTCACAAGCACTGTGGCGATGGATGAAACGCCGTGCCGCGGTCGAACCAAGTATCGGACATCTGAAAAACGAACACCGGTTAGAGCGCAACCGGTTGAAGGGCGTTGCCGGCGATGTGATCAACGCCATCCTGGCTGCCGCCGCCATGAACTTCCAGAAGCTTCTCGGAGCTTTTTGGCGCATTTTTCTGCGCTTCCTGACGCGCATCTGGGACGCGATTGCGGTCCTGCAAGCGACGCGCACCCGGCAAACACCGTCTGCATATGCCTGAAATAGACTTTTTCAGGATCGACTATTGTAGGTGCGTTTTGTACGTACATCAAGTACGCACGCCGTGGCCGGCCACCGGATCCATCTCGTCCAATCCCATATTGCTTCCACAATAAACTTCGGCCAAGGTTTGGTCCCTGGCCGAAGGCTCTAGAGCGCTGGAACGTCGACCCACCCGCGCTTCTTGTGGCTCACCATCTCCGCCTGCAGAATCACCAACTGCCGCAATCCATCCGCAAATTGCGGATACTCAGGCGTGATCCCTGGGTCCCCGACCGAGGCATAGAACCGCCGCATCATCTGTTTCGTGGTGTCGTCGTACCCTTCGGCATGGCCACCGGGCAGGTCAGCGTAGCTCCGCGCCTCGGGCTTCAGCAGCGAGGGGTCCTTGAGCAGCAGTTGGTTGCCCTTGTCCCGGTACCCGATCCAGAGTTCGTTGGGCCGCTCCTGGTTCCAAGCCGCCGAAGCCTTTGTCCCGTAGACCTCGATGCTCAGCCGGTTCTTGCGTCCCGCCGCGGCTTGGCTCGCAACCACACTCCCCCGCGTCCTCTCGCCCATGTGAAAGATCACCGCGCCGTAGTCTTCCGTATCCACGGGCCGCTCGATGTAGTCCTCGGGCCCCAGCAGCTTGTTGGCGAAGGTCTCAATCGCGTGCTTCGGCTCTTTCCGCGTGCTGTGGAACGTCTGCAGATCGGCGCAGAGCGAACTTACGCGCAGCCCCGTCACGTGCTCGGCAATGTCGAACCAGTGTGAGCCAATGTCCGCCATCGCCCGCGACGGCCCGCCCACCTTGGAATCGATGCGCCAGTTCCAGTCCGTGTCATAAAGCAGCCAGTCCTGCGAATACGCCCCTTGCACGGAGAGAATCTCGCCCAGTTCGCCCGCCTCGCGCATTCGACGCAACTGCTGCACCATCGGGTAGTAGCGCAGATTGTGGCAGACGCAATTCCGCACCCCCTTCTGCGCTGCCAATGCCACCAACTCCTGCGCCTCTTCCACGGAGGTGGCCAGCGGCTTTTCGCAGACCACGTGCTTCCCCGCTTCCAGAGCCTCGCGAGCAATGGAATAATGCTGCGAGTTCGGCGTACAGATGTCGACTACATCCACCTTCGGATCCGCCAGGATGGCTCGATAATCGCTAACCACCGTGGGAATGCCGAAGCCCGCTCCCAGAACCTGCGCCGGCTCGATATGCGGGTCGGCCAGCGCCACCACTTCCACCGATTCCAGCCGCCGCACCGCATCCAGATGCACGCGCCCAATGAAGCCCGTGCCGAAAATTGCCGTCTTGACCTGCTTCATCGTGCGCCCATCTCCTGAGGCATTCGATCTCACTCGAAGGCCGTGCGTTCAACTCTGTGACGTCAGTTTACTCGAGCGTCTTCAGCGCCGGGTAGAGCCTCCGCCAATGCGCATAGCCGCTCTTGTACGCCGCAACATCGCCCTCCTCCGGTTCAATGCGCTGCGCAACCTCAATCGCCTGTCCGCACGCCTCGTCCAGATTGGCCCAGTGTCCCGCGCCCACACCCGCCATCAAAGCGCATCCGAAGGCTCCGCCCTCTTCGGCCGTCAGAATCTCCACTGCCTGCCCGTAAATCCCGGCCTGGATCTTGCGCCACAGCGGACCACGAGCCCCGCCGCCGCCCAGTCGAATGGCTGTGACCGGAATTCCCAACTCGGCAAAGAGCGTAAACGTGTCTTCCAGCGAATAAGCCACGCCTTCCAGCACCGCACGCACAAAGTGTGGCGCTGTGTGCACGCTGGAAACGCCGGCAAAGGCCGCGCGCACCTCCGGATCCAGATGCGGCGTCCGCTCGCCCAGCAAATACGGAGCCCATTCCAGCCCCTGGCTGCCCGCAGGAATCTTAGCGGCTGCTTCGGTCATGCCGTCGTACTCCTGCCCGGCAAAGAAGGTCTCCTTCAGCCAGCGCAAGCTCAGCCCCGCCGACTGCGTCACCCCCATCACGTGCCAAAGCCCCGGAACCGCATGGCAGAAAGTGTGCAGGCGTCCCTTCGGGTCCTTGGTCGGAGCTGCCGTTGCGGCAAACACCACGCCCGACGTCCCGATCGTCGCTGAGACCGAGCCCGGCTGTAGAATGCCCATGCCCACCGCTCCCGCTCCCTGATCGCCGGCTCCGGCCACAACAGGCGTGCCAGCCGTCAGTCCGGTCAAACCGGCGGCGCTCCCGCTGATCCGCGCGCAGACCTCGGGAGATTCATACACCTTGGGCAGCCAACTCTCAGGAATCCCCGCCGCCTCGGCCACTTCCTTTGACCAGCGGCGGTGCGTCACGTCCAGCAGCAGCGTGCCGGAAGCTTCCTGCACGTCGATGGCGAACTCCCCGGTCAGCCGGTAACGCACGTAGTCTTTGGGGCACATGATGTGGCGAATCTTGGCGAAGATCTCCGGCTCATGCTGCTTCACCCACAGCAGCTTGGTCAGCGTGAAGTTGGGCAGCGCCGGATTGCAGGTCAGTTCGATCAGCCGCTCGTAGCCGATCTTCTCTGTCAGCCAGTCGCACTGGGGCTGGGTCCGCGTGTCGCACCAGATCAGCGACGGACGCAGCACCTGGCCGTTTTCGTCCAGCATCACGGCGCCGTGCATCTGTCCCGTAAGCCCAATGGCGGCAATCGCCTCACGCGGTTCCGGTGCAGCAGCCAGTGCGCCGCGAATCGCTTCCTGCGCGGCCCGCCACCAGTCCTCGGGGTCCTGTTCTGCCCAGCCAGGGTGCGGCGTCCGGAAGGGCGCGTGCTCGCTCGATGCCCCGCTGATCAGTTTTCCCGCTGCGTCCACCACCACGGCGCGCGTGCCGCCCGTGCCCACATCCATTCCAAGGAACCACATATGCGAACTCTCCCTTGCTAAATCGCTTTTCCCAGCGCAGAGAGCATAGCAGCTTTGGCGCACGGCGGGGAAGATCGTCGCTCAAACCATTGCAGTTCATCCTCCCCCAGACCGCAGTGACCACCCATCGGCTCCGCCCCCTTCTGCGCCCGAGGAGATAAAATTCGTACCAAAATACAAGATGAGCGGCCAAACTGTGATCTTCCGCACACCATCGGCACTTGCGCGGGGCGAAAATAGATAGGTGAGGCTGGAGAGGATTTCCCTGTCCGGCCGGGAGAATGAATTTGATGAGTGATCTTGCCCCTTTGGCTGAATCTGTAGTCATTGACCCGTTGGTCGGCCACCCCGCCGATTTCCACGTCTTTCACAAGTTTCTCGATCGCTGCAAGTCCCTGCCCGCCATCACCACTGCGGTGGTCTGGCCGCTTTCCGATGTAGCCATGAAGGGCACGGTTGAAGCCGCCGTCGAAGGCCTCATCAAGCCCACCCTGGTTGGCGACGAAGCCGAAATGAAGGCCCTGGCCGCCCAGATCGGCGTGGACATCAGCGGTTATCCCATCGTGCAGGCCGACACCGAGCGCAAGGCCGCCGAGTTGGGCGTAGCCCTCTGCCGCAACGGCCAGGCCCAGGCCATGATGAAGGGCAGCCTGCACACCGACGAGCTGATGAAGGCCGCCATGAAGGCCGAGACCGGCCTGCGCTTCAGTGGTCGCCGCATCTCCCACGTCTTCGTGATGGACACGCCCGCCTATGACCGCACCCTGCTGATCACCGACGCGGCCATCAACATCGTCCCCGAGCTCGAGGACAAGATCCACATCGTGCAGAACGCCATCGACTTGGCTCACGCCCTCGGCATTCCCGAGCCCAAGGTTGCCCTGCTCTCGGCTGTCGAGACGGTCAACCCCAAAATCAAGTCCACTCTGGACGCCGCTGCCCTCTGCAAGATGGCCGATCGCGGCCAGATCGTTGGCGGCATCCTGGACGGTCCCCTGGCCTTCGACACTGCGGTCAGCCTCCATGCAGCCGAAATCAAGGGCCTCAAGTCCCCGGTCGTCGGACAGGCCGACATTCTGGCCGTCCCCGATCTGGAGAGCGGCAACATGCTCGCCAAGCAGCTTGAGTATCTCGGCGGCGCACAACTGGCCGGCATCGTACTGGGCGCTCGCGTCCCGGTCATCCTCACCAGCCGCGCTGACTCGGCCGAAACCCGCCTCACCAGCTGCGCCGTAGCCGTTCTCCTCCACTATGCGCAGCACCCCGAGAAGAAGTAGTTATTTCTTGGCTTCAAAGCAAGCAAACGGGCGTCTATCTTCGGGATAGACGCCCGTTTTGCTTGAAGAGCCTTTGTCTTATCTCCTCCTTTAGTGTCATGAGTCTAGAGTCCGCATCAGGAAACGAGCTGTCAACCTGGGTGCCTCATCTTCCTTCGGCCCACCCATACGGATGAAGATCGGTGCTCTCTCCACCCAAAAAATGAACTTGTCATCCTGAGCAAAGCGAAGGATCTGCAGTTGTTCTTCGCGCGGCTGATTCTCGACAGAGCGGCTGTTTCTCAACGAATTTCTGACTCATCCGCTAGGTCCTTGACCGCCTGGAGTTTTACCCATACTGGGTGCTCCAGGTCCCGATTTTAGGACCTGGGAAAGCACGAACTGTAGGCACATCATCACGCGGCCAGAAACCAGGTGTGTCACTCCGCCCGCAACGCCGCCATCGGATCGGCATGAGTAGCTTTCCAGCCCGGGACAAACGCCGCCGCCAGCGCCGTCAGCAACAGCAGCAATGCCGCCACCCCCACGCTTACGGGGTCAGTCGGACGCACACCCACCAGCATGCTCGTCACCAGCCGCGCCAGTAGAAGGCTCAGCACCAGTCCCGTCGCGATCCCGTAACACGCCAACTTCGCCGCATGTTCCAGCACCGTGTGCAGGATTGCGCCCTTCTCCGCGCCAAACGCCATCCGTATGCCAAACTCGAATGTCCGTTGCGCCACCGAGTACGCCATCGTCCCGTACACCCCCAACATCGCCAGCAACAGTCCGACGCCCGCAAAAGAGGTGATCAGCGCCGCCCGAAAGCGCTCCACGGCAAGCGACTTGTTCACCATCGCATCCATGGTCGTAAAGCGCAGCGCAATGAACGGATTTACCCCGGCAATCTTCTCCTTGACCGTGTTCATCAGCGCCAGAGGCTTCACCTCTGTCCTAAGCACGATGTGAATCTGGTTGCCGAAAAACGGATGCTGCGTCATCGGCATGTAAAGCGTCGGCCCCGGATTCTCCGCCGGCGAATCCTGCCGCACATCGCCAACCACTCCCACCACCGTCATCCATTTGTCGGAGTCAAGCCCGCACTGGATCTGCTTACCCACGGGATCTGCGTCTCCAAAGCTTTGCTTCGCCAGCGACTCGCTGATCACCGCCACAAACGGACTCTCGTATGTGTCCTGTCCGTTGAAATCGCGCCCCCGTTTGAGCGGAATCTCCATGGTCTCGAAGTACCCCGGGCTGGCAACGCTGAAATCGGACGACGCATCATGCCCCGACTCGACCGGCAATCCGCCTCTTGTTTTGTAATAGCCGTTGGAACCGTAATTCCCCATCGGCAGTCCCATAATCCCTGCCACGTGCTTCACCCCCGGCACTGCTGCCAGTTGCGTAAACAGCCCATTGAATTGCTCCACCGCGCGATGCGAGTCAGCCTCCGTGTGCGCCGGCGCATCCGCATCCACCACCAGCAACGGACGCGTCTCGTACCCCACATCCCGCGCCGCCAGGGTCATCATGGTGTGCAGCAGCAGTCCTGCGCCCATAGTCAGAACAAACGTAGCCGACACTTCCGCAATCACCAGTCCATCGCGCAGTTTCGCCGCGCCGTGCCGGGTCATGCCCCGTGAGGCGTCATACTTCAGCGCCCCCGCCGGATCCACCCTTGCCGCCCTTAGCGCCGGGAGCAGCGACGACACCAGTGCCGTCAGCACCGCCAGCCCCAGCGTAAACACCAGAACCCAACCGTTGAGGTGAATCTCCTCGGCGCGCGGCAGCTCTTTGGGAGCCATCGCCACCAGCGCGTGAACCGCGGGAAACGCCAGCAGCACCCCGGCCAGTCCGCCCAGCACGGAAACCAGCAGGCTCTCCAGGATCACCGGCCGCATCACCTGCCATCCCGACGATCCCAGCGCCTTCCGGATCGCGATCTCGCGCTGCCTCTCCATCGAGCGCACCAATTGAAGATGCGTCACATTGACGCACGCAATCAGCAAAATAAGCCCCACCGTCGCCCACAGCAACAGCAGCGTCGGCCGCACATTACCCGTCACCGCCTTCTCCAGCGGCAGCGTCAGGATTTGCTTGTGCCGGTTCGCATCCGGATAGGCCATCTCCAGCCGCCGCGAAATTCCGTCCAACTCGCTCTGCGCCGTCTGAAAGCTCACGCCGGCACGAAGCCGTCCCACGGCCTTGTAATTGAATGCGGTCCGCGACTGCGACTCCGGCCGCATCGGGTACGCCGCCCACACCTGCGTCTTGGCAGGAAAATCGAAAGCCGCCGGCAACACCCCCGCAATCTCCAGTGGCTCATTCTCCACGTGCAGCATTTGTCCCAATGCGGCCTGCGCACCACCGAAGTTATCGCGGGCAAACTGCTCGCTCACCAAAGCTGCACGATGCGCATCGCCATCTGTCAGCAAGCGCCCCGCCACCGGCTGCAGGCTGAAAACCCGCGCAAAATTCGCGTCTACAAACGTCAGCTCGGTGTAGACCGAGTGGTCGTGCAGCTGCACGCCCAGCGTCCCGCCCGAGTAGAGGCTCACGGCCTCCAGGCTTCGCGCCTGTTCGCGTACGTCCACGCCATCCAGCCCCGTGACGCGCGGCGAGGTGCGTCCGCTATTTGTCCAGTGAGTATTCAGAACCGCCAGCCGGTTGGCCTCTTGATAGGGAAGCGGCGCCAGCAGAACCGATTGCACCACCGTGAAGATCGCCGTATTTGCGCCGATTCCCAAAGCCAGCGTCAGCGTCGCCGTCGCCGTGAACACCGGGTGCTTCCGCAACTGCCGCCCTGCAAAGCCCAGATCGCCGGCAAAGGACCTGACCGCGTTCTCCCACCCATACAAATTCACTCGCTCTTTGGCCGCCGTCATCGTACCCGCCTCCAGTCGCGCAGCCCTCCTCGCCTCCTCTGCGGAAAGCCCACGCGCCCTCCACGCCGCCTCGGCTTCCTCAAAGTACTGCTCCACTTCCTCCGCGACTTCCCTTTCGCGCTTGGTGCGATGCGCGAGGTTACGCAAGCCATAGCCCAACTGCCGCCAAAGAAACATCGGTCAACCCTCCGCTTTGAGCAATCTTGCGATCGCGGACGCCCGCCGCGTCCAATCTGCAGTTTCGCTTTCCAGTTGCTTCTTCCCCGTACGCGTGAGCGTATAGAACTTCGCCCGCCGCGAGTTTTCCGTCTGGCGCCACTCCGCATCCAGCCAACCGGCGCGTTCCAGCCTCTGCAGAGCGGTCAGCAGCGACCCTGGGTTTACCTTGAAGACTCCGCGTGATATTTGCTCCACCCTGCGCGCAATGCCAAAGCCGTGCATCGGCTCCAGGCTCAGCGTCTTCAGGATCAGCATGTCCAGCGTTCCCTGAATCACATCTGTGTTCGCTTCGGTCATGGAAAGAAACAGTAGCATTCCTTCATCATGACCGTCAAGATGTGACGCCCAACATGTGACCGTCAAAAAATGCACGCCACGGCATGGCGACGCCAAGAAGCCTCTTACAATAATGAAGCTGTCATCCTGAGCAAAGCGAAGGATCTGCAGTTGTTCTTCGCAAAGTTGATTTTCAACAGAGCACAGATTGGCGCGTACTCTGCCCAGTAGCCCGCATCCCAGTCCCCCTCAAGGGAAGGTCCGCCCCGGCTCTCGCCCCTGAAACCTCGGACACCAATCACATGCCGGTGCGGCCGGAAGTTCAAGCCGCAATTTTGGCCCCCGCCCGCTTCTCTGCGAAACTGAAGACGTGCCTAACCAATTCCCTGCCCTCATCTTCGACCTCGACGGAACTCTCACCGACTCGAAACCTGGAATCCTGAGTTGCCTGCGGAAGGCGCTCGACGACCACGGCGTCAGCTATCCCGGCCCGCTGGACCGCTTTATCGGCCCTCCCGTCGAAGAGTGGGCTCTCGAACTCTTGCCGGAGGGCAGTGAAGAAGAACGCCTCGCCGTGGCCCGCGACTACCGCGGTTACTACGACCGCGAAGGCTGGAAGAATAACTCCGTCTACGCCGGCGTGCGCGAAATGCTGGTCCAGCTTCGCCAGGAGGGCTTTCCGCTCTACGTCTGCACCTCGAAACAGCAGCATTTTGCCGTGCGCATTCTCGATCTCTTCGAATTGACGCCCATCTTCACAGCGATTTACGGCGATCGTGCGGAGTTTTCCAGCCACAGCAAGATCAACCTGCTGGCCCACCTGCTCACCGAGTGCTCTCTCGACGGAGACTCGGCTTGGATGATCGGCGACCGCATCTACGACATTGAAGCAGCCCACGCCAACGACCTCCGCTGCCTGGCCGCCGGATGGGGTTATGGCCCAGCCGAAGAGTGCGCTCTTGCCGATGCCGTGGCGCCCACCCCGGCCGACGTCCGTGCTCTGGTGCTGGCCTCCAATCCCGGAAGCCCCGTTGCCGGCCGCACTCCCAGCTTTCGATGAAACCCGCATCTCCGCGCCCGCATCCAACTCCGTGCGTGGGGAAGCACGCGCAGACCCTCCATTCCGGAGTTCCTGATGCCCATCCCCAACCGCGGAGGTTTTATGTCCACACATACTCATGAAAATGAACCGCAAGCCGCCAAGCTCCTGGTTCCAGACGGCTTCTCCCCTGAAGACGTCAAGAATCTTTCCAGCGTGCTCAACGCTCTGCTGGCCGACACCTTTGCCCTTTATTTGAAAACGAAGAACTTCCACTGGCACATGAGCGGGCCGCATTTCCGCGACTATCACCTGCTACTGGACGAACATGCCACCCAAATCTTCGCCATCACGGACGCCATCGCAGAGCGCGTCCGCAAGGTGGGAGGCACCACCATCCGCTCCATCGGCCACATCGCCCGCCTCCAGCGAATTGCCGATAACGACCAGGAATATGTGGGACCGCACGAGATGCTGAAGGAGCTCCACGCTGATAACAAGGCTCTTGTGGAGAGCTTGCGCGGTGCGCATGTTGTGGCCAGCAAGGCTAACGACTATGCCACCACCAGCCTCCTCGAAGTCTGGATCGACGAAGCCGAGCGGCGCGCCTGGTTCCTCTTTGAGTCAACTCGGTAAACCTGCTCAACCTCAGGATTTGTGGGGCGAAGTAGCCCAGCGCCCCACAAACCTCAATCCATCGACATGCTGAGCTGGTGCCGCACATCCGCCCCGCGAATCCAGAAAATCACATCGGTCGCGATATTCGAGGCGTGGTCGGCGATCCGCTCCAGGTTCTTCGCCACCAGGATGCCCATCATCGCCTGCTGGGTCAGCTCCGGCTTCTCCTGGATCAGCTTAAGCAGGTCGTCGTGGGCGCGATGGTTCATCCGGTCGATCTCGTCGTCCATCTCGCGGATGGACTCCGCCAGCCGCGCATCGCCCTCCAGCAGTGCCTGCAGTGACGAGCGAATCATCCGGCAGGCGTACTCGCCCATGGAAGCAAAGTCCACCGGCAGCTCCACTTCGCCGGCCTTCAGTATGTCTTTGGTGCGGCGAGCGATAGCCATCGACTGGTCGCCGATCCGCTCCAGATCCCCGTTAATCTTGATCACCGCCAGAATAAAGCGCAGATCGATCGCCATGGGCTGCTCTTTGGCCAGCAGTTCATAGGCCATCTCGTCCAGTTCGCGCTGCGCGGAGTTGATGGCGGTCTCATTCTGCTTGACATACTTGCACAGGCCACGGTCGCGCTGCAGATAGGCGTCTACGGCAGACTCCACCGCCTGCTGCGCCAACGCAGCCATGGCAAGGAGCTTGTCCTTGAGTTCGGCGAGTTGCTGTTGAAAGTGAATACGCGGCACGACGGTTTTTTCTCCTACTTACGATTGTGCACCATGCAATGTTACCAGCAGACTAAAATCCGCGCGCGGACCATATCTGTCACATTTTCCTGGCGCTGTTTCTTGCTGGTTGAGGCGCGCAAACCGGCCGCCGGATGTTCTAGGCTATCAGCATGAACCCTGCGATGCCCTCAAGCTCTTCCATGGTCAGTCTCAACCCGGCCGACTGCGAGCTCCGCCAAATCTACAAGTTGATGACCGGACTCATCGTTCCCCGGCCCGTGGCCCTGGTTTCCACGGTGGATCGTGCGGGCATGGTGAACCTGGCGCCCTTCAGCGCTTTCGCCGGGGCCGGTTCCAATCCCCCTGCGGTGCTCTTCTGCCCCGCGTTGCAGGATCGTGGCGAATCCGAGCCGGGCCAATTCCCCGAATTGCGCAAAGACACCCTGCGTAACGTCGAGGAAACCGGTGAGTTTGTCGTCAATGTGGTCAGCGAAGCCATCGCTGCGGCGGCCAACGAGTCGGCAGCCGCGGTTCCCCCGGATGTGGATGAGTTCAAACTCGCTGGCCTCACGCCGATCCCCAGCGAAGCCGTCCGCCCGCCCCGTGTCGCCGAGTCGCCGGCGCAGATGGAGTGCAAGCTCTTGCAGGTCATCTACGTGGGCCGCACTCCAGGGGCCGGCGTCATCGTCCTCGGCGAAGTCGTACGCTTTCACGTCCGCCCTGAGCTGATCTCCGACTTCCGCATCGACCCGGCCGGTCTGGACGCCGTCGGCCGCATGGCCGGAAACACCTGGGTCCGCACCCACGATCGCATCGAGCTGACCCGCCCCAAATAGCACCTGCCCGCACACCCCCGCACCTGCCGGGCTCATCTCTTCTTTTTCTTGTACTGACCACGCCACGACGGCAGGATCTGAACCGGGTCAACCGGGTCCCGCCGATCCCGGCGTGCGTTGTCCGCTTCGTCCCAGGCGTGCTCCTTCTCTTCGCTCTCAAACGGGGGATTCTGTGCGCCTGAATTCTCCCTCGCCGAAACATCGCTCCGGTCCTGCCCCGCCGGTCCTCTCGGCAACGGCGTATAGGACCGCGGCGGAACCTTTCCTGCGAGGGGAACCTCCACCGGCCGTCGGGCTGCAGCCCCTTGTGCCGCGATCTCTCTCGATTGGCTCGCCTTCATCCCCGGAGATAGAAGCAGCTTGCGCAGGCCGCTCAGCCCCGTGTCCGGACCATCCAGCTCCGCGTCCAACTCCTCTTCCTGCCCCAGGTCGGTTAAGGGTTCAGGCCGAAAAGCTTCAAGTCTCTGGGCAAGCAGTTCCCAAGCCTCGCTCTGCGCCATGCCCGCATCTCCCTTTTCGGTCGCCGCGGCGGCCTCTCCCACTGGCAATGCCAGTGGACGGAATTCCGCCACACGCGTTGAAGCCACCAACTCAGGCCCTGGAGTTCTCTCCGGCGGTTCTTCCTCAATGAACTGCCATGGGGACTGGAACTGAGGCGCAGCAAGATCCTCACCAGAACCAGCCTGGCCCTCAGGGTCAGATTGTCCATTCAGCAGTTTCAGAGATCCTCCCCAAAAGAAGTGTCGCAGCAGGCTCGGATCGGAAAGGCAACTCTCGCCTCCACTCCTCCCCTGCCCCGGAGAATACATCTCCCCCGGTCCAGTCAGCATAAGCAATTGTGCCGCAAAACAAAATACAACAAACAGGGGGACTTGCCTCTCCCACCCTGGTAACCAGTTTCTCCTCCAAGTGTGTAGATCCGCCCCGCCCCGACCCCCTCAGAGGAAGCCCCTTATCCGCATCACTCTTCCCCGCATGCCGGATGCTGGCTGCATACAGTCTTTAAAAGCTCGATCTTCGATTCGGCATCACGAACATTCTTCCTCGCACTCTCAATATCACGCGCCTCAGTCGCTTTGCGCGCGCCATACATGTACGACTTGGCGTCCCTCAACAAATCTGCGGATCGCAGTGTCAGGCTGCAACGCGCAAAGCGCTTGCTCGCCTCCTCGCAGACTTCAGAGATATTCGCAATCTCCCCCGGCAGAGTATCCGTCTCCTCCCGCACTTCCGCCCAGTCGGTCGTAGACCCGTGATCGACCGTCTTGGGATCTTGAACCTTGCTCGATTGCTCCTTTTGGCCATCTTTGGTCGGTTGCTCCGCCAGTTTCGCCACCGCACCCGTTGGGGGTTGAACCCTATTTTCCGCGGAGCTGGCAATCTTCTCCTCCGGCCTGACTTCATGCCGAATATGCAAAACTTCCAGCAAACCCGCCGGAACCACCAGGATTGCCGCAACGCACGTCACAAATCCGATTTTGTCTCCTCGCGACCATGGTTCGCGCGCCTTGCGCGGCGGAGCTACCCTCCCCTGCTTCTCCCGCTGAGGTCGCCATCTCATCCAACTCATCGGTCCTATCTCTCGTGTGTCGCCATCCGGAATCCCTACGCTCCGAAATTCACATTCGACCGCGCCCCGAGCAGTCGCGTCGCCGCATCCCGGTCGCTCCGCGTTGCAGATCGCATCAGGGCGTGGGCGTTGTCCCTGCAGTTTTCTTTTGCGGACTGGAACTGCTCACCGTCCACATCCTTTCAAAGTGGGCCAGGCAAGAGTCTGCAAACGGCTCCGCTCCGCCTTCAAATTCCATCCGCACCGATTGCGGCGCTTCGTTGGGAGACAATCTGATGGTGAGATAACAATACCGGTCATCGACAATGATGATCGGCAGCCTGAATTGCGTATCGAAGTATTTGAATTCCACCTGACTGGCGTCTCGGGTGTAAGTCAGCAATCTTCCCCTGCTGTCGGCCACCTTGCCCCTGTTGGCCACATACGCGGGATCGCCCTCCTCCGACTTCAGATTGGTCATTTGCGTTTCTTCTCGATAGAAGTCACTCTCCGGCGAGGCGAAGATCACGCGCATCGAGGTTCCCGGCCTGTAAAAGAAATCTTGAAGATCTTTCTTCAAAACAAAGAACAAGTTATCTCCATTCGGCACCAGCACCTTGATGGTCTTGGCCTTCTTGATATTGGACTTTAGCCTGCCGTCTTCCTCTTTTGTAAAGCTTCCATGCTCGATCGCATTCAGTCCGATCTCCGCGGCCACGTCGGCGAATTGCTTGACCGGAGTGTGGTTCAACTCCTTGTCCACCTCGGGGGTTCGAGGGATGGAAATGAATTTGGCAATCAGGATTCGTCCGTCCGAAACATCGAGAAGCTGAACATTGAGTCTTACATCGTTGTCCTTCACTTCATAGCTTCCTCCGAAGACAGCATCGGCAAAAGCGAACTTGGCCACATGCTCAAGGAATTTGGGGTCGAAGTCGCTGCTCGCGCTCAGGCCCCTTTCTGCCATGATTTGGGAAAAACGATTGCGCGCCAGAATCTCGAACGGCTTTCCCTGGCTCGTCAGCATGGTGCTCAATGTGTCCACTAAGTAGTCGCTGAAATGCGGTCCATAGCCTTGAGTGTTCGTGAAGAAGGCGAAGGCAACCAGCTTCTTCCCGGACCCGGCAACCTGCCTCGCGATATCGGGGGCGGCTTCATTGAGTTGAGCATCCTGTCCAAATACCGGCACAAGGACGCACAAAAGGAAAAAGAGGGGAATGAACTTTTTCACGCCCTCAGTCTAGCGTTTCATTTGCCGTTTGGGAAGAGTTTTGAAGCAACACGCCGACCTTCATTGCTGTGCCGTCCCCTCGGCTTCCGGATCGGCCGCACTCTCGCATGCGAGCCATGCGGCATGTCTTCGCCTGGCGTGAAATTTCAGGACGATAAAGCAGTAAGAAAGTGCTTACTTCAACATGTACCTCGCAAAGAAGAAACCGCGTTGCGCCCTTGCTCGCTCACTTGTCTCGAGTCTTGCCTTCGTGGCTCTTGCATGGGCTAATCGCTGACCAGTTACTTTCACAATTCCGCGACTTTTCCATTCGCCGCACGCACGTTGTATTCTCAAAACCGGCCAAAGGAGACTGCGCACATCATGACGAAATTGACTGCCATTCAAGGCGACATTACCCAGCTTCAGGTGGACGCAATCGTGAATGCTGCAAACACTTCTCTGCTCGGCGGTGGTGGAGTGGACGGGGCAATTCACCGCGCGGCAGGACCGGAGTTATTCGACGCGTGCTCCAAGCTGAACGGCTGCGCCACAGGAGACGCCAAGGCCACGCCGGGCTTCCTCCTGCCCGCAAAGTGGGTCTTCCACGCCGTCGGTCCGGTCTGGGCGGGCGGAGAGAACGGCGAAGACCAGCTTCTTGCAGGTTGCTACCGGCGCTCCCTTGAACTCGCCCGCGAGCACCAGGTACGCTCGATTGCCTTTCCCGCCATCAGCACCGGCGTCTACCGCTTCCCGCCCGAGCGCGCCGCGTGCATCGCGGTCGATACCGTAACGAAACACGCCGCGGAAAGCGGAGTAGAAGACGTGCAATTCGTCTGCTTCAACCGCGAAACGCTCGACATTTACAACCGCTTGCTCTCCACTTCCGTCCCGCCCGCCCAGTAAACAGAAAGCCATGCCATCGCCGAATCCTCGCACCTGTCGCGGCAACCTCTCAATCCACCGTCAGCACCAGCTTGCCGAAATGCGAGCCCTCTTCCATGCGGCCCAGCGCTTCTCTCGCCTGCGACCAGGGAAAGTTCTCGCCCACCGGACGCAGTTGCACCAGGTTGATGGCCTTGTTCATCTCCACAAAGTCCTTCCGCGAGCCCACGTAGATGCCCTGAATGCGCGCCTGTTTGTGCAGAATGGTCGGAAACGGCAAGCTCTCCGAGGGGCCGGAGAGGACTCCCACCTGGGCAATCACTCCGCCAATGCGAATGGCCCGCAGCGAGCGCGGCAGCGTTCCCAGGCCACCCACCTCCACCACCAGATCCACGCCCTCGCCCGTCAGTTCCACGGCCCAGCGGTCCCACTCTGGGTTGTCTCGATAGTTGAGTCCGGCGTCCAAACCCAGTTCATACGCTCGCTCCAGCTTCTCGTAGCTCGAGGAAACCCCCAGCACCCGTGCCCCCATCAGCCGCGCAAATTGCAGCGCAAAAATCGACACGCCGCCCGTACCCTGGATCAGCACGGTCGAACCCGGCTTCAGATTCCCCGCCGCCAGCGCATTCCACGCAGTCACGGCGGAGCAGGGCAGCGTGGCCGCCTCTTCATAGCTCATATGTGCGGGCACAGCCACCACACCGGCTTCCTTCAGAACCACATACTCCGCCAGCATCCCGTCGATGTCTCCGCCCAATGCGCCCCTGGCCTTGGCTGGAGTCAGCACGCCGTCCTGCCAGTTCTGCATGAAAATGCCGGCCACACGGTCACCGGGCTTCCACTGCGTCACACCTTCGCCCACTGCTTCCACCTGTCCGGCGCCGTCCGAACAAGGAATGCGCGGCAGAGCCAACTTCGGGTTATAGATGCCCTTCACCATCAGCAAATCGCGATAGTTGAAAGAAATCGCTCGCACCCGAATCAGCAATTCGCCGGGTCCGGGCTGGGCATTCGGCCGCTCCGCAAACTCCAATGAATCAATACCGAACGACGAAATTTGCCAGACGCGCATGGGCAATCCTCCTGTCAACGGGGTTCGCCATCTTCAATCCGCGGGACGCGGCGGGAAAAACCCCAGTAGAATGAAGATATGGCTCGTGGTTGGGAAAGTAAATCCGTGGAGGATCAAATGGCAAATGCCTTGCAACAACCGGAAGTCGGCAATGAAAACGGCACTGTGAGCGAGGAGGTCCGTCGGGCGGCGGAACACAAACGAACGGACAAGGAGCGTCAGAAGCAGGCTCTGCATTTGCAAAAGGAAAATATTCTCTCGCAAAAGACCGCACATCCTATCAGGCGCGCCGCTCTTGAGGCCGCCCTCGCTCAGATCGAAGCACAGATCGAGGAGCTAAAGTAAACCAGCCCGCTTCCGCCGGGATATGCGCCGCCCGCCGCTACGATTCGCGGTGGAAGAGCAGTGAGTTGGCCTGCTGCACCGGAGTCAACAGCACTCGCGCAATATTGACATGCGCCGGGCGACCAGTCGCCCACACAATGGCGTCGGCCACGTCTTCCGGCGTGAGTGGCTGTACGCCCTTGTAGACCTTGGCTGCGCGTTGTTCGTCGCCGTGAAAACGGACCAGGCTGAAATCGGTCTCGACCATGCCCGGGTCCACCGTGGTCACCCGGATGGGCGTACCCAGCACATCCTGGCGCAGGCCGTCGTTGATGGCCCGCTCCGCGGCCTTCGTGGCGCAGTAGACCGCTCCGTTCGGGTAGGTCAGCTCACCGGCCGTCGAGCCGAGGTTGACCACGTGCCCGCGCCCGCGCACCACCATGCCCGGCACCACCGCCCTGCTCACATAAAGCAGGCCTTTGACGTTGGTGTCGATCATCTCTTCCCAGTCCTGAACATTGCCCGTGTAGAGCTTGTCCAGGCCGCGGCTGAGCCCGGCGTTGTTGACCAGAATGTCGATCTCCGCCCACTCGGCCGGAAGGCTGTCGATCGCCTGCTGAACCGCGCGGTGGTCGCGCACATCCAGGCTGACAGAATGTACGGCTGCGGCGCCGCACTTCAGGGCGCTGGAGGCCACCTCCGCCAGTTTGCCGGCACGCCGCGCAGCCAGCAGCAGTCGCGCCCCCTCGGCGGCAAAGGCCAGTGCTGTAGCCGCGCCAATACCCGACGAGGCCCCCGTAATAAAGACGATTTTTCCCTTGAGACTCATATTCATGGCTCTATCCTAACCAATCGCGGAACGCCGCGGCGCCGACGGCCGCCGCAACCCTCCGCGATCCGACCCTGTGCCCCAGTTCATCACTTCTGCAAATCGCCCCTGCGCTGCGCCATCCGATACTGACCCACAGCCCAATCCTCGCCCGCCAGGCCCGTTTGTTGAGCCTCGGCAAAAATCTCCGCCAGGTTGTCGGCCAGGCTGAGCCGCGTGTGGCCGGCCTCTGCGGCCTCGCGCAACAGGCGCAGGTCCTTGGCGCCCAGTTCGATCGTCGCGCCTGGCTCCTTCGGTGGGTTCAGCATCACATCGCCGTACGCAGCATAAAACGGCGACTGAAAAAGAGCGCTGTTCACGGTTTCAAGAAACGTCGCCGGCGCAATTCCCTGCCCCTTGGCATAAACAAAGGCCTCGCCCAGCCCATGAATCATCGCGCTGATCAGGAAGTTCCCGCCCAGCTTCAGCGCATGCGCCTGGCGCGGCTCAGACCCGATCACCGAGACGCCGCGGGAGAGCGGCTCCAGTAGCGGGCGCGCGCGAACCACGGCTTCCTCCGCCCCGGCCACCACAATCCACAACCGTCCAGCTTCGGCAACGTTGGGACGGCCAAAGACCGGGGCAGCCACAAAGGCCAGCCCCCGGCGGGAGTGCTCGGCGGTCAGCCGTTCACTCAGCGCCACGCTGATGGTCGAAAGCGAGACGTGCAGCGCGCCCGGAGCAAGCGCGTCCAGAACTCCCCCCGAACCCTCCCCCGCGCCGCCCAGCAGAACCTCCTCATTGGCCTGGTCATCGAAGAGCGAGGTGAGCGTTACATCCGCTTGCCGTGCAGCGTCAGCCGCTGTGGCCGCGAGCATGGCCCCTTCAGCAGCCAGAGCCTCTGCCCGTCCGCGGGTACGGTTCCACACTATCAGTTCGTGTCCTGCGCCAAGCAGACGACGCGCCATGGGAAAGCCCATCTTGCCCAGTCCGAGAAAAGCGATCTTCACGGTCAATCCCCCCTTCCATAAAAGCCTCATTCAGACTACAACTGCCGTCTCAGCGGAGAAACCCGCGCGTGAATTGAACCGGCGCCGATGGCCGCCGTTCGCCAACTTGCTAACTTGCCAATCCCGCGCAGCGGGGCCAACTTGCTGCGTCTGTTCGCAGAACCTCTCCACATTCTTGTTGAATTTCTTCGATTTGCAATAGAAGTCAACTCCGTTTTTTGAAGGATAGGAGAGCGAAGAACCCCCTTGCAAATCGAGTCCGAATGCCCGGTTTCTGAGCGCATCGTTCTCCCGCCAGACCAGGTCGAAGAGCAGCGCACCGCTCCCGCGCCGCATCCGAATCCGCCTTGATTATTGACTGTCCAAGGTAGTAAAGTTACGATTCCGCGTTGTTTACACCGCGCGGAAAGCCGGTAGTCTGCCAGGCGCCTTGCAGGGCAGAAACAGCCGGCCGTAGTCGATGTTGCTGCGATTGCACAGGGTGCAGATCGACGGGCCTTGAGCGGAGCCGCAAAGGAATCAACCGTAGATGCACTTTGTGGGCTGAATGAATACCTATCCGGATCGCCCTGACTCCATCTCGCGACTTTTTCGCGGACTTGTCCTCTGCCTGACGGCATTCCTGTTTTTTCAACTCATCAGCATCAATCTCAACTGGCGCAACCAGATCATCCTGGGTGCGGTGAGCATTGTGCTTGGCTTGGTGGCCAACCGCCTCTCCCCTTCGCGCATTGTCACCCTCGCGCTGATGATGATCTCGCTGACCGCCACCTTCCGCTATGGATGGTGGCGCATCAGCTTGCTGGTCGACTATTTCAAGAATGAAACCAATCAGCGGGTCACGCTCGACGCCTTCTTTCTGCTGATTCTGGTCTTCGCCGAGGCTTACACCGCTCTCATCATGATCCTGGGCTACATGCAGACCGCATGGCCGCTCCATCGCAAGCCCATTCCCATGCCGCCCGACGAAGCCCTCTGGCCCCATGTGGATCTGCTGATTCCCACCTACAACGAGCCCCTGGCCCTGGTTCGCTACACCGCTCTGGCCGCCATCAACATCGATTATCCGCCGGAGAAACTCCACGTCTACATCCTGGACGATGGCTCGCGACAGGATTTCGAGGACTTCGCTCGCGAGGCCGGCGTCGGCTATCTAACGCGCCCGGAGCATGACCATGCCAAGGCCGGCAACATCAATCACGCCCTCCGCACCATGGACTCGCCCTTCGTCGCCATCTTCGATTGCGACCACGTACCCACGCGCAGTTTTCTGCAGATGACCATGGGCTGGATGCTCGCCGATCAAAAGCTGGCCATGCTGCAGACCCCGCACCATTTCTATTCGCCGGATCCCTTCGAGCGCAATCTGCTGCAATACAAGACCATCCCCAATGAAGCCGAATTGTTCTACGGCATCGTGCAGGACGGCAACGATTTCTGGAACGCGACTTTCTTCTGCGGCTCCTGCGCCCTGCTGCGCCGCTCCGCTCTGGACGAGGTGGGAGGCATCGCGGTCGAGACGGTCACTGAAGATGCGCACACTTCCCTGCGCATGCAAAAGCGCGGCTACAACACGGCATATATCAACATCCCACAAGCCGCCGGCCTGGCCACGGAAACCCTCGCCGCACACGTCGGTCAGCGCGTGCGCTGGGCCCGCGGCATGATCCAGATTCTGCGCACCGAAAATCCCCTCTTCGCTCGCAGCATGAAGTTTACCCAGCGCCTCTGCTACCTCAACGCCATGCTGCACTTCATGTACGCCATTCCGCGCCTGGTTTTTCTCGGAGCGCCCCTGGTCTACCTCCTGTTGCGCCGCACCATCATTCCCGGCTACTGGGTCGCCATTCTGGCCTTCGCCATGCCCCATCTGATTCTGGCCAACCTCACCAACTCCCGCATCCAGGGCCGCCACCGCCACTCGTTCTGGAATGAAATCTATGAGGCCGTGCTCGCCCCTTACATCCTGGCCCCCACCCTCTTGGCCCTCGTCAATCCCAAGCTGGGCAAATTCAACGTCACCGGCAAGGGCAGCACGCTCGGCCAAACCACCTTCGACAGCAAAATCGCCGCGCCCACCAAGTGGATGCTGCTGCTCAACTTTGTGGCTCTCGCTGTAGCGCCCTATCGATTTTTTGTCTCCGACCCCGAGCACCCAGGCGCGGTCATTATGAACGTCGTGTGGGTGGTCTTCAACATCATCATTCTTGGCGTAGCCGCAGCCGTCGCCCTCGAACAGAAGCAGCGCCGTGAATCCGTGCGCATCGAAGCGAAAATCGCCATGCGCCTCGTCCTTCCCGACGGACGCCGCATTGACACCGTGTCCATCGATATTTCGGTCGGCGGCGCATCCATCGCCACGCCTCACAACGAGAGCTTTACCATGGGCCAATCCCTCCGATTGGCCTTTCCCGAGATTGTCGGCGACGAGGAAATCGGCGCCAAGGTCGTCGGCATGAGCAAACAGGCGGTGCGCGTCGCGTTTCTCCTGCCCACCATCGCCGAACAGGAGACATTGGCCCGAGCCCTCTATTCACGCGCCGATGCCTGGCTCACGCATGTCGAAGACAAAGAGGTCGATCAGCCCATGGTCAGCCTGGGTCGCGTCATGGTTTTATCGGTCCACGGAATCTCCCAGATCCTGCGCAACCTGCTACCGGAGAAGGCTCCCAAGAAGCCCACGAACGCTGCGCAAACCGCGGCATTGCTGCTGGCCGCCTGCCTCCTCGGCACATGGGCCTCAGCCTCCGCCCAAACCATCCCCGTCGAAATTCCGTCTCTCAACCGGCAGGTGCTCACCCTCAAGGATCTGGGCCAGAAGAACGG
>Ga0224531_1000420_pt1 | contig 21710 bp, 15 predicted proteins | sample CBST100metaG_FD_179876 | JGI IMG/M metagenome (GOLD analysis project Ga0224531, IMG submission 179876) | Peat soil microbial communities from Stordalen Mire, Sweden - C.B.S.T100 | ecosystem: Environmental > Terrestrial > Soil > Wetlands > Peat | place: Sweden: Norrbotten County, Stordalen Mire...
GCCCGGTCAAGACCGTGCTCAGCCTGATGGGCCGCTGTACGGACCATGTCCGCCTGCCTCTGGTTCCTCCCATGGGCGCGACTCGCTCCAGGCTGGAGCGTCTGGCCGGGGAACTCGGCCTGCTGAAGGCAGTCCCTCCGCCGCCAGGTTTTCGCGCAGAAGTGTTCTAAGATTGCGGTTGGAATTCGCTGGAATGTGGAAAAAGAACAAGGGCCCGGGTTAGGGGCACCTTCTGTTTTGCGGCTCTCTCAGGGGCCTGAACAGGCTGTGAAAAGAGTCCGGCTTTTCGATAGAAACCGCAAGAAACAGCTCTCCGTGGCGAAACCCGTGCTCGTTTTGCTGGCTTTATGTTGCAGCACTACGTAGAAATGAGCTCCGGACCTTGCCGCGGCTCTTTCCTGCAGTCCGCAGTTTGACGGCACCGCATAGCGCGCATCTCGTTAAGCTCCTCGATGACCCGCTCCACCACTCCGCCCCAATCCCCCGCCTTGCTCTGCCGCAGCAGCCACGCCGTAGGGTACCAGGGCGTGGTTTCCATCTTCTCCATCCAGCGCCAGTCCGCCAGGTGCGGCAGAAGAATCCACACCGGCTTGCCCATGGCGCCCGCCAAATGGGCCACGCAGCTGTCGGTGGCAATCACCAGGTCCAACCCGGCCACCAGGGCCGCCGTCTCGGCCAGATCCCGGTCCCGGCTCGATCCATCCCACAGGAAGACATTCCCGGGCAGCGCCGCCAACTGCTCCGTGGCCGGCCCCTTTTGCAGTGAAATGAAGGTCACTCCGCGCGTGCGCAGCAGGGGCAGCAGCAGAATCAACTGCATGGATCTCTGCCTGTCGCTCTTGTAGCGCGGATTCCCGGCCCAGGCCAGCCCCACCCGCAGTGAAAGATCGTCCTTGCGCACGCTGGGAAACTGCCTCCGCTTTTCTGCCGCAACTTCAGACGGCGCTCCCAGGTAAGGTCCCGTCCAGGGAACCGTCTCCACCGTGGTCCCAAAAACAGCGGGCAAGCTCATCAGCGGACACTCCAGGTCAAAGGCCGGATCCGCCGCACCCAGCGTCGCGGTTTCCACATATCCGGCGCGTGCCGCCGGCAGAGAGCGAAGCAGTTGCTCCACCGGCTCCTGCACCTGAAGAATGGGCCTGCCGCCGCGGGCCGCCACCAGGGTTGCATAGCGACAAAACTGGATACTGTCCCCCAACCCTTGTTCGGCATGGAGCAGCACCCGTTGCCCTTCGAGCGGCTCGCCCTGCCAGCGCGGCTGGCGAAAACTCCTTGGCCTGCGATGAACCTCGCGGAACCTCCACCGAGCCTCGTAGGCCGGCCAGCCTCGCTCCCAGTCGCCCAGCCGCAGCCGGGTCAAGGAGAGGTTATAAAGCGCGCCGGCGCCCTGAGGCTCATGCTCCACAGCCAGTTCGTGCGCGCGCAAGGCTTCCTCCACGCGCCCCAGGTCCAGCAAGGAATTGCCCCGGTTGGAAGCGGCGGCCCGGTGGCCCAGCGCCTCGGCCTGCTTGAAAGCCTCGACCGCTTCCCCGAACCGGCCCTCCTTGTGAAGAAGAATGCCGTGCATATTCACGGCTTCGGCCAGCGCAGGGTCGCGCGCCAGCGCCCACCGCAGCCAGCCCCACGCGCCGGCCAGGTCGCCCTCGGCAGCCTGCAACTGGCACCACGCCACCTGCGTTTCCACCTGTTCCGGATTGAGTTCGAAAGCCTTGCGGAGACAAGCCGCGGCTGCCTCCGGCCGGCCCCGCTCCCGCTCGAAAACCGCCAGATTGACCCAGCCCGACACCAGATCGGGCCGCAGCTCCAGAGCCCTTCGCAAGGCGGCCTCGGCAAAGACCTCGCGCCCCTGTTCGCGCAACAGGTTGCCCAGATTCATCCATGCCGCCGCAAAATCCGGCCGCGTCACCAGCGCCCGCCGGTAGCGAGTCTCGGCCTCCTTGGCTTTTCCCAGCCGCGCCAGCACAAATCCGGCCGCAAACTGGGCCTCCGGCAGCCGCGGCCGCAGCGTCAAGGCCTGCTCGTAGCGCTCCAGGGCTGCCTGGTCGCGTCCCATCATGGCCAGCGCGTTCCCCAGGCCCATGGCTGCGGGCACCAGAAGCGGCTGGCGGCGCAACGCCAGTTCAAACTCGGCTGCGGCCTCCTCGGGTCGTGCGGCTGCCAGCTTCAGTTCGCCCAAACCCATGCGGGCCAGCGCATTCATCCCGTCCAGGCGCAGCGCGCGCACGTAGGCTTCCTCCGCCTCTTCGCTCCGGCCGGCACTCTTCAGCGCCTGCCCCAGCGCCACCCAGGCTGTTCCCATCTGCGGCGCCGCACCCACGGCCGCCGCCGCCATTTTGACCGCTGCTTCATATTGTTGGCTGGCCAGCGCCACCAGGCTCAGCCCCACCAAAGCCTCGGGATGCTGCGGGTTGGCCGCCAGCATGCGCTGATAGCCGAGCGCCAATTCGGTCAGACGGCCACTCAACCCACGCGCGGAATCGATTTCCCCTGCTTGCCTCATCGCTGGAACCTGAGAACCGCGTCCATTGTGCGGGCGCACACCCGGATGGCTCTATCTGGACGCTCGTGTCATGAGTCCAAAGTTCGAATCAAAAGACAAGCTGTCATCCTGAGCAAAGCGAAGGATCTGCAGTTGTTCTTCAACGAACTTCTGACTCACCACGCTAGCCCAGCTGCGACCCCCGCTCAACCGCAAAGCGCACGCAACCGGCCCGCAACCGTTTGAAGATTCCCATTTTCTTTTGGGGTTCGCATTCGGAACCAGGACCGCGCAGAGCAGATTACACTGGCGGGTACCCCTGCACGGAGGCTCGCATGACCACTCAAGCACTTCAGCAAGCCCGCATCCCGCTCTTGGAGCGCAGCCAGGTTCCGGCGGAGATTGCCGCGCTCTACGATCAGCTCCACGCCAACCGCGGTGTCGTCCCCAATATGTTCAAGGCCCTGGCCAACGTTCCTCCCCTGGTCCTCGGAATCGCTGTGCTCCTCAAGCCCTTGATGGGTGAGGGCGCGTTGCCGGGCTGGTACAAGGAGCTGATCGCCACCTACGTGGCTTCGCTGAACGACTGCGCCTACTGCGTCAGCGCCCACCGGCTTCTGGCCAGCCAGCGCGGCGCATCCGCCGGCCAGATCGCCGGCCTTGAAGAGATCGAGACCGGCCCCTTCAGCGCAAAGGAAAAGGCCGGCTTCCTTTACGCCGGCCTCCTCCACATTTCAGGTCATTCCATTGACGATGCGGCCTTCGCGGCGGTCAGCGCCCATTTCAATCCCGCCGAGATCGTCGAACTCACAGCAGTAGCCGCGGCTTTTGAAATGTTCTCCCGCCTCAACTCTTCGCTGCGGATTCCGGTCACGCCACTCCCGAAGGCAAAGGCGGATTGAGGCTCTCTCCGCCTCAATCCGCCCTGGTCCTACAGCCGCACTTCTACTACAGTTGCACTGCGGAAAACGCGGAGGGAACAGGGGGCTTCAGCCCCCTGAAACAGCCGCCTTTTGATGGAGCCTTCAGGCCCGGGCGGTTCAGGAACCCCGCCAATCAAGTACCTGCAACTGTAGTGCAGACTAAGGCTTCTGCAGCTTGAACGCCGCCGTCAGCGTGGCCTGCGACGAATCGCCCACCCACACGGTATAGGCTCCCGGCTCCACAACCCACTTCTTCTCGGCATTCCACACCGCCAGCTCGCTCTGCGGCACATCGAACTCGACCGCCTTGGTTTCCCCCGCCTCCAGGTGGATGCGCGAGAACCCCTTCAGCGCCCGCTCCGGCGTTTCCACGCTGCTCACATCCTCGCGAACATAAAGCTGCGCCACTTCGTCGCCGGCAACCGTTCCAGTGTTGGTCACATTCACCGTCACCTGCACGTTCCCCCCTCCCAGCGCCGGCGCCACAACCTTGGGCCCATCGAAGCGGAAGCTGGTATAGCTCAGTCCGAAGCCGAACGGATAAACCGGCTTGTCGTTGCCGTCCACGTAGGCATGATTCTTGGAAGGATCGAAGTTGTAGTAGTCGGGAATCGCGCCGATACTGCGCGGAAAGGACATGGTCAAGTGCCCGCCGGGGTTGTTTTCCCCGAAGAGCGTTTTGGCAATCGCCTTGCCGCCGAATTCCCCCGCATAGAACGCTTCCAGAATCGCGGGAACGTGTTCGCTGGCCCACCCAATCGTCAGTGGCCTTCCGTTCTGGAGCACCAGCACCGTCGGCTTGCCGGTGGCCGTGACAGCTTCCAGCAGCGCTTCCTGATTCTCCGGAAGGTCCAGGCTGGAGCGGTCAAAGCCCTCGCCGGAGACGCCCTTCCATTCGCCTAGCGCCATAATCGCCACCTCCGCCTTGGCGGCCGCGGCCACAGCCTGCGGAATGTCCTTGCCGTCCGCAAAGCTCAACTGCGCATTGGGCAGCAGCTTTGCAATCTCGGAGTAGAGGTCGTTGTGAACCGCCGGGTCCGGATCGGGCGCGTAGTCGCCATAGCGCGCCACCTTCGCATTCGGCCCAATGACAGCAATCCGCTTGAGCCCCTTCGACAGCGGCAGCGTGTGCTTGTCGTTCTTCAGCAGCGTCATCGATTCCAGAGCCGATTGCAGCGAAAGATCCAGATGCGCCTGGGCGCGATAGACCTTTGCGTTCAGCGCCGTGTCGACAAAAGGACGGTCGAAGAGTCCAAGCTCGAATTTGACGCGCAACACGTCGGAAACCGCGCGATCCAGAGCTTCCGGGGCCAGCGAGCCGTCCCGCGTTCCGTCGATGATCGCGTTCTGAAAGGTCTTGTGGTCGAAGTCGTAGAACTGCATGTCGACCCCGGAGTTGATCGCCAGCACCACCGCGTCCTTGGGCGTAGCGGCCACGCGATGCGCGCCGTAGAGCCTCTGAATCGCGCCCAGATCGGAGAGCACGAAGCCCTTGAAGCCCCACTCCCCGCGCAAAATCGTCTTCAGCAGGTAGGGGTCGCCGGTCACCGGAATCCCATCGATCTCGTGATACGCGGCCATAGTCGCCATCGCGCCGCCCTCTCTAAAGGATGGCTCGAAGGACTTCAGCATGACAGAGCGCAGTTCCCGCTCCCCGTAGTGTGCCGGAGAAGTATTGGTTCCCCCTTCCGGCGTTCCGTGGCCCGCAAAGTGCTTGGGCTCGGCGATCACGGTGTGGTCCGTGGCCAGCGATTCGCCCTGGAAGCCGCGCACGTAGGCCAGCCCCATCTGGCCGGTCAAATAGGGATCTTCGCCGAGGTCTTCTTCGATTCTGCCCCAGCGCGGTTCGCGCGCCAGGTCCAGCACCGGAGCAAAGAGCATGTGAATGCCGGTCGACCGCGCCTCCGCGGCAATCGCCGCTCCGGTTCCCGTGGCAACCTTGGGGTCCCACGTAGCGGCCAGCCCAATCGGCGCCGGGAACAGCGTCGCGGTCGAGAATCCGTGCAGCCCCTCTTCGGCAAACAGCGCAGGAATCCCGAGCCGGCTGTTCTTGATCACCCAGGCCTGGATGTCGTTATTCACCGCGGCCGTCGCGTAGACGTCGTGGATCGACCCCACGCCCAGGCTGCCCCAGGTCTTCGCGGCCTCTTCCGGATCGAAGCCTTTCGCCTTCATGCGGTCAATCGACTTCTGCGCCTCGTCTTCGACCGACGGCGAAACCCCGCGGTACATATCCAACTGGCGCGCCTTTTCCTCCACCGTCATCCGGCCCACAAGATCCCGAACCCGTTCTTCCACCGGCGTCCCGGCCTGCTTGTAAGGCGCGTTCGCGGGAACGGCAGGCGTAGCCTGTTGCGCACCGGCCGGCACAAGCCAGCCAATACAGGAGATTGCGATTCCAAAGGAGACAAGTCCCCCAAAATGTTTCATGGAAAAAGTCATGTAAATCCCTTTCACTTGTTCAACTGTTTGACAAAAAAATCCGCCATCGCGTGGTTCGCTTCCATCGCCTCTGGCAGCAGCGGATCGTACCAGAAAGCGTGAGTCAGCCCGTCGTACACAATCAGCCGCGCATCCACGCCGGCGTTCAAATAAGCCCGATGCAGGTTCGCCGTTCCGCTCAGCAGCATGTCCCGGCCGCTGGTCACAAACAGCGAAGGCGGCAGCCCGTGCAGATCGGCATAGATGGGCGAGAGAACCGGATCTTTGGGGTCGGTGGCGGCAACGTACGACGAATCGTGCGGCTCTGCCGCGGGCGGGTCGAGGTGGCCGGAAAGCCCGCGCAGCGCATAAAGGGCAATCGAGTCGCCGTTGCGCGCAAAGTCGCCCATACCGCTGAAGATGCCCAGCGCCGCCGGCTGAGGCAACCCCAACTGCTTGATGCGCACCGCAACTTCAGCGGTCAGGATCGCTCCAGCCGAGGTTCCGTAGATCACGATGTGCTCCGGCTTGTAAGTCTTCAACAACTCCTTGTAGACGGCGATCGCATCGTCCACAGCGGCCGGAAAAGGGTTTTCCGGAGCCAGCCGGTAAAGCGCGGCAACCACCTTGATCTTGGTGTACCCGGCCATGGGAATCGTCTCCGTATAGGAGCCGGAGTCGGAGTTGAACCCGCCCCCGTGCAGGTTCAGCAGAACCTTGTCGCGATTGCCCTCGGGCATTCCTTCGGGGGTAAACACGCGCACCGGAACCCCGGCGATCTTGTCCTCAACCATGGTGTTGGGGCACAGGCGGCTCCACGCCGCTCCCGCGCGCACGGCCCAGGCGTCGGTGTGCTTGCGCCGCTCGGCCAGCGTCTCAGGCGGGCCCTGGTCGGGTTCGCCGCGGCCCAGGTTCAGTTGCGCCTGCGGGCTGAGACTCGCCGGAACCGGCACCACGCGCGTCACGTGCGCCGTTCCCTGGGCGTCAATGTAACTGGTGTCGCGCTGGGGAGCTTCCGCCGCAGTGGTGGGCTTGACCTCGGCAACGCTCGCCGGCTGCTGCGCGCCCAGCATTCCAGAGGCCAGAAGAAGCAGCAGAGAGGCAGAACTATGGATGAGCTTCATGGGGTGGCTCCTCGACGGGAAAATCGATTTTTCCGAGCATTCCCAGCCGAATAGCCGGGACCCGTCCACGATACCAGAATCTCTTGGGAGAGAGGCGAGCTTTTAGACCATCTCTCCAATAGGTATCGAGAATTTGCACCGCCCACCTCCCGGTCCACGCTCACTCTCGACCGATGACAGAGATGCCTTAGAAATGGAAAACGGCCGCGAAGGGAAGCGTACTACCGCCCCTCCCCTTCGCAGCCGCCTTATTGCTTCATCAGTGCGGTAGAACCAGCAACCCGGTCTCCAGCAGCTTCTCCGTCAACCGGTCAAGGGCCCTGGGAAATTTGTAGGAGATGGTGCGCACGCTCATCCCCAACAACACCGCCGCTTCGGTCTGTGTATATTCCTGCAGAACAATCCGGCTCAGCATCTGGCGATCCAGCGAACCAAGCCCATCCAGACACCTCTCAATGTCGAGAACAAAAATCACCGCGTCCTCGAAGGTCCGGATCGGCCGGCTTGACGCCCATCCCCGGGCGATCGGTTCGCCCAGAATGGACGGCGCCCTGCCCACCTGCATCGAAGCATAAAGATAACGCCGTAACATGCTCTCCGTGTGCTTCCGGTAAAACGCCAGGCTGACCACCGGCTCCGTTTCGGCCTCGGTCACCACCGCCCTCGCGGCAGCCACCGGCCTTACCGACGCCACCGGCTTCTTTCCGAATCTCCTCCCATCCTGGATCCACGTCTCTAACGGATTGCTTGCTCCCCAAACCACCGGCAACTGAAGCGCTGCGCTCATTCGGCACCCCCATTCGCTTCCGCCACTGCCCATACCCGGATCAGCGGCTTGTTTCCTGGGCGTCCCCTGCGTTTGCGGCTCTCCGGTGTCGGAAAGTCCTGCAGTTTTGTTTCACATTCGCGGCAGTACACACTTCCCTGAGTCTGGGGCCGGTACCAAAGACAGCCGCACCCCTCGCAAACCTTCAAATGCACGCGCAATTCCATGACGAAATCTCCATGGTTCCGTGATCTCCCGACGGCACTCCTCTACACACTTCTTTCCGCGGGGCAGAGAGAACCGGGAACGGCTGCTCAGGGTTCTTGTGCCCTGATGGGGGATAGCCACCCGTCTTCTCTCGTTTTTTGTTGTCATGCTCATAGCGCGCAGATTCTGGAATTCTCCCGTCTGGCCTGGCCCGGTTGCCTCTCGCGGGCGTTTGGGATTGGGATTTCTGCACCGCAATAGCCTTCCCTACCGCGGCGATTGTTCATTCCCGGCTGAAGAGGGCAAAAACTCTCCCCGTTTCAGCCCAACGGCAATGAAACGTTTCTTGAGAAATTCCCACATGCCAGAACGGGATTAAGTAAAGCCAATCTAGAAATTTGATTCTCTTTGGTCAATCTCTCCCCAACCTTTTCCCGGTTAACACTTTCCAATCCCTTGCCAAGCGCCGAAAATGAAGGCCAATCAGCCCTTCCAGCTTTTCCATAAGAATAGGTCGGCCCATCGCTCCTATTGCTGGCGGCGGATTCTCCACAAATGAACTTTACCCAGATGCACGAACGTCTCCGCCTGGAACTGCTGCGCAGGATACAGCGGGGCACGCTCAGCGTCTCCCTTTTGGCGCGCCAAACCGGCTACGGCCAATCCCACCTTTCCAACTTCCTCCACAGCCGCCGCCAGCTTTCCCTCGATGCCCTCGATCGCATCCTCACCGCGCAGCACATGGACGCCGCCGATCTCCTGCCCGCACCCTTCCAAAGCGCAGCCGGATCCCCCAACGAAGAAAACAGCACGGTCCCCGTCGTCTCCCATGCGGCGGCGCTCTTTGAACCGCACATCCGCCCCTCCGCCGTGCAAACCATGCTCCACCTTCCCGCCGGATTGCTGCAGCCCATCCGGCCGCGCGCCTCCACCTCGCGCCAAGCCTGGGAGCGCTTCGTCGCCGTCCGCATTCCAGCCGCCGGCGCTCTGCCCATGGAGCCCCTGGTCTTGCCGGAAGCCATTACGCTCATCGACCGGCATTACACTTCCCTGCTCCCCTGCCGCCCCAACCGGCCCAACCTCTACGCGGTCCGCCACGGTTCGCACCTTGCCCTGCGCTATCTCGATTTCGTCGCCAACCGCTTGGTCCTCCGGCCCCACGCCATCGCCTTTCCCGTCGACCTGATCGAGCCCGATCCCGGCGAATCCCCCAGCGACCTCATCGCCGGCCGCATCGTCCTGATTCTCAATGAGCCGTGAGCCCAACGCCAATACAAGCAAGAACTTTGAAATCAACAATTTGCACCGCCGACAATTTGCAACGCCGACCTCCCGGTCCACGCTTACTCTCCATCGATGGCACAGGTGCCCTAACCTGCCGCGTCTGTTCGCAGCATCCCGCCTTTCTCCGCAGCGCCTTCTTCCCCAAAAGCAACGCGTTCCGCTCCGAAGCGCAAATCCAAAGATTCCCTCAAGCTTCTTTGCCGATCATTTCCCTCATCGCGCGCACAATCTAAATCAAGCAGCTCGATCCCGGTTTCCGGCCGGGAAATCGGGAGCAGCCCGCCCTCTCACGACGAGCTACGGCCGGAGCGAACTGCCGCCAACTCGCCAACTCGCGATTTCCGCGAAGCGGAACCTAACTTGCTGATTTTGTTGATAAAACTCTTCACTTACCCTTTTTGTGGATGAGGATCCAAAAAAGGGGACACATTCACCATTTGTTCGCTTTTTATTCGCATGTCGTCTTGCAACAATCTATTTTTCATCGAGTTAGGAGCACATGCAAAACTCCATCCCGCAAGTTTTCCACAGCTTTTCCACTGTTTCGCGCCTTCGAAAATGGCGGCAAAAACAGCAGCTAACATTTACATAATAAACATTTTACACCGCAGATTCTGCGCAAGAATCGCTTTGCGAAAACTTCAAGAATCCGTGCCTTTTCGGCCACTTTCGCCCCCAAAATTGACGAAAAATGGCCCAAAATCGACGGAAAACGGACGCCCCGAAATCAGGGAAAGACCGTGCGCCGCAAAGGCCAAGCGAGCGCCGAGCCGCGTCGAAAGACCTGCGTTTCGCCGCCCGCCCCATGCCATGAACTCCGCTGCTCTACGGCCGTTCCGCCTGCCGGCTCTTGATCTCGTTCAGCAGCGTCTCCACCTTGTCCTCGCTCTCCAGCGCCTGGAACTTGTCTTCCAGAGTCTCGGGCGTCAGCAACTCACTGGCCGCGGCATTTTCCGCGGACTGGATCCGGACCTTGCTCTGCATCCGTCCCAGCGCGTGCTCCTGATCCGTACCCACGATTTGCCGGGCCTTGCTGGCGCGTCCCACCACCTTGGCCCGCCGATGCTCAGCCACCAGCATTTCGCAGTGGGCCCGGGTCTCGTTCAGTTTCTGTTCCAGCTTGCGCAGCGCCTGGCGAAGGTTGTCCGCCTCGTGCTTTTGATCCTCGGCCTGCGCGGCAAAACCGGTCACCAACTGGTCGGCGCTCAGGGCGCGTTCCAGGGCGGCCCGGGCCATGTCGTCGTGGCCCTTTTCCACCGCCAACTCGGCCTTGCGCCTCCACTCGGCGGCCTGCTGCTCGTGCTCAACGCGCTTCTTGCCCAGCAGGTGCTCGTCGGCGATCGCAATGGCCACCTGCGTCTTGACCTGGAGCAGTTGATTCTCCATGTCGAGCACGATCTGTTTCAACAGCCGCTCCGGATCCTCAGCCTTCTCGACCAGGTCATTCAGATTGGCGCGGAGCAATGTGCTGACTCTCTCCAACAATGCCATAACGAACCTCCTTCTTTCTTCTTCAACGAAGAGCGAACAACTAACATCAATCGGCGAACAGCTAACGAGCAATCAATTACCAGCTATTGATCCGGCCCCAATGAACTGCATCCCGCAGAACTGTCATCCTGAGCGAAGCGAAGGATCTGCAGTTGCTTGTTCTTTTCTCCGCATCACTCCAACAGGTCCAGATCAATAACAGCCATCAGCTAGCAGTCAACAGCGAGTAGTGTCCTGCCTCCGGAAGTTAGCTGCTCCCGCAGGCAGGAGTTATGAGTTACTTCGCAGGAGACTTACCTGCGGCCGGCGGCTGGGGCTTGGCGATTTCCTCCATCTCCCTGGCCAGTTCTTCGTTCAGCGTCTTGCTGCGCTCCTGCGTGCGCTTCATGATCAGAGGCATATACTCCTGCATGATGGCCGGCTGCGCGTCGAGCAGATGCTGGCCGGCGGGCGAAGCGTAGAAAGCGATGAAGGCATCCACGTCCGAGCGAGTGAGGTGGCGCTGGTAGAGCCCGCTCAGATCGTCGATCAGCTCATCGGGATGAATGAGAAGCGTGGTCTTCTCCATGTACCGGCTCAGCACTTCCTGGATGGCCTTCTGCTGCTCCGGAGTGGGCGAGCCGCCGGGAAACTTGGCCGCCATCTCCTTGGCCTGGGCTTGAATCTGCTGCTGCGCCATCGCCGGCATCATTTTCAGAACGCCTTCCATCTGTTGGCGGATACGCATCACTTCAAAGAGCGTGGCCAACTGTTCTTTGGTCGGCTGCTGATCGAGCGGAATGGTTGGAGCGACTGCGGACGGCGCTGCTTGGTCGGCCGTGGCCTGCGCAAATGCCGCACAAGGCATCAACGCCAATCCCATTCCCAAAACAACCGCGAACTTGCACGCTTGGTTCATACTCTCCTCGACTTTCGACTGCACCCGTGTCGCTCAACGGCGCACGGCGTTCATTGCATAACTTACTCAGCCGTTTCTGGCTTCCTTGATCCGGCCCCAAGGATTGCATCCCCTGAGAGCTGTCATTCTGAGCGAAGCGAAGGATCTCCACTTACCTTCGCTCCGCTCCGTATCAATCCAATCGAGCCGGACCCATAACTCGCCCCTGACAAATCCAGTCCCCACGGATAGAAGCTACTTCTCCTCGGGCTTGGCCTCCTCCGGTTTGGTCTTGATCGCCTTCACGTTCGACATCAACTGCTTGATGTCCATGCCGCTCAGCGCCTCAAACAGAGCCGGCACCTGCGCGGCGATCCGGGTCATGTCGCCGGTGATCTTGTGGATACCGGAGGCGTCGTCGTTGCCCGTCGAGACAATGGTGATCTTGTCCACCTTGCTCAGCGGCTCAGCCATCGCGCGCACCACATCGGCCATGTTGGTCAGCAGCTTGTCCACCACGGCAGCCTGGTTCCACTGCTGGTAGGCCTCGGCTTTCACGTTCATGGCCTTGGCTTCCGCTTCGCCCTTCTGGAAGATGATGGAAGCCTCCGCCTCGCCCTGCGTCCGGATCGCAGCGGCGCGACCCTCGGCTTCGGCGGTCAGGCGATTCTTTTCGGCAGCCGCCATGTTTTCAATGCGCTGGCGTTCGATTTCTGCGCCCTTCAGCACCGTGGCGATGAGCTCCTTTTCATGGCGCGCAATTTCAGCTTCCTGCACCTTGATCTGGCCCTCTTTTTCCACCTGCTGCACCTTCACCTGCTCGGCGGTCACTTGCTGCTGCATCACGTTGGTCTGCAACTCGTAGGCCTTGTCGGCCGTAGCCTGCTGCCGGCGGCTCTGCTCCGCGTACTCGGCCCTCTTGATCTCCAGATCGCGCTGCGCCTCGGCCTGGCGGGTTTGCGAAGCGGTTTCGGCAATCACTCGCTCCTGGTCTGCCTGCGCCTTGGCAACGGCGGACTCGCGCAGAGCCGTAGCACGCTTGATGGCGGTGTCGCGTTCGGCGTCGGCCGTGGCCATCTCCGCGTCGCGCTTGATGCGGGCCACGTCCGGCCGCCCCATGTTGGAGATGTACTCGTTCTTGTCCCGAACTTCCTTGATGGTGAACGAAATCACTTCGAGCCCCATCTTGCTCATGTCTTCCGCGCACGTAGCGCGCATGCGCTCGCCCACCATCTCCGGCTCCTTGACGATCTGCTCCACCGTCAACTGCCCGATAATGCCGCGCAAGTGTCCTTCCATCACCAGGCGAATCAGACCCTCGCGCTGCTGCGGAGCCTTGGTCAGGAACTGCTCGGCCGCGGTCAGAATCGAGGCCTGATCGCTGCGCACCTTGATCTGCGCCACAGCTTCCACAGTGACAGCCACGCCCTGCTTGGTATAAAGGTCCTGCTGCGGCGCCACGTCGAAGCTCATCAGTTCCAGGCTCAGTTCGCGGCAGTTTTCCACCATGGGAAAAATGACGGTGCCGTGGCCCTTGATCACCCTGGGCCCGCGGAATCCATACACAATCAAAGCCTCGTTGGGCCCTGCCTTGCGATACATCCTCGCCAGCAAGCCCAGGATAAGAATCAGCGCCAGTATGCCTAAACCAACAAACAGTACAAGATCATTCGTCATTGCGGTCCCGGCCCTTTCGCCCGGGAGATGAGGGTTGAATGGTTTTACAGCTAACAGTGGTCAGTGACCAGTGAGCAGCTTTCAGATGTCGGTTAAGAGTTGTCAGCAGTCGGCAACCCCAAGCTGGCAACCGCTTAATGCTTCGAGCCGGAGTTCCGGCCCCTTTTTGGAAATAATTTGGCCAGCAATCCCAGCAGAAAGATGCCCACCAGGATGGCCATATCCGCGATCAGCACGGTCGAGTTGGTCATTGCGATCCCGGTCCTTTCAACCGGGAAGGAACTTGTTGATGAGGGAGTAGGAAGTAGGGAATAGGGAGTAGAAGTACATGCTCTGCGAACTGGTGGACGTTGTCGTTGAGGCCAAGCTGTTCCCTGTTCCCTATTCCCTCGTTCCTACTCCCTGCCTTCCGCCATCTCTTCCCATCGCCGTACGTAGGCGATTCCTTTTTCATAGCGAACAACAAAGACCTCTTCCTGTTTTGGAATCGGTTCGCCGTCTTCAGAGCGCGCGGGAGCCGAGTGCAGCGCGCCCATCTGCTCATAGACAATTTCTCCGGTGCCGGCGGCACGGATGGGGGCCGAAACGTGACCCACAACGCCCACCACCTCGGTTTCGTCCGCCGTGAGTTCCCGTTCATGGGGCAGCAGCACCCTGGCCAGGAAGAAGAAGACGATGGCTCCGCCGGCCAATCCGCAGACACCGGCCAAAACCAGAACCACCTCGGTCACAAATCCGCCGTAGCGCGTCAGCAGGTACCCCGCCGCGCCAAACCAGCAGAGGAAAATCATGATCGAAAACGCATTCCACCAGGGAACGGTTGCCCCGGCCTGCACCGCCTGCCCGGATGCGCCCTGCGGCAAATGCGGAACGTGACCCGCGGCCGGCAGATGGGGGATGTGCGCGTGCGGCACCGGTACGTGGCCGCCGATATGTCCCATTCCGCCCAAGAGCGAAAACGCGCTCAGCAACAGCCCCACCAGAAAACAAACCAGATAGAACGATTCCCAGTTCATTTGTGCGCTCCCTTTTCCTTACCGCGCCCGCTTCCTGACCCCTGACCCCTGATCTCTGATCCCTGTAGTTGACCCCTGGTCTCTGCTCCCTGCAGTTTGGGCCGCAGCACCTCAGCCAGCCGCGGCGCCAAACCCGGCGTTTCCAGGATGGCCTCAAGCAGCAGCAGGCACTCGCGCGTGTGCTCATGACGAGCCACCGTGAGCAGTGCGTGCATCAGCTCTGGGTCGCGGCGAAAGCGCTCCGCGCCTGAGACCAGCCAAAGGTCCAGCTTGTCCTCGATGCTGCGGAGATCACTTTGCAACTCGATCGAGTACCCTTCTGGATCGTCGACCAGGTACCCCGGGTGGACCTTGAAAAACTTCGCCAGAATCTGCCGTGTGGTGTTGGTCAGGTGAGGGCGCGCCCCACTTTCGATCTGGGAAAGATAGCTCTGGCTGATCTTGGAGCCAGTCTCAGCCTCTACAGCGCGGACCATCTCCTGCTGGCTCAGGTCGCGATCCAGCCCGCGCAGGCTGCCCTCCACTTCGCGGAGATAACGAATTTTTTCGCCAAGCTTCATAAGAACAGCCGTCAACCTTCACATGTCAGCCGTCATGAGTGATCCGGTCTCAAAGAATTGCATCACCCAAGAGTTGTCATCCTGAACGAAGCGCAGCGAAGTGAAGGATCTGCAGTTGCTCTTTCTCCCTCTCCGTTGCAACACAATAGGGCCGGATCAATAAACCGCCCGTTTCTCCGGGCCATTCCGCCTGCGTTTGCCTGCCATGGGTACCCTTGTTGGCCGCCACCCCATTGCAATATGCGATAACATTATCGCGAATTGCAATAAAGCGCAAGAGGTTTTGAAAATATATTTTTGGCCGCCGGATTCCAATTGGATTTTCGTGGAGTTGTGCGTGTAGAGTGGCCTTCGAATCTACTTTTGAGGAGACATCTTATGTCCCATGCGCATCCGGTCGTGCATTTTGAAATTCTTGGCAAAAACCAGCAACTGCTGGAAGAGTTCTACAAGGACGTCTTCCATTGGCAGATCGATCCCGTCATGGAGGGGTACTCGCTTGTGAAGCCGGGCGGCGGCGGCATCGCGGGCGGCATCGGCGCCATGGGCGAACAGCGCCAGCACGTCACGTTTTATGTCGCGGTCAATAACGTTGAGGCGGCCCTGGCCCTGATCGAAAGCAAAGGCGGGAAGAAGGCTTTCGGGCCGCATCCCATTCCGGACGGCGGCATCATCGCAGGTTTCGAGGACCCCGAAGGCCACCTGATCGGAATCGTGCAGGGGCCGACCGGAATGTGAGCTGCGGTATCCCCACCTGCCGCGGGAAAGCGGCAGATGGGGCACCCCTTCTGTGGCGCGCAATATCCCCATCAAGGAGAGCGCCATTTCTGAGCGCGGAGGTTCAGGCGTGAATTGCCTGGTTACGCCGCGAAGTCGATAAACCCCCTCTGTGGGTCGGTCGAGATCAGCTTCACCGTCACCTTGTCGCCCACATCGAGCCCCTTTCCGCCCTGCACCAGCATTCCTTCCACGTGCGGGTCCAAAGTCCGTACAAAGGTCCCGTAGTGGTTCACTCCGGTCACGATGGCGGGGAAACTCTGCCCGATGCGCGGGCGCAGCACCACGGCGGCAATGCGCTTCTGCATTTCGCGCTCCACCTTGCGGGCGCCGTCTTCCATCAGTGTGCAGCGGGCAGCGATGGCGCCGAGGTCGTCGGCGGAATAGGGCTGCTTCGCCTTGGCCAGCCACGCCTTCAGCAGGCGCTGCGTCACCACATCCGGGAAGCGCCGGTTGGGAGCGGTGGAGTGCGTATAGTCCTGTACTGCCAAGCCAAAATGCCCGGGCGAAACCTCGTTCGGCTTCACCAGAACGTACTCGCCGGGTCCCATCAGCTTGACGACCGCCAGCGAAAGGTCGGGGAAGCGGTCGGGGTCCTTCTGCTTTTGCGCGAGCAGAAAGTCGTTGAGGGCCTTTGAGTCTGGCTCCGCTGGCAGAGTGACGCCCAGGCCGGTAGCCAACTGAACGATGCGGTCCCAGCGCTTCGGCGTGCGCACGATGCGTCGGATGGAGGCCACGCCGGCCTGCTCAAAGGTGCGGGCGATCACGCCGTTAGCCGCCACCATGAACTCCTCAATGAGAGAGGTGGCGCGGTTCTTGCTCTGGCGGACAATCTCGATCGCCTCTTCGGCCAGCATCACCGGCCGGGTTTCGATGGTTTCCAGGTCCAGAGCCCCGTGCTGAAAGCGCCCGCCTACCATGCGCTGGGCCGCCGTGTCCTGCAGCTTGAGCTGGTCGGCGAGCTTGGCGTTGGCCGCCACCTTGGCCGGAGCGGGGCCCTTGCCTTCCAGCCAGGCTCCCACTGCGTTGTACGCCAACTGCGCGTGATTCCGAACCAAAGCGCGATAAGAAAGTCCTTGGCCAACCGTGCCCTCGGGATCCACGGCAAACTCGATGACCACGGCCACGCGGTCCTGGTTCTCGTTGAGCGAGGTAATGCCTTCGGAGAGCTCGGCAGGGAGCATGGGGAAGACCTTCACGCCGGTGTACACCGAGGTAGTCTCGGAGCTGGCGTGGCCGTCGATGATCGAGCCCTTAACCACGCGCGCGTCCACGTCGGCGACTCCGATGAGAACGCGGATGCGGCCATCGGGCAGCTGCTCGGCCCACTCGATCTGATCGAGGTCCTTCGAGGTGTCGTTGTCGATGGAGGACCAGAGAAGGCTACGCAAATCCTGTGCGCCGGAAGGGGTGTGTACGTCGGAATCGGCTTGGATCGCGGCCAGTTCCTTGTCGGTTCCGGTGGGAAAATCGGGCTGAAAACCGTGTTCGACCATGGCTGCGTGGGCCGCGGCGACCAGATTGAAGTGAACCGGATGGATGGATTGCATGAAAATTCGGCTCCTCGAAACTGAAGAGCAAGGCTATCACGTAGGGGGGCAGAGCCCGCCACCACTGAGAAATGAATAGTTTGGCCCAAGGCAGAACAACAAGTTGCGGGTGAAACGGAAAAACGCGCACCGACAAAAAGACCGGGCAGCCATAGGTGCGGCCGCCCGGTTTTTTTGCTGAACGCTGGAATCAGTTCGTCGTGGAAGAGCCGGGGGCCACCACATTCACCGTCAGATAGACGCTGCGGCCAAGAACCGTGTTGTCCACATAGGCAGAAGCGGTGATCTTGAGGGTGGCCACACCGAGCGGCGTTCCCCCCGAGGCAGGCTGCGTGACCGTGCTGCTCGTGCAGCCGATGCCCACGCCACCCAGGCCCACCAGCAGCAGGAGCAGGATCAACACTCGCTGGGTGGAAATGCGGGTAAACATGCGCGCCCGGCGCCCAAAGGGCAACAGGAAGAATCCGGCTAGCAGAGCCAGCGCCGTGCCGCCCGCGGCGCGCGGCCACAAAGAGCGCGGCGTGCGGTTGGCGGCGGTCGCGCTGCCCGACGAGAAGGTCTGGATCACAAAGGTGACCGCGCCGGTGGGAATCAACTGCTGCGGGGTCGCGGTGCAAGTCATGTCGTCTTGCGAGGGAACGGCGCAGACCACCTGGACTTCATTGTTGAATCCGCCCAGCCCGGTGATCACAAAGGACGCCGTGCCGGAGGAACCCTTCACAATGGTCAGGTTGGTGGACGGGTTGGTGGGCGACGGGGTAATGGTGAAGTCCTGGATAGTCAGGGTCAGCAGATTCGAGGTCTCGGTGTCGTAGTACAGATCCCCAAGATAGATCGCATAGACCGTGTCCTGGCCGCCTGGCAGAGTGGCCAGAGTGAGAGTCGCGGTGGAGGCATCCGTCAGGGGCACGGGGACCAATCCCACTTGGCCGAGTACCGTCGTGCCGTTATAAAAGACCACGGTGCCCGAAGGGTTCTGTTCTCCCGTCGCGGAGGGAATGACGGCGGGCGTTACGGTTGCGGTAAGGACAACCACCTGTCCTGGCTGGGACGAGCTCAGATTGGCCGTGAGCACCACCGTGTCGGGCTGCGTGATGGCCGCCAGCAGTATGGGAGCCGCGGCGCTGCCCAGCCAGTTGATGTCTCCGGAGTAGACGGCCGTAATGGAGTGGTTGGCGGAGCCGGAAAGTGCCACGCCGGTCAGCGAGGCAACGTTACTGGCGACCACCGCCTTGCCCAGAACAGTGGTCCCACCGTCGTAGAAGGTAACCGTGCCGGTGAGGGAGTAGACGGTCCCGGCAACGGCGCTTGCGGGCGCCACGGTAGCTGTCAGGGTCTCGGTCGAGCCGATGGTGAGCGCCGCGGGGGTGGCCGTAACCGTGGTGACGGTGCCGCCCTTGGCTACAGTGAGAGCGACGGCGGCAGAGGCGGAGGTGGCATAGTAGTTGTCGCCGCTGTACGTGCCCACCAGCAGGTGACTGCCAGCCGTGATCAGGGGAACAGTGATGGATGCGGTCGAAGGCGAGCCGGCGGTCACCGGCTGAACTCCCTGGCTGACGCCGTCCAGCGCGAAGTTCACCGTTCCCGAGGGAAGCGCGGTTCCGGGGCTGCTGGAAGTGATATTGGCCGTCACCTGGAGTGACCCGCCGGCGGTGGGCGTAAGGGTTGCCGGCGTCACAACGGTAGTGGTGGGCGCCTTGGCGACGGTGATGTTCACCGCGGGGGCGATGGAGGTGTTGTAGAACGAATCGCCGCTGTACGTGGCTAGCAGGACGTGGGTTCCGGGGGTCACGGCGGTGATGGTCACGCTGGCCGTGGAAGGCGATCCCGGCGTCACCGGTCCTGTGCCGATACTGACGCCATCCAAAGTGAAGGCCACGGTTCCCGAAGGCTTGGTGGAGCCGGCGCTGGCGGCGGTGATAGTGGCTGAAACCAGCAGAGAACTGCCGACCGTGGGGGTGGTCGTGGCGGGAGTAACAACCACAGTCGTGGAGATTTTGGCCACTGTAAGAGCTACTGCAGGCGAAGTCGAGCCGCCATAGTTGGTATCGCCCAAGTACGTGGCCAGCAAAGTGTGCGCCCCGGCCGAGGGGGCGGTGATGCTCAGGACGGCGCTGCTGCCAGCAGTAAGAGGCGCGCTCCCCTGGCTGGTTCCATCCAGCGTAAACGTCACCTGGCCGGTCGGCGCCACCCCTCCTGTGTAGAGGGGAGTCAGGCTGGCCGTGAGCTGCAACGGAGTGCCGGGTGCGGGCGATGCCGGGGAGGGGGTCACCGCCAGCGTAGTGGGCGTCGCGGAAGAAGTCACGCCCACACTGGGCGCAGTGGAGGCGGAAAAGTTGGCGTCGCCGTTATAGGTGCCGCTCAGCGTGTGGCTTCCGGCCGCAGGCGCCGCGATGGTCAGTGTTGCCGTCGAGGGCGAGCCGGGCGTGACCACGGCTTGCACCTCCGGCGAGCCGTCCACCAGGAACGTGAATGTACCCGTGGGCTGCGAGGCGTTGGTCGAACTGGCCGTGATGTTGGCTGACAACACCCATGGGCTGTACGCAGAGGGGTTGGTGGTGGTTGCCGAGGAAATGGCCGAGTTGGTCGCAGTCTTGCTCAGAGTGAGGCGGACGGAGGGGGAAGTCGAGCCGTCGTAGTTTCCGTCTCCCGCATAGATGGCTTGCAGAGCGTAGGAGGTAACTCCCAGTGCCGTCGGAACCGTAACGGGGATCACCGCAGTGGTCGAGCCGTTCGCGTCGGTGGAGAGATTCGCGGTGTACGAATACGCGGTCGGCCCATCAGCGAGGTTGAGCGTGATCAGGCCGGTGGGGGGGTTGGCGCCCGCCGGGGGACCGCTCGTGGTCGATACCGTTGCGGTAACGGTCACTGTGATATTTTCGCCTGCCACCGGGCTCGAGTCCGACGGCACAACAGCGAGGTTGATACTGCTTGGCTGGACAGTAACGGTGATGGGTGGGTTCGATTTGGCGACCGCGTAATTCACATCGCCGTTATACTGGGCGACGATATTGTAGCTGCCGGCGCTCTGGAATACCGTGTTGAGATTCAAGGCGAGCGAGGCCGCCCCGCTCCCGTTCAGGTTTGCGTAAGACGTCGAGGAAAGAGGCTGGTTGTTGCCAGCGTTGATGAAGGTCACTGTGCCGGTGGGTGCGCTGCCGCTGGTGCCGGAACCGACGGTAGCATTCAAAGTAACCGCGGCCGAGGGATTGTAGGTAAAGTTGGCATTCTGAGGCAAAATCGAAAAAGAGACGGTCACCCCGCCCGTGCCGACTGCCGGCGTCACATGCCACTGGCTCACCAGCGTCTGCGCATTCACCACGCCGAGGCCGGTGGCAAGGTCGTAACCCTGGGCGGCGGCAAAGCCGATTTGCCCGCTGGTGCCGCAACCTGGAGTGCCCGCCTGGCAGCTCAATTGGGCGCTTCCCTCCGCCACATCGCTGAAGACTCCACCCTGCGCGCTGAGTGCGTAGAGATTCGGGGCAAGATTGCCCTGCGGACCGTATTTTCCCGCCACCAGTGCTGCAATTCCCGCAAAAATGGCCGCAGAGGCGGAACTGCCGCCACTTCGAACCAGGGTGCAACCGCTGGAGGCCGCGGCGCCGCTGAGGCAAAAAGCCAATCCGCGATTCACGCCGCTATCGAGTGCGGTGGGCAGAGCCAGATCCGGCAAAAGGCGGCGGCTCGTGGCCGACGCAGTGGCCGTTTCCGCTGCCTTCGCGGCAGGAACGGGCTGCCACGCGGGTGCCGAATAGGAAGCGCTTTTGCCGCCGCCCCCGGCATACGCCGGATCGGCGGGACTGGCCGGCGACCACGCGGAGAGCGCCGCAGCGCCCGCGGCTGGTCCTCCAGTACCGAAAGATGCCACACCGACCGCCGTGTTCCAGGGCGTGGAGGCGAGGGCGTTGACAGCGTACCCGGTGGTGACCGGCGCATCGCTCCCCGCTGCCTGGCAGGCAGAGGGACCGCTGTCTCCCACGGCCGCAATCACCGCGATGCCTTCGGCTCCTGCCTGCTGGTAGAGTGCGGAATAAAACGCCTGGTGAGCTTCCCCGAAAGAGGCTTCACAGGCGGAATAGCCCACGGCAACCGTGTGCGCCAGGGCCTTATCCACGATCGAAGCGAGCGCCAGGTCGAAGCCGTCGGTGGCGCCCGTGGTGGCTGCCGGAACCAGCACAATCTGCGCGCCGGGCGCGGCAACACCGGCCCATGAGGCAGCCAGCACAGCTTCCGCCTCGTCGGCGGTGCGGCCCGGATCGGAGCCGTTGGGAAGAATCGTCAGCGGGCTCGCGGGCAACGAAAACGCGGAGCGGAAGGCGGCCACATCGCTAGCGAGGACGTTGCTGCGCGCCGGAATGGCAATACTTTCGCCGGCTCCCAGAACCCCGGCAGTGTGCACCGCGTCCAGGTGCAGAAGCTGCGCCACCAGTTGCGGGGTCAGAGCTTCTGCGCTGTTCGGCGCAGTCTGGGCCGCGAGTGCCGTAGCGGCTGAGGCGACCGGAACCGGAGTCGTCAAGGCAGGAGCGGAAAGGCCGCCATCGAGTGAGACCAGTCCCTG